>Ga0209190_1000764_pt1 | contig 23054 bp, 18 predicted proteins | sample M_140205_XF_Meta_FD_187315 | JGI IMG/M metagenome (GOLD analysis project Ga0209190, IMG submission 187315) | Freshwater microbial communities from Lake Montjoie, Canada to study carbon cycling - M_140205_XF_MetaG (SPAdes) (version 2) | ecosystem: Environmental > Aquatic > Freshwater > Lake... | reverse complement strand
ATCATGCGTCCGCTCATAGCCGATACCAACGAGAAGGAAGAGGCCACTGGTGATAAGGCCATGGTTGAGCATCTGCAGGATCGCTCCGTCTAGGCCCTGCTGATTGAACGAGAAGATGCCGAGCGTCACGAAGCCCATGTGGCTCACGGAGCTGTAGGCGATTAACTTTTTCAGGTCGGTCTGCACGATCGCAACGAGTGCTCCATAGATGATGGCGATGACGGAGAGCACGATCATCAACGGCGCAAGCGTGTGCGCTGCCTGCGGGAAGAGCGGAATTGCAAAGCGAATAAACCCGTAGCCGCCGAGCTTGAGCAGCACTCCGGCGAGGATCACCGAGCCTGCCGTTGGCGCCTGAACGTGTGCGTCAGGGAGCCACGTGTGGAACGGGAACATTGGCACCTTGATCGCGAAGGCGAGCGCGAAGGCGCTGAAGGCGACGAGTTGCAGCGTGGGATCGGTGACCGTTCCCCGTAGGGCGATGAGGTCGAATGCCCCCGTCCACGAGCCCGTCGCCACCTGGTGGCTGAAAGCTGTTGCGAGCATGGCGACGAGCATGAGGAGCGAACCTACGAGCGTGTACAAGACGAATTTGACGGTTGCGTAGATCCGCTCTGCACCACCCCAGATGCCGATGATCAGGTACATCGGCACGAGGACGATCTCCCAGAAAATGTAGAAGAGGAAGAGGTCGAGCGAGAGGAAGACGCCGAGCATTCCTGTCTCAAGGATCAAGAAGCTGATGAAGTACTCCTTCACGCGCGTCTTGATTGGACCGAAGCTTGCGAGGATGCAGATCCAGCTGAGCAGTGTGGTCAACACTACGAGTGCGGCCGAGAGTCCGTCTACCCCAAGGTGATAGGTGATCCCGAATGCGGGGATCCACGAGACCTGTTCTGTCAGCGAGAACTCGCTCCCGCGCACATCGATGCCAAGCATCATTACGAGGCTGAGCGCAAATGTTGCAAGTGCAACGGCGAGTGCGGTGCCGCGCAAGAGGCCTGGACGCGATGATGGCAGCAGTGCAACGGCGATTGCGCCAAGGAGTGGCAGGAACGTGACCAGCGAGAGGATCGGCATGCCACTCATGCTGCCACCATGAGATAGACGATCACCATGGCGATAAGTCCCACCGCGATGCCGAGTGCGTAGTTTTGCACGCGACCGGTTTGGATCTGGCGCAGCCCACGGCCGCTGGATGAAGCGATCGTGCCGACACCATTCACTGCACCGTCAACCACGCGTCGATCAAACCACCAGAGGGCGCGGGCCACGCGACCGCCCGCCTGTACAAACACGAGATCGTTGAGGTCGTCGAAGTACCAGCGGCTCCTGCTCCCCTCATAGAGCGGGCGGAGGCGTGTGGTGATTGAGGAGAGGAGCTGCGTGTGGTCGCTACTGAAGAGCCGGATGCCGATGGCTGTTCCGATTGCAGCGATGGTGACGCTCGCCAACATGAGGAGTCCGTCGATGCCGAACAGGGTCCAGGCCTCATGCTCGTGGCCAAGGAGTTCATTTGCTGGCGCGAAGACTGGCTCGAGTCCGTGAACAAGGATGCCGTCGGCGAAGGGGAATCCAAGCAAGAAGCCGGCGACGATTGTTGGCACGGCCAGTGCGACGAGCGGCAGTGTCATCGTCCACGGCGACTCGTGCACACGCACCGCTGGATTGACGCGGCTCTCCCCCCAGAAGGTCATCCCGATCAGGCGGAACATATAGAAGGCGGTCATGCCTGCGACGAGGAGTCCGACAAGCCAGACCCACCCAAAGCCGAACTTAAACGCTTCACCAAGGATCTCGTCTTTCGACCAGAACCCGGCGAGTGGCGGGAGTCCCGCGATCGCAATCGTGCCGATCAACATCGTCGCGTAGGTAATCGGAATCTTGCGTGCGAGCCCGCCCATCTTTGGCATCTCTTGCTCGCCGTCAACGGCGTGAATCACGGATCCTGATCCGAGGAAGAGGAGGCCCTTGAAGAACCCGTGCGTGATCAAGTGGAAGATCGCGGGGATCCATGCACCGACCCCGAGTGCCGCAAACATGTAGCCGAGTTGTGAGAGTGTTGAGAAGGCAAGCACGCGCTTGATATCGGTCTGCGTGAATGCAATGGATGCGGCGAAGATTGCCGTGAAGATGCCGATTGCTGCAACGATCAACATCGCCTCGTGACTTGCGGCAAACAGCGGGCTCATGCGTGCAACGAGATAGACGCCGGCATTCACCATCGTTGCTGCGTGGATCAACGCGGAGACGGGTGTTGGTCCCTCCATTGCGTCTGGCAACCAGACGTGAAGTGGGAACTGCGCCGACTTTCCAACCGCACCACAGAAGACGAGCAGTGCGATCACCGTTGCCGCAGGGCCCGTAAGTGCGCCTGCCTCGATCCCCGCGAGGATCGTGTGGATATCGAGCGAGCCGAAGACGGCGACGAGGCCCATGAGGCCAAGGGCGAAGCCGACATCGCCGACGCGGTTGGTGATGAATGCCTTCTTGCTTGCCAGCCCCGGCTCGCGCTTCGTGTACCAGAAGCCGATGAGGAGGTATGAGGAGAGACCGACGAGCTCCCAGGCGGCGAAGACGACGAGGAGGTTGTCGGCGAGGACGAGGAGGAGCATGGAGAACATGAAGAGGTTGAGGTAGGCGAAGAAGCGCCAGTACGAGCCGTCGTGGCTCATGTAGCCCACGCTATAGAGGTGCACGAGGGCGCCAACGCTCGTGACGACGAGGAGGAGGGCGCCGGTCAGCCCGTCGACGTGAATCCCCACATTGAAGATGAGGTCGCCTGAGGCGATCCAGGTGAAGAGGGTGAGCGAGCTCCCCTCGCCGCCAAGGGCCGGGTCGCCAAGGAGGGCGGGGATCGCAAGGCCCATCGCGAGCACCCACACGGCGGCGATGGCGACGAGCGGGACGATATGGGCGCGCTTGCCGAGGCGGCGGCCGAAGGCGGCGGTAAAGGCGAAGCCGATCAGCGGAAGGATCAGGAGGAGCGGCGCGGTGGAGAGTGGTGTGTCGGTCATTACTGCCTCATCGCGTCGTACTCGTCGACGAGTGGGGTCTTGCGGTTGCGGTAGATCGCGATCACGATCGCAAGGCCGACCGTTGCCTCGGCTGCCGCAACGGCGATGATCAAGAGCGCAAAGGCGACACCCTGGCCGGCGAGCGTTGGCATGAATGCGCCGAACGCCAGCGCAGCAAGATTCACGGCGTTGAGCATTACCTCGATGCTCATCAACATGCTGATTGCATTTCGTCGCGCGAGGAAGCCGAAGGCGCCAATAGAGAAGAGGAGTGACGAGAGCACGAGATATGGCTCAAGGTGCCCGGCGATCATGCTCATGCTTCTATCTCTTCGCTCTCAGCTGGCTTCATAGCGAGATAGATCCCACCAATCACCGCAGCGAGAATCAGCACGCTGGCGACTTCAAATGCGAGGAGCCATGGCCCGAAGAGCACTGCGGCAGCGGTTGCGGTGCCTGCAGGATCTGGCGTGTCGTTATAAACGGTGCTCCCCCATTGCGTTGCACCGAGGGCGACGGCGAGGAGGATGCCGATCAGTGCAGACGCGAGGGCGGCAGGGAGCGCTTGCGTTTGGAAGTTCAGCTGCGCCGATGCCGATTTTGACTGCGTCAGCATGATTGCAAAAAGGATGAGCACGCTGATCGCGCCGATGTAAACGAGCACCTGCGCTCCGGCAACGATGCTTGCGCCAAGTACCACGTAGATGCCTGCAAGTGCGCCGAGGGTAAGGATCAGCATTAGACCGTTGCGAATGATGTCACGGCCAAGCACTACGAGCGTTGCGGAGCCGAGTACGACGCCGCCGAGGAGCAGAAAGAGTGCGTCGGCCCAGGTGATGCCAATGAACGGAATTGTTGGAGGGAGCGGCATACTAGCGATCTCGCAAGCTTGACGGCAAGACCGGAAGCTGGCGCGCCGGGTCGTACCGCTTGCCCGCTACGGTGTTCTCCCAATTGCTCTCGCCGCGAATGAACGTTGCTTCAGACGTTCGCTCAATCTTCGAGAGCGCGATGAGGTCGATCATTGGCTCACTGCGGTCTACGTGTGCCAACTCAAAGTCGAATCCGCTACGAAGCGCGTCGTAGGGGCATGCATCGACGCAGATGCCGCAGAGGATGCAGCGCGACTCATCGACCTCGTACTTCGTGAGGATGCGTGGCTTTGGCATCAGCGCACCGGTTGGGCATGTTTCGGCGCAGCGGCCACACGAGACGCATGGCGACTCATTGAGGCTCATGTCGAGCGCTGTCGTAACGAGTGTGTCAAATCCTGTGCGCATGAAGTCGTAGCACGCCGCACCAACCACTTCGGCGCATACGTTCGCGCAGCGTCCACAGTCGATGCAGCGCGACGGCTCGCGCAAGATGAATGCGTGTGAGTCGTCGCGAACGTAATCGTGGTTCGCGCCAGTCCAGCGATTTTCAGTGATCGAGCGGAACCCTGCGCCGCCATGGTGCTCTTTCTCAAGGGTTTTTAGCGTTGTTCCGTATTCAATGCCAAGGCGACGCAGATCGCAGAAACCAATTGCTTCGCACGTGCACTGCAGGCAGCGCGTGCTCTCTGCCATCACCTCTGGTTTCGTGTACGGAATCTCGTACTGCACATAGTCGTTCTTGCGCGCTTCAGCTGGGAGTGCCTTCAAGCGAAGTCGCGGCTCCTTCGCCTCGGCAGTGAACGGAACGATGCTGAGGAACTCCGGCTGTGGCTCGGCGAGAGTCTGGCGATTGCGAATCTCTCCAAGGTCGAGACCCTGGAGATACGCGTCGACCGCATACGCACAGCGGCGACCATCGGCGATCGAGGCCACGACGGTTGTCGCTCCATTGCGAAGGTCACCGCACCCGAAGACGCCGTCGCGACCAGTTTGGAAGGTGACCGCGTCGGCCTTCAGCCGACCGTTCTTCGTTGTGGCGACGCCGTCTGCACCAACGCTCGCCCAGGTCATGTCTGGGCCCTGGCCGATCGCCTTGAGGATGCGGTCGCACTCGATGATGAATTCGGTGCCGGGGGCTGGTTCGGGTCGGCGGCGGCCCGACGCGTCTGGCGCACCGAGCTGCATGCGGATGAACTCAAGCCCGGTCACCTTGTTGTTGGCATCGACAATCACGCGCGTTGGTCCCGCCTGGAAGATGGCGCGGGCGCCCTCTTCGATCATCTCGTGCACCTCGTCGGCGGCAGGCATGTCTTTCATGTCGCGGCGGTAGACGAGGGTGACCTCTTTTGCCCCCTGGCGCACGCTCGTTCGTGCGCAGTCCATCGAGGTGTAGCCGCCGCCAACCACGACGACGCGGCTCCCTTCGTGATTCGGGTAGGTCAGGCCGAGTGCGGCCGTATGGAGATAGTCGAGTCCATCGATGACGCCATCCGCCTCTTCGCCTGGAATGCCGAGGTCGTTGGTGTCGTAGCAGCCGATCGCGACGACCACGCCGTCGAAGCCCTGCGCCTTAAGGTCGGCCACGGTGAAGTCGCGGCCGAGCATCTTGCCGCATTCGAATCGACCGCCGAGGCGCGTGATCGACTGGTACTCGCCGTCGAGCACCTCAATCTTTGGCAGGCGGTACTGCGGAATGCCGTAACGAAGCATGCCGCCCGGCTCTGGATCTTTTTCAAAGATGGTGACGTCATGGCCAGCAACGAGCAGGTAGTACGCAGCAGATGCGCCTGCTGGCCCGGAGCCGATGACAGCAACGCGCTTGCCGCTTTTTGGCTGCAGCTCAAACGGCACGGGTGGATCGAGATCCTCGTCCCACATCGCCTTCAACACCTGGTCACCTGCGTAGCGGTGGCTATCACGAATCGCGATCGCCTCGTCTACCTCGTCGCGGCGGCAGTGATCTTCACATGGTGCCGGGCAGACCCGGCCGAGCACGCTTGGGAATGGAATGGTGCGCTTGAAGATTCGTGCTGACTCGCGGAATTCTGACTCTGCGTTCGCCTTAAGGAAGCCTGGAATGTCGATGTGGCTTGGGCACTTGTTCTGGCACGGCGGCAAGCAGTAGGCGTTGTGGTCGCTGAAAATCAGCTCAAGGTTTGTCTTGCGAATTTCACGGAGTCGATCGGTTTGCGTTGCAACAATCTGTTCCGGCTCTGCCGCTGCCGAGCAGCTGATCTGTGGCTGGTCGCACCCCTCAACGTCGACTACGCACATGCGGCAGGCGCCGAACCCTGGGAGCTTCGGGTCGTAGCAGAGGGTTGGGACCTCGATGCCGTTTGCGCGGCACACCTCGAGAATGGTTTGCCCCTCAAACGCTTCGAGCTTCTTCCCGTCGATCTCTACATAGAACGTTGGTGTGCGCTGAGGTCGCTGTGGGCTGCGGGTGGAGAGGAGTCGCTCGACGGCAGCATCGTTCGCATCGTTGGTCACGATCTGCGTTGGTCGTTCAATCAAGCCAGCCATCTCAGCTCCGTCCACTTCTCGTGGGTGCAGCGCTCACTGCATCTCCAAGAAACTCGTGTTCGAAGTATCGCATCCCGCTCAAGAGTGGCGTTGACGCCTGTGCCTCGTGCACGCAAAGCGCACTGTCGGCGATGTCGGCCGCAAGCGTCTGTAGTCGTGCGGCATCGGCAGGTCCAGCGAGTCCGTCAACAAAGCGCTGCCCGATCTCGGCGAGGCGTCGGGTGCCAATGCGACACGGGATTGTCTTGCCGCACGCTTCGTCTGCACTCCAGCGCGTGAGCATTGCTGCAAGTTCTGGAATCTCCACGCTCGCGTCGAGCGCAAGCACTGCGCCAGAGCCGATGCGCGCGCCAACAGTGACGAGTCCGGCGCTGCTGTACGGAGTTGCGGGGAGTAGTTGCGCTGGGATAAACCCACCGGCTGGCCCACCAACAAGGAGCGCTTTGAGTGTTGCCGATTTTGCCGTGCCGCCCGCAGCTGCAACGATGTCGGCGAGTGTTGTCCCTGTTGGAACCTCGAGAACTCCTGGTGTGCCAACTGCTCCGCCGATCTGGACGAGCATCGTTCCGGGCTCAGCTGGATCACCAATTGCTGCGTATTCCGCCGCACCGTGTACAAGGATCCACGGCACCGCTGCGAGCGTTGCTGCGCGCGTCACGGCTGTCGGCTTGCCGAGGTAGCCCACGGTTGCTGGGTACGGTGGTGTTTGTTCTGGCTGGCCGCGCTTTCCGTCGAGTGCCTTCATCAACACGGTTGACTCGCCGATCATCGATGAGCCTTGCAAGGCGCGCACGCGTAGTGCGATCGAGCCGAACGCCCCCTCACGCACGCCGTTCGTGATCACCGTTTCAATGGCGCGTGCCCCCTGCTCATCATCGGCACGCAGCGCAACGATCGCCTCGCGTGCGCCCACGGTGAAGGCGGCGATGGCGAGACCTTCGACAACGGCTTGCGCGTTCTGCTCAAGAAGGAGGCGCGTTGTAAAGAGTGCTGGGTCGGATTCGTAGGCATGTGCAACGGCGTAGCGCGTCTCTCCCGTGGTGGCTGCAGTTGCGCGCCACGAGCTCGCGACCGATGCGCCGCCATCGCGATGGCAGTGAAGCTGGGCGGCGTCGAGTGCCGCAAGTACGGCGTGCGGGCCGGCGGCGACTGCTGCGCGAAGGCCAGCCCACGGCGCAAGGCCTGAACCAAGGAGCGGCTGCGACCAGCCTTTTGGCGCTGTGAGGTGGTTCATGCGGCATACCTCCCGGCGAGGGCGGCGGTCCAGGTTTCAACGTTGCGCGCGTTCAAATCACGCTGCTGCTCGCCGTCGATAACAACGAGTGGCGAGGGGGCCTCGGCGAGGTGGCCAGGGAGTGTCTCGAGGCGCAGGTTGCTCCAGGGGATCGCCCGCCCGAGCTCGGTATTGAACTCGGCGGTGAGGGTCCCCGCGACGCGGCCCGTGCCAGCGGCAAGGCAGGGGGCACAGCGACAGATTGCGATTGAGCGGGTGCGCCCTGGCTCGAAGCGCAGGTGGCGGTAGAAGGTTGCCGTCCCGTACACCATGGCGTACCAGGCGCCCGTCGCACGGCTCACGCGCTTCAGTGCGTCGACGGGGAGGTACCCGTATGCCGCCTGGATCCCCTCGAGGATGCCGAGCATCGCGTGTGGGTCGTAATCGAACTGTTCGAGCGTTGCATCAACCGCCGTGATGTCGATGCTGCTCCCTTGCGCCGCAGCTGCGTCAGAAACGGTTCGCCCAGAGCGGCGCAGGGCCGACTCTTCCCGTCGCTCGGCATACTGCTCGGCGGGACCCCAATGCACGGCGAATCGTCCCTTCGTGTCGGTTCCGCCCATGTCGATGCATTCAATCGGACACGCTTGTGCGCATTGGAAGCAGGTCTCGCACTTGAGCGCGCCGTGTTCGTCGGTGACGAGTTCGAGTCGCCCACGATTCCGTGGTGGAATGTCGGGCTTCACCTCCGGATACATGACGGTGCGCTTCGGCTGGAAGAAGCGCGTCAGCGTGAGTGCCATTCCGCGCACGAGACCCGATCCTGGAATCCGCGCCATTAGTTGCCTCCCGACGTTGTGAGCAGCACCGCGAGTGCCGTTGCGAAGATGTTCAGCAGCGATGCTGGCAAGAGCCACTTCCATGCGAAGCCCATCAGCTGGTCGATGCGCGCTCGCGGCAGGGTGCCGCGCATCCACACGAAGACAAAGACGAGGCTGAAGGTTTTGATGAGGAACCAGATCAGGTTTCCGAGTGCGGGGATCATCGCCCAGGCCCAGAACCCGATAGCTGCTGTCGAGAGCCCACCGAAAATAAGGAAGCCGGCGACAAGTGCCTGCCATGTCTTGATGCGCGAGCTCGCGAACCAGATTGGTGCGGCACAGACCAGCGTTCCGATCACTGGCGCGATGCCCGCAAGGATGGGCAACATGATGCCGAGTGAGCCGAGGTTGATGATGATCTCTGGGTGGAAGGGGAGGACGAGCGGCGCATTTGACCCGCCGAGGAATACTGCGGAGAAGAGTGCCGAGACAATAAAGACGTTGACGTATTCCGCAAAGAAGAAGAAGCCGAAGCGCATGCCTGAGTACTCCGTTGCGAATCCGGCGACGATCTCTTGGTCTGCCTCAGTGTTATCGAATGGCGTGCGGTTCGCCTCTGCAGTAATTGCAATGAAGAAGATGATCGCTGCGAGTGGCTGGCGGAAGATGAACCAGTCGAGCAGCGAACCAGACTGCGCCGCAACGATCTTCGGCAGCGAGAGTGTGCCGGTAAGAATGACGATGCCGACAACCGAGAGCGTAAGTGGAATCTCGTAGCTGATTGCCTGCGCCGCAGCGCGAATGCCGCCGAGCAGTGAGTACTTATTGAACGACGACCAGCCTGCCATCATCAATCCCACAACGCCAAGGCCACCAATCGCAAAGAAGTAGAGGAGGCCAAGCTCGAGTCCGACGCTTGTCAGCTCGGGCGCGAATGGGATCACCATCACCGTCATGAAGCTTGCGAGATAGACCACCACTGGCGCAAGTGTGAAGACGGGGACGTCGACGCTTGGTGGGGTGTAGTCCTCTTTCATCAATACTTTCAGTCCGTGCACGATGCTCATCACGGCGCCGGCCGGCCCAATGCGATCGGGCCCGATGCGCAGGTTCATGAGCGCGATGATCTTCATCTCCATATAGATCAAGAGGAAGGCGGTTGGCACCGTGATCAAGAACGTGATCACCGATGCTGCAAGGAAGCGCACGATAGGAAGATTTGCACCAATCGTTGCTGCGATTGCGCCGCCGAACACAATGAGTAGCGCGGTTGTGAGCGCGCCGCCAACGGCAAGAACGGGCAGAAGAACGGCGAGGATGCGCCCCGCTGGTGTGAGGCGCGCCCAGACGAGTGCTGCGCCGCTCACTTGTCGACTCCACCCATCACTGGGTCGAGGCTCGCCATGACCGCCATCGTGTCGGCAATGAGATTGCCGCGCGTGAGTGGTCCGACCAGCTGAAGATGCACAAATGACGGATCGTGGATGCGCATGCGGAACGGCTGGTCTGTGCCGTCGCTGATTGCATATGTTCCGTAGACGCCGCGTGGCCCCTCAACTGCACCGAATGCGCGGCCTGGCCGCGGGCGAATCAGGCGCGGAAGTTTTGCCATCACTGGTCCGTCTGGCATCTCGTGCAGCACCTGATCGATGATGCGAATCGACTGCTTGATCTCGTCGATGCGAACGAGGTAGCGCGCAAGCGAGTCGCCCTCGGTTCGGGTCGGGATGTCGAACTCAAGCTCGGGGTAGACGAGGTAGGGACGATCGCGGCGCAGGTCATACGGGACGCCCGTTGAGCGGAGGTTTGGCCCGGTCACCCCCATGCGGAGCGCCGTTTTCGCATCGAGCACGCCGAGGCCGCGGGTCCGGCGCACGAAGAGCTCGTTCTCGTTGATGAGGCCGAGATTCGAGTCGATCTGTGCGGCGGCACGGCTCATCCAGGTGCCGAGACGGCTCATGAACTCATGGTTTAGGTCGCCGTTCACGCCACCGATGCGGTAGTAGTTGTACAGCAGCTTCTGTCCGGTAAGGGCAGCGAGCATGTCGACGATCTCGTCGCGCTCGATAAACGACCAGAGGATTGGCGTGAGGCCACCAAGGTCGAGCGCCATCCACCCCTGAAAGAGTGTGTGGCTGGCGATGCGGTTCAACTCCATCGTGAGGACGCGAATGTATTGTGCGCGACGCGGTACGTCGACCTCCATCAACTTCTCGAATGCTGCAACGGGTGCCGCTTCGCAGAAGAGTGAACTTACATATTCCAGTGGGTCGGTGTAGCAGATCGCCTGGTGGTAGTCGGCATTTTCGCAAAGCTTCTCTACGCCACGATGTAGGTAGCCGAGCACTGGGTCGAGGTCAACAACCTTCTCGCCGTCGATCTTGATGACAACGCGGAGTACGCCGTGCGTCGACGGGTGTTGCGGCCCCATGTTGACAAACATCTCACCATCTTTAAGTGTGAGGAATTCTGCCTGGCGTTCTGTCTGCGGCGTTGGCGCCGGCTCATACCACTCTGATCCCGCAGGGATGGAGATTCGTGGATCGTCGAGTGAGGGGCGCGTCTGCTGCGGCATGGATCAGGCCCCCGTTGTGCGACGAAGTGCCGTCGCTGGTGTTGCATCTTGCGGTGTTCCTGCGCGCTCCATGTTGCGCACGCCGGCGGCTGGTGAGCGCGATGCATCGTCGGCAAGATAGAAGTCTTTCCGCAGCGGGAAGCTTCGATAATCGTCGGGCATGTAGATGCGACGCAGATCGCGGTTTCCTTCAAAGATGATGCCGAACATGTCGTAGGCTTCGCGCTCCATCCATTCCGCGCCTGGCCAGATTGACGTTGCCGACGCAATTCTCGGGGCGTTGCGCTCAAGCCCCGGAACGATGAGACGCAACCAGTCGCTGCTTCGCGACGATGAGAGGTGATAGACGACCTGCATCTCTTCTCCGGTATCAACGCCGCAGAGGTCGATGAGCATCTCGAATTCCAGCATTGGATCGTCGTGGAGGATTCGCAACGTCTCCGTTGCGTGTGCGATGGAGACGCGAATCTCTGTCTCGTCGAATCGCTGTCGCACGGGGAGGAGCAGCCTCTCTCCCAACTTCGTGGCGAGCAGTGTTGCGAGTGCGCTGTCCATTAGATCCCTTCCGGCGCAGTCGGCCCGATGGCGCGCTCGTTCCAATGTCCGCGACGATCTTTCACCAGTTGCTGCAGTTTCATCATTCCGTAGATCAGTCCCTCTGGTCGCGGTGGGCAACCTGGGATGTAGACGTCGACTGGCATCACGCGATCGATGCCTTGCACAACGGAGTAGCTGCGCTTGTACCGGCCACCGGAACAGGTGCAGTCGCCCATCGCGACCACCCACTTTGGTTCTGGCATCTGCTCCCAGAGTCGAATGAGTGGCTCAGCCATCTTCGTCGTTAGTGTTCCAGCGACGATCAAGACGTCTGCCTGGCGCGGCGAGGCGCGGAAGGGGAACATCCCCCAGCGGTCGATATCGTTCTTTGGCGTGGCGGTGGACATCATCTCAATGGCGCAGCAGGCGAGCCCTGAGAGGAGTGGCCAGAGGCTATTCGCGCGAATCAGGTCGAGCACGACGTCGGCCTTCGTTGGAATGGCTGCGAGTGCGCCGCTCCAACGCGCATCGTCAACGCGCCCATCGCCTGTTGCGGCGTAACGAGCAAGTTCAAGGTTGGGATGCTCTTCGAGCGGGATGCCGCCATAGGCACGCGCGTCATCCGTTGTATAGAGCGTGTTTGGGACGATGAGCGGCGTGCGAACGCTGCGCTCTGGCGTAACCGCTGGAAGGTTTTCGTTCGGGCGCGGATCGTTTATCGCCACGAGAGCACCCCCTTACGCCACGCGTAGGCGAGTCCAATAAGTAGGACGCCGATGAAGACCGCCATTGAGACGAGTCCATCAATGAGCAGCACCTTGAAGTTCAGTGCCCAGATATAGATGAAGACAATCTCAACATCGAAGGCCACGAAGAGGAGTGCGTAGAGATAGAACGAGAGACCGAAGCGGCCATGGGTGTCGCCGTAGGTGTCGATCCCCGACTCGTAGGGGAGCTGCTTGCCGCGGCTTCCCCGTACGCGGTGGGAGATCAGCCAGGCGAGTCCGATGGTGAGGAAGACGAACGAGACGCCGGCGCCTGCAAACCCGAGGACATACCAGAGACCGGTCATGACGCTCCTCTGCCGGGGATCCACGCCCGTTCCAGGCCCCATATGGGGCGCGAGGGGATCCTGCCGAGATTCTAGACGAGGCGACGGATCGGAGCCGCCGTGCCGGGGAGCGGGTTTCCCTCGTCAGTGAGGCGGGCAAGCTGCTCGGTTGAGCCGAGAGCGAAGGCCTCAACGGCAAAGCCCCCCATCCGGCGAGGGTCCATCAGGTGGGCGAGTGCCCCACGGAGGGCGAGGGCGCTTTCGAGCGTTGCCTCCGGCCCAGTGCGCAGGCGGGCCACCTCATCGTCGAGCCCCGTGCTCGCGAGGTAGGCGGCCTGCGTGGTTGCGGCGATGTGTGTGAGGCCTGCTGCGGCCGCTGCGCCCCGGAGGGCCGTGAGGTCGACATGTGCGGTGAGGTCGCGCTCGCCAGGTTCTGCAAGAAGATTGGTGCTCGCGCGATGCCCTTGATACGCAAGTGCGGTTCCCGCCATGCGTGTTGCCGGGTCACGAAGTTCGCTGCTCACTCGCCCGTAGTCGAGCACCAGTACGAGGCCACTCGTTAGGAGTGAGGGGAGTGCCGCGACCCATGCAGTTGCTGCAAGTGACACTTCTGCAAGTTGGCCCTCAACGAGCGGATTGCCCGCAAGTTGTTCCCGCAGGCGATCGACTGTGCTGTGTTCTGGCTCGCACTCCACCCAACAGAGATCTGCCGAGTTTGGCGCGACGCTGACGCACCGCTCCATGAATCCGTTCTTGCTTGTGGGTCGTCCGACAAGAATGTGAAATGGCAGAGCGTCAAGGAATTCATTTGCAATCACGATGCCGGCCTGCACTGGCTGCAGTGGAAGAACCTGCGGCCCTCCGCCAGGGAGTGCGCGCAACCGTGCCTGAAGTTCTTCTCGGCGGTAGGGGTTTGCCTCAACGATCATGACGTTGAGTGCAGAGAGGATTGGCGCGTCATCGCGATGCCACTGCTCGACTGCGGCGCACAGGAGCGCACCTGCGCCAGCGCCAAACTCAATCCAGGTAAACGACGCTGGCATGCCAATGCGCTGCCACGTTTCGCTGGCAGTGCGCGCAATCGCTGAACCGAGAAGTGGGTGGAGCTCTGGGGCGGTGATGAAATCGCCCGTCTTCCCTGCGCGTACGGTTGTCCCCGTGTAGTACCCGTCGGCGGGGTCGGTGAGGGCGAGCTCCATGAATCGTGTGAACGGCATCGGTCCAGTGGCGGCAATCTCCGCGGCGATTCGGGCACCCAGATGCTTCTCCATGCAGCAGATCCTACGCGGCGCTACCGTCACGCATATGCCGCTGCGCAAACTCTTCCTGGGGATTGGGGCAAATCTTGACGACCCTGCAGCCACGCTTGCAGATGCGGTGGGTTCGCTCGCTCGTATTCCTGGCTGGCACGTCGACCAGATCTCACCCCTCTACCGCACCACGCCGGTCGGCCTCCTCGACCAGCCCGACTTCATGAATGCCGCGCTCGCGCTTTCTGTTGAGCTTCCCGACGACCCGGCGGCGGCGGCGCTCGAGGTGCTCGTGCGCTGCAAGGAGCTTGAGCGCCTCTTCGGGCGAGTTGCGTCGGTGCGCAACGGCCCTCGCCGCCTCGACTTAGACATCATCGCTCTCGACGATCTCGCCGTTATTCAACCGCGCCCAGCCGGGGTCGACCTCGACGCGAACGGTGAAGAGACTGCAGTGGTGCGACCGCTTGTTGTACCGCACCCCGCAGCGCACGAACGCCTCTTTGTCTTGGCCCCACTCGCCGACATTGCGCCGGGGCTCCACGCACCAGGGTGGCGCGGGAGTGCCGCGCAGCTTCGTGACGCGCGCCTCACCGTTGAGGGTGAGGGTGCGGCAATTCGAATTGGCGCATGGGATGTCGCCGCGGCACGCTGGGTGTAGCACCCGCGTCGCTGCGTTGAGCAGCACGGCGCTTGATCGTTCTGGTATCGATCGATAAGTAGTGGCATACTCGCTCTGCATCCTGGCGTGTGCCACATCGGCGCACTGGGTGAACGAAACGGCAAGGAGATCGTCGATGGCACAGTGGCCGTGGGAATACCTGTTCATCGCGCTCAACAGCGACCTTACGACGTTCTACACCCCGTTCTGGGTTGTCAACCTGCTCCTCTTTATTGCAACGATCGTCGTCTATGCCGTTGCGACCCGCGGTCATCGCGGGCGCGGCGCACTCGCCGACGAATGGGAGTACCTCTTGTGGCTTGGCGTTAGCGTGTTTGGCTTGAATCTCGTCTATGCCGCATTCCAGTGGTACGGCCTCTTCCCGATGGTGACCACACTTGTCGGACTCTACTTTTTGCGCGATACCGTCGTGAAGAGGTTCCCGCCACTCCTCGCCGCAGAGGTCGACCATGATGAGCGGCTCCGTGCGCGTCGCCAGGCGAAGGACGGGGTTGAGGCGACGATTAAGCGCGCGAAGCGCCGCTCTTCGCGCTAAGCACTCACGGTCGCCACTCTCGCTGCTGTGCGAGTTCAGCGGTTTGGTCCGGGGTATCGGCGTCCCGAGCGAGCTGGCGATTCCCACGGCGTTACGAGTGCACTCTTGCACGCGGCGAGTGGCGTTCGCGTCACTGAGATCGCACTGGCTGAGCGCGCGGCGTTTGGTCCGCTCCGCAGTTCATCTGACGCGCTGCTCGTTGTTATTGAGGGTGGCGGCTGGCTCGCAGTTGCCGACGAGCGGCAACGTGTTGCAGTTGGCGAATCGATTGAGATTCCTGCTGGCGCCGAGCGCCTGCTTGTAACCGATGGCGTTCCGCTACGCGCGATCTTTATTGAGTTTTCGTTCGCGCCACAGCTTCAAGAGGCCGATGCTCCCAACGGCAGCCAGGCCGAGGAGTAGCGCGGCAATAGCTGTTCCACCACCAACGAGTGGTGTCTCCGCAGGCTGCTCAAGCGTCACGCCAAACTGGAACGACCAGGTCCACGTTGGAAGCAGCCCCTGGTACCAGTTGTGCAGGCCGGTTGGCAGTGGGAGTGCCGACCAGTTGGGGTACCAGACGAGCGCAACGATGCCGATTGCGGCGAGCGCTGAGCGGAACAGTGTGCGCGGCTCCCGAAGCCCGAGGATCGTCCACGCGCCCATTGTTGCTGGAACAAGCGCGATGGCGCCAACGATCGGTCCAGGGGTTGCGAAGCCGAACGAGAGGCAGACCTGACTCTCTGGATAGACACTCTCAACACCAGCGACGGTGCAAACCAATCCTGCGGCGATCCAGAGGATTGGCGCGGCGACAAGGAGTGCGGCGGATGCGCGGCGCACCAGCGTTGCAGCGCGCTCGTTTCCCGCGCGGAGGTCTGCGAGGAGGAGTGCGAGTCCAATGAGGGCGATCTGCCCCGCCGGATAGTAGTGGTACTCGAATGCTGCGCGATCAATGCGCGACCACGGCAACCACATCGCAAGGAAGAGCACGAGCACGCTTGCAAGGCCCCAACTCTTTCGTTGCCATGCTTCACGCCCAACCCAGATCGCACCGGCGACACTGAGCCAGCGCGATACGACATTGCCGCCGTCATAGATTGCTGCGGTCCACGAGCTCCCGCTGCCCGTGTAGGTGTCTTGGTAGAACCAGACAGGTTTCAGGTCAAACGGCCACGCCCACCAGGGTGAACTTGCTGCGTGCGCGACCCGGAGCGTGTCGTGATAGCGATACATCGAGGCGGTGAGGTCGATCAGTGTTTGCCCCTGGTTTCCGGGCGGCCAGTTTTCCGTGATCTGGTTGCCGAGGGCAACCCAGGGCATGTAGCTCAACACGTAGACCCCAAGCGGTATGACGAAGAGCGCAGCAATCATCAATGTGGTTCCGCGGGGCAGCAGCGCAGCAAAACGATGCGGTGCGATGTCGCTGGCGGTCAGCCCTCCTGCGCGCCAGATGCTTGCTGCGGTTGCGCTAGCGATGAGTGCTGCGACGATCGCGAATGGCACGTTGGGAAGCCGTGTTGCGTCGGCGCCGACAGCAAGTGCTGGCGGGAGAAGGAGCGCCATCAGCGCGGTGATGCCGACGAGTGCCGCGACACGACCGACCGGTGTGCGCGCGAGCCAGATGAGTCCAAGCCCTGCGATGCCATAGAGGGCGACCCACTTGCTGGCGAGTGCGGCGCCGAGTAGCACGCCCGTTAGGGCGAGGCCCCCCGCTGCGCGCGCACCTTCGCCGAGCCGTCCTTGGATCGTCGCGATGAATGTCGCCATCGCCCCAAGCAAGAAGACGAGTAGGTAGACGTCGTTCATGCCGATCCTGCTCTGCACAAAGCCGGCCCCGTCGAGCAGTGCGAGCAGGCCAACGATCGCTGCGACATCGCGACGATTGGTAAGTAGCCGCGCCAACAGCACGAGGAGTGCTGCGGCAATTGCGCCGGCAAGAACCCCTGGCCAACGCCAGCCGGCAGGGAGGTCGCCCACATTGACTTGCGTGGTGGTTCCATCCCCTCGCACGACGATCATCTCTCCAGCCCCGCCATCTGGCAGGTCGCTCGAGGCGTCGACGATTGCTCCACCGGCGCCTAGTGCAGGAGCCTCGCCGCCAATTGCCACATCGGCAAAGCGCGAGTTGCCGTTCGGTTCAACACTCCAGACGCTCAGTGGTCCAGAGTTCGGACCTGGGGCAACGACATGGATCATGTGCGTAGCGTCATTCGCCACAATTGCACTCGCTCCGGAGATCTGCACGCGCGCGATCTCTATTGCTGCACCACCCTTGTTTAGTTGTAGCGCGAGCATCTCATTTGGGCTGGCAACGTAGAGGCGCGCTGCATCAAACCAATCCACTGCGACCAGCGCACCTGCGCCGCCATCAATTGACGTGCTGTCGGGCTGATTGAATGAGCCTGGATCGCAGATCGTAAGTCCTTCCGCCCCCGTCACCACCACCCGTTCGGTGCCGTTCGCGTCGACGATCGCAACGTTGCTTCCGTCAACAATCGCAGCGCGTTCAGAGATCTGACCGTCGACAACATGAACGAGTTCATTTGTCATGAGGAGAACGAAGCTCTCGTCGCTTAACGCAGCGATACCGCGAACGTTGTTCAGGCCGAGGCTCCATTGTTGAATCGATGCAGCACCCGCATGGAACACTTCGCCTGTTGCGGTGGTTCCCCAGAGATCACCATTCGTTGCAACGGTGAGCGCGATGACGCGCGCTTGATTAATGGTGCTCGTTGCAATGTGCGATCGGGCAGTGATGACATCAATATGGGTGCTTGTTGCAACCCAGATCGTTCCGTCGCCGGACTCACCTGCGTTGCGCGTGGCCACTGCGAGCACCGGTTCGCCGTAGTTGGTCTCAGCGTCTACGCGTGGTGCGCCAAGTGTGTCAAGGCCAATCGCAATCGCATATTTTGCAAGGTGTGGATGTGTGTACTCATAAATGGCGTGCGGCTCCCCATATCGCCAATCTTGCAAGAACTCTGCCGCGGTCCGGACGTGATACACCTCGTCAAAGTGAAAGCGTGGCGGATCACCAATCCGCCAGCCGCGTAGTAGAAGTGCAGCGACGGCGATTGCGACGAAGAGGCTCATGTCTCTTCGGGTGATCTTTAGGTTTGGCGTTGGACGCTCGTCGTCTGTTGTAGATGGCTTCGGCTGCCGTTTTGTACTCGCCTGCAGCGCAACTGTTGTGGCGCGCTGTACATCGTGCCGTAGCCCAGCTTCGCGGTAGAGGGCTCGCCCCGCAAGGAGCAGGAGGCCGAGTGACCCTAGCGCAGCGATTGCGATGGTGTACGGGCTATGTGAAATTGTTGTGAGGGGCCCGAGATCAGGGATCCCCTTGTTTTGAAAGTAGTCGGTGGTGAGAACGCTCCAGGCGTTTGCCGTGAAAAGAATGGAGATTCCCGTGGCGATCGGCCTCCATGTCGACCGCACGGTGGCAAGGATCAGCGTGAGGGGTACGGCAGGGAAGAGGTAGCGCTCATGCACGCGCGTCGGTAAGACAAAGAAGGCGATTGCGACAAACGCCACCGCTGACACCGTGACGATGCGCTCGTCGCTCTTCGCTCGGTTGAGTGCTGCGGCTATTGCCGCAACCAAGAGTGTCGTGCCAACGATCACCCCTGGAATGCCGAACGGAAGGATGGCGGCGGTATCGGAGGCCCACCCTGTCGCTGCAACGATGCTCTTTCCGCCAACATCGATAAGTGCCCAGGGGTTCCATGCATTTACTGAGAGGTAGGGGTAGCCGGCAGCTGCGGCGATCACCTTCATCAGTACATCGATGAGCGTGATGCCGAACGGTAGGGCGATGAGCGCAATAACGGCAGCTCCAGCAAGGCCGGTAACGACCGGAAGCCATGGGTCTCGTGTTGCACGAGCGCGCGTGAACGCGAGGAGGGCAACGATGGGGATGAGGATTCCGAACTGTGGCTTGATAACGGCTGCGAGCGCAGCGAGGATGCCGCCGCGGACGGTCTTGCCGCGGATGAGTTCTGTTATTGAGAACAGCATGACTGCAGTCCCAACCGAGTCGACCTGTCCCCAAATCGTTGAGTCGAGCAGGAGCGCCGGCGAGAACGCAAGGAGAAGGGCGAGGGCGAGTTGCGCGCGAGCCGTTGCGCCAAGCTCCCGCGCAAGACGTAGCCCTGCAACAACGATGAGGAGGTCGGAGATGATTGCGGGAAGTTTGATCAGCAGTCCTGAGTCACCGCCACTTACCAGCGAGGAGAGTGCGCCGAGGGGCCAGAGGATTGCGAGATAGCCAGGCAGGTAGTCGAGGAAGTAGCCGCGGCCGTAAGTCCCCCAGGGTCCGTGCGCTACAAGGTCGGCCGTCCAGTACCGAAATGCGCTGAGGTCGGTGCCGAATCCTCCGTCTTGGGGCATGAGTCCGTATGCGATGATAATTCGCAGCAGTGCAGCGATCGTAAGGATCGTCGCAAGGTGCACGAACGGAAGGTGTTCACGGCCCGCGGTCGCACGTCGTATGTTCATCCGTGGAGTGTAGCGGTGGGGGTAAGGGTGGCGAGTAGGCTTCACGAGCTGTCGATCTTTTTCCCTTGCTATAACGAGGCGGCAAATCTCCCCGCCTTGGTTCACGACGCACTATCTGCTGCGCCCTCGCTCGCTGACCGATTTGAGCTCATCATTGTTGACGACGGCTCGCGCGATGAGACCGACACCATTGCGCGGGACCTTGCCGCTGCGAACCCGGGGGTGGTTCGTTTCGTTCAGCACGAGCAGAACCTGGGCTATGGTGCGGCGTTGCGTTCAGGATTTTCGGCGGCGCGCTTCAGTTGGATCGCGTTCACCGACGGAGATTGCCAGTTTCGTATTGCCGACCTCGCCCGACTTATCGACGTTGCTGATCGCGCTACGCCGTCGGTTGTTGTTGGGTTCCGGATTCGTCGGGCAGACCCGCTGCTCCGACTCGCCTATGCTGCCGTGTATCGATTCGCGAATCGCGTCTGGTTTGGGCTAAACCTTCGCGATGTTGACTGTGCGATGAAGTTATTTCGTTCTAGTGCCCTGCAGGGAGTGCGCGTCGCCTCAGACGGCGCATTCTTCTCCGCTGAGCTCATGATCAAGCTGCGCCGTCGCGGTGTGCTCGTGCGCGAGGTTGGTGTCCCGCATCATCCGCGCACGAAGGGCATGCCGAGCGGCGCGCGACTATCGGTCGTCACTCGAGCAGTGCGGGACTTTTGGCGACTTCGGCTCAACCTGTGGCGCAATAAAAAGGCTGCGCTTGCCTCTGGTCGCCTGCTTCGCGAAGACTAGGCTTCGGGCGCCGACGGGTCTTCCCCGTCTAGTGAGTTCACAAAGTCGCGGAAGAGTGAGAGGCGCTCTTCTTCGGCTGCCTCAGGGACGATCCCTTCTTGCGCCAGAAGGTCGAGTGAGATAAAGATCGGCGCGTTCGCACGCAAGGCGAGTGCTACTGCGTCGCTTGGTCGTGCATCAAGTTCTCGCTCGACACCCTCTGGCCCCATGATGACGAGGCGGGCGCGGAATGTTTCCTCTACAAGCTCAACGATGCGCACCTCACGAAGTACTGCGCCGAGTGCGCTGATCACCTGTGTTGCCACGTCGTGGGTGAGCGGTCGCTCTGGACGAACCCCTTGGAGTTGGTAGGAGATTGCGCTCGCCTCGTTTGGGCCGATGGGGATAGGGAGGTAGCGCTCCTCCTCTGCGTCACGAAGCAGGAGCACGTGGGTACCTGAGAGCATTTGGATTCGCACACCCTCTACAACCGCGCGACGTTGGTTCATGGTTACGGCACCTCGATGATCGGCTTTGGTGTTGCTGTGGGCGATGGGCTTGCTCCTGGTGTTGGGCTGATTTTGGCACCAAGTACCGCCGAGCGGATGCGTGTCGCCTCAGCCCAAATAAATGTTGGAGTTCCGCCATCGGTCGCCGGAACGACATAGCCGCCGATGATGTTGTCTACGGGTCCCGCCCCATCGGTGAGAATGTATTGTCCGAGCATCATCCCGCCAGCACCCTTGCTATAGGCGATTACACGGTGTGCTGCTGCGTCCCAGGCGTAGAGGACTCCCGTTTGCGGATCGCCGACCGATGCGAGCAGTGTGATTCGCGGAGTCGGGCGCACCAAGCTGTCGCCAATTTCTTCTGGTGTCCAGTCGTCGATGGTGCCTGCGACATACCGCGTGATCACTCCGTCTTGCGCAAGGTAGAGGTAGCCGTCAATCGCCATGTCGTCCACATTCGAAAGGTTCATCACTGTGACAAAGAATCCTGTTGGTGCCGCGGGGTAGCCGGTTCCATCGGGTGCAGGCTGGTAGCGCAGAATTTGTTTTGCTGATGGATCAACGACATAGAGTCGGTAGAGTCCCGTTCCGGAGTCTGCCGCGAAGCCCGTGATAGTTCGAATGTCTGCGCCCCACGTTTCGGCATCTCGCACACGTAGCTTTACAAGTGTCCCTTGCCCCTCTTTGTTTGCTGGTCGCCAGCGCCAAAGATTCGCGGAGGCGTCAAAAATCAAGACGTCGGGCCCTGCTGCAGCAATGATCAGCGGTTTCCCTGTACGGGCCCCGTAGAGGTCAAATCCTGGTTGGTAGATCATTTTTGCGCGACCGTCTGTTGGGTTCACGCGATAGACGGCACCCGTGTTGCCGTCGAGGACATACGGGAGTCCGTCTGGCCCGCGCACAATTGATGTGATGTTGATGGTCGCACCGCCTTTTGCGAAGTCGAACAAATCAACTGGGCTTGTTGTTGTGACAAGGAAGAGTGCGTTAAGTGTTGCCTCTGCACGTGCTCGCTGGTTGGCAATTTTTATTACGTCCACCCCGCCAGCCTCAGCGATCACAAGTTGTGCGCTTGCATCGAGGAGGAGTTCTTTGACGCGGGCGGGGTCGTTTTCTAAGAGTTGTGTCTCCGGATTTAACGCTTCGTCAATCTCTTGTGTGGCGCGCTCCATGGCGATACGGCCACGCGCCGCGGCGTCGAGCTCTGGATTTACACCGCTGATGTAGAGGGCTGCTCCCCCGCCGATCGCCGCCACAAGGATGGCTGCCAGTCCAGCACGGGCGGCGCGCTGCCTGCCACGACGTGCGAGTTCGGTTGCAGTTGGGGCGGGCCGGGCGGTTTGCGCCTTGAGTGTTGCTTCGCGTGGCGCTGGCGCGAGCCATGGGTAGCGTCGTTCGAGGGCCGCAATCGCCCGCGCGACCAGGCGTTGCGCTGGCGAGGGCGACGCTGCCGCTCGCTCAACCCACGATCGCTCAACTGTTGGAATCGCGCTGCGTTCCCGCTGGGCTCGCGCCTTCGCTTCGGCACGCGCTGCTTCGCGGCTTGCTCGCGTCGCTTCTTCAAGGCGCTCGTCTCTTGTTGGCGGCGCGGTGGTTCCGCCGCGTACTGGAGCGTCGCCTCGAGCAACGGCATGGCGTCGTTCAAACACTGCCCGAGCGGCGGTATCGATCGGCACATACGGTGTTGTTCCGCGCGCGGGTCGGTCTGGGTCACCTTGTGGTTTCGGTGGTGTGCTTGCGGTGATTCGCTTGGCGCGCTCGTCGTTTCCTTCTTCCCACCGCGCTCGTGCAAGCGCGGCGGCGGCGGCAACCGGGTCGACGGGTAGCGAGAGGAGTGTGTCGCGATCAGGCGCGCGTGCGCCGCGCAGCTCCACGTGCGGCAACACGAGTGCGAGGAGGAGGGCGGGTTGATCAAACTCCACCGGGTTGGCGCCCGCCTCTTCCTCGTCCTTCGATGCACGGAGGAGTTTTTTGGCCTCAGCGACGGTGTCCGCGAGCGCAACCTTGTCACCTACGGCGAGCGGTATCTGCACGCTGTTGACACCTTGACGCGCAACGGCACTTTTTTTTGCGTTCGGTGCATCGTCTGGCAGGCGTACGATCGCTTGCTTCTCGTCCTGGTTAAGTTTCGCGGCAATCCCGATCTCGCCGAGTCGCGCGCTCCACACCGTTCCGTGCGCGATGCCGATCATTCCTGCGCGAACACCTAGACCGAGCTGTTCTTGCACGCG
>Ga0209190_1000763_pt1 | contig 23099 bp, 14 predicted proteins | sample M_140205_XF_Meta_FD_187315 | JGI IMG/M metagenome (GOLD analysis project Ga0209190, IMG submission 187315) | Freshwater microbial communities from Lake Montjoie, Canada to study carbon cycling - M_140205_XF_MetaG (SPAdes) (version 2) | ecosystem: Environmental > Aquatic > Freshwater > Lake... | reverse complement strand
AGCATGACCATGGTCCGCCACGAAAACGAAAATGGTATTTTTATACCAACTATGGTTTTTGCATTTTTTGATAAAATCAATTAGACATTTATCCGCATAGTACATGGAACTCATGTAGTCGGATTCACTACCCTTCCATTTTTTTGTGCCACGATTTGGAAAATCATATGGTGAATGAGTACTTCCCGTAAAAGCACAATGTATGAAAGGTCTTTTTGTTAGGTCCATTTTCTTAATCAGAATTTTGAATAAATCCTCATCGTAATAATTAAGTTTTCCGCGGTTTAAGTTTTTTGGAAAATCATTTTCATCTTCAACAACGTCAAAGCCGTGATCGGTAAAATAACCTCCTATATTTCCATATTTTAAATCTCCACTGAAAAGATAGTTTGAATTATAGCCCCATTTCTTAAGATCTTGATTAAACGATGGTATTTTTCTATGCTTATCAGGTTGCATTGATATAAAAATCTCAGGTAGTGCAGGATATCCACTAAACACTGATGAATTTCCAATCTCAGAAGTTCCTCCAGTTGCATAAATGTTTGTGAAGAGTAATCCTTGCTTCGTAAGTTTATCGAAATTCGGCGTTGCACCTTCAATTCCTGACAGACTGCCCATCGCATTGGCTGACCAACCTTCAAGAATTATAAAAACGATATTTGGACGCTTATTTTTAAAAATATAGTGATCATGTTGAACAGGGTAAGAATAAAAATCATTTAAGTATTTTTTACTTGCTTTTTCTGAAATTAGTGGAAATTGCGCACCAGTTTCGCTCCTATTGTAAAGCATGAAACTTTTAGTGAAAAAATAAATAGAGTTGACAGATAAATCATTCGTAACATAATCCTTTGTGTAGTAAGCGGAATCAATATTGATTGGAATTTGCTGCGTGCCACCTCGACCAATAAATATGAAACCAGTGCCAAAAACAGCAATAAAGAGAATGGCAACAGGAATTCTAATAAACCAACTTGAAGAATTCGTAATCAATTCTAGCTTAAAAAACCAACGCATCAATTTATTGCCAAAAATGACTTCTAATGTTGCATATATTGCAAACCAAATTATCATTCCATAATCTGCAGTTCGGACAACTTCATCTGGGTTTAATAGATGCGTAAAAACTCTAGTCGTTAATTTGTGATTCCATTCTGGATAGGCATTAATTTCTCCACCATGTATAAAGGAACAAATTAAAACTTCAAGAAATAAAATACTGTAAAAGATACGTTTAGTCCATTTTGAAGGTTGTATATAATTAATTGACAAAATAATTAAAGGCAGAAAACTTAATAATGCAGCCGTTGCAAGGTCTAAGCGCAATGAATAAACAAATGCCAAAAGCCAATCAATGAAAGACACATTCGCAAATTTGTCCCAGTTGTGAATCGAAAATAGAATGCGCTCAAAATCAAAAACAATTACCCAAAATAAAAGCAGTTTTAATATATTAAAGAGTGTTTGTTTTATCAAATTCATTTTACAAAGATACAGAGAATTCGGAATTGATGATTTTAGATTCGGAATTAGGTTATATTGTCACAGTAATCTTTTTTTGTTACTTGTGTTACAATTTTAAACGATTCTTCTCTTTACCTTTGAGGAAAAATTGAAAAATGGGTAAATTCAGTGATATTGTAAAATCAGAGATTCCAACGCTTGTTGATTTCCATGCTATATGGTGCGGGCCTTGTAAAACAATGCACCCAATTATGGATCGTTTAAAAGATGATTTGGGAAGTAAAATTCGCATTTTAAAAATTGACATTGATAAAAATCAAGATGTTGCTGAGAAATTTAAAGTGCGCAGTGTTCCAACATTTGTTCTTTTCAAAAAAGGTGAAATTCTTTGGCGTCAAAGCGGTGCGATGGATATCAATACCTTGAAAAATAAAATTAAGCAGGCGATTTAATTACAAGTTACAAGTTACAAGTGTGTTTTCATAGTACCAACTTACTTTTTCCTTCTTCCTTTTTCCTTAAATTCAGACATCCAGTACTTTTCCTTCTACCTCTTCCCTTTTTAAATAATGTTACTAAATCCGTTTAATTCTAACAATGTAACCTTCTAAAATTAACTGCGTAACACGCTGATATTATTAATTAGCGTTAAACTTGCAGATATAATCGGAATCTTCTACTTTTGCGCCCTGTTAAAAATGAACAAAATTTAAATTTATGGAATCAATAATGATTTATGTGCCTATCGCTATGGCAATAATTGGTCTGCTTTTTATGTGGGCAAAACGTGCTTGGGTTTTAAAGCAAGACGCAGGTGACGGTAAAATGAAAGAAATTTCAGATTACATTTATGAAGGAGCATTAGCTTTCTTAAAAGCAGAATATAGATTGTTGGCAATCTTTGTCGTTTTAGCAAGTATTGTTTTAGCTGGAATTTCATTCATCGTTCCAACAACACACATATTAATAGTAGTAGCATTTATTTTTGGTGCATTTTTCTCAGCTTTAGCTGGAAACATGGGGATGAAAATCGCTACAAAAACGAATGTTAGAACAACGCAAGCTGCTCGAACTAGTTTACCACAAGCATTGAAAGTTTCTTTCGGTGGTGGAACAGTTATGGGACTTGGTGTTGCTGGTTTAGCAGTTTTAGGTTTAACATCATTCTTTATTTTCTTCTTCCAGTATTTCATGGGAGGAACTTGGGGACCTGATGGAACTGAAAAAATGACAATCGTTTTGGAAACACTTGCTGGATTCTCTTTAGGAGCTGAGTCAATTGCATTGTTTGCGCGTGTAGGTGGTGGTATTTATACGAAAGCTGCCGATGTAGGGGCTGATTTAGTTGGAAAAGTTGAAGCTGGAATTCCAGAAGATGATCCTCGTAATCCTGCTACAATTGCAGATAACGTTGGTGACAATGTTGGTGATGTTGCTGGAATGGGTGCCGATTTATTTGGTTCTTATGTTGCAACTGTATTAGCAGCAATGGTTCTTGGAAACTATGTGATCAAAGACATGGGTGGAATGATTAAAGATGCTTTCGGTGGTATTGGTCCAATCTTATTACCAATGTCAATTGCAGGTATCGGTATTGTAATTTCTATTATTGGAACGTTCTTGGTGAAAATCTCTAGTAACAATGCAAAAGAAGCGCAAGTTCAAAGAGCATTAAATATCGGAAACTGGGTTTCTATTGCTTTAGTAGCTGTTTCTTGTTTTATTCTTGTAAACTGGATGTTGCCAGCTAAAATGCAAATGAATTTTTATGGAGAAGGATTGAAAGAAATTTCTTCTATGCGCGTATTCTACGCAACGTTGGTTGGTTTGGTTGTTGGAGCTGTTATTTCTTCCGTTACTGAGTATTACACTGGATTGGGTAAAAAACCTATTTTAAAAATCGTTGAAAAATCAAGTACTGGAGCTGGAACAAATATCATTGCTGGTTTAGCAACAGGTATGATTTCAACGTTCCCAACAGTAATCTTATTTGCTGCAGCAATTTGGACTTCTTATGCATTTGCTGGATTCTATGGTGTTGCTTTGGCTGCTTCTGCAATGATGGCTACAACAGCTATGCAATTAGCTATCGATGCTTTCGGACCAATTTCTGATAATGCTGGGGGTATTGCTGAAATGAGTGAATTACCAAAAGAAGTTCGCGAGCGTACAGATATTTTAGATTCAGTTGGTAACACAACTGCAGCAACAGGAAAAGGTTTTGCTATCGCTTCTGCTGCATTAACTTCTCTTGCATTATTTGCTGCTTATGTAACGTTTACCGGTATTGATGGAATTAACATCTTTAAAGCACCAGTTTTAGCGATGTTATTTATTGGAGCAATGATTCCAGTTGTTTTCTCTGCATTAGCAATGAATTCTGTTGGTAAAGCTGCAATGGACATGGTATATGAAGTTCGTCGTCAGTTTAGAGAAATTCCAGGAATTATGGAAGGAACAGGTAAGCCAGAATATGCGAAATGTGTTGATATTTCTACAAAAGCTGCTTTACGTGAAATGATGTTGCCAGGGGTTTTAACAATCGGATTCCCAATTGCTATTGTAATTTTAGGAGTATTGATCTATCCTGAAAACTACAGATTGGTTGCTGAAATGCTTGGTGGTTATATGGCTGGTGTTACAGTTTCTGGTGTACTTTGGGCAGTTTTCCAAAACAATGCTGGTGGTGCTTGGGATAACGCTAAGAAATCATTCGAAGCAGGTGTTATGATTAACGGCGAAATGACTTACAAAGGTTCTGAAGCGCATAAAGCTGCTGTAACTGGAGATACAGTTGGTGATCCTTTCAAAGATACTTCTGGTCCTTCAATGAACATTTTAATTAAATTGACATGTTTGATCGGTTTGGTAATTGCTCCAATCTTGGGGAATGGTCATAACGGTGAAAATAAAGTGGGTGCTAATGGAACTACAATGGAAGAATGTCACGGAAAATCATGTTGTAAAGGTGATATGAAAACGTGTGACGCTCACATGAAAGGCGAAAAAATGATTGGAAAGTGCGACATGAGTAAATGTGCTAAAATGTCAAAAGATGAGTGCGCAGCAATGTGTGACGAATTGAAATGTACACCTGAAGAGAAAGAAATGTGTTTAGCGCATTATGATGCAAATGGAAAATTCATGGGCGGAAATGAGTGCACGAAGAAAGCTGCTTGTTGTGCAGATAAATCTGAATGCAAAGACAAATCAAAATGCAAAGACAAGTCGAACTGTAAAGAGGCTTGTAAAAAATAATTCGTGAGAACGAATAACGAGGGACATCGAAAGGTGTCCCTTTTTTGTTTTCGTAACTTTTTCATCACGGTTCGTTTTTTGATATATTTGGCCCATGCGTTTTCTAATTCTATTTTTTACATTGTTTCTTACCTCGATTTCTTTCGGGCAAATCGTCTTTGAAAAAATAAAGCATGATTTTGGCGATTTAGAAGCGTATAGTGATCGATTTGTTGATATTGTTTTAACGAATAAAGGACCCAAGAAAGAATACCTCTTAAGCGTTAAAAAACCACTTGATGTTGTTTACCTTGTAAATGGTCAATTCATTGAAAAAGACAGCTCGTTAATTGTGCGGTTGCAAGCGAATCCCAAAGTGAAAGGAAAATTTTCCTACGACATCGATATTTACACAAGTGATAAAGATCTTCCTACTAAAATTAAATTAACGGGAAATTTAAAAGACTTATCGGTTGATAATTCAACAGCTTTTACTGCTTGTCCCGATTTTTCATCCCGACCTGGAGGCAAAAAAGCCAATCAATTTGATTTAACTGTTGTTACCATCGACAAACAAACAAAACAGCCTTTGTCTAAATCAGAAGTTACAATGATTCAAAATGGGCAACCAATTTGGGCGCTTGAAACAGATAAAGTCGGAAAAATCAAAGAAGAAAGCACCTTGGGATTAAGTTATTTCTATGCAACACATTCGGGTTATTTTCCAGCTGAATTAGGAGCGTATGTGAATTTCCAACGTAATTATATTGTATTAGAATTGGAAATGAAACCAGAAGAGATTGTTCCTGTTCCAGTTGTAAATGACCCAATTGCTGTTATTGACCCACCAATTGAAGAAGAATTGACTCCTGTTCAAGTGGAAGAACAGTTGGAAGAACAATTGAGCGAAGAAATTCCAACAGTTCAATCTCATGAAATTCCTGTTCAACTGGCTGAGTTAGATAAGGAAAATTTTTCAGATGAATATTTCAAACCTGTCAATGTTGTTTTTGTATTGGATGTTTCTGCCTCAATGAATCAAGGTGAGAAATTGGAATTAATGAAATATTCATTATTACAATTAACGAGTATGTTGCGCCCACAAGATAAAATGGCAATTGTAACCTATGCAACAGAAACTCAAATTATACTTGATCCTACATCAGGTGCAGATAAAGATAAAATTAAGGAGCAAGTTGCAGGTTTGAAAGCAAATGGTATGACAGCAGGAGGAGCTGGCATTAAATTGGGTTATAAACAAGCGCTGAAAGGAATGCTTCCAGAAGGAGCAAATCAAATAATAGTAATAACGGATGGCGCATTTAACCGTAATTCGGATGATTACAAGAAATACATTAAGAAATACAGTAAAAAAGGTATTACAATGTCTGTTGTTGGAATTAAGAATAAAGATATTGACGAAAAGGAAATGAAAGAAGCAGCAGAATTAGGCGGTGGACGTTATGTTCCTATCTTTAAATTAGTCGATGCCCAAAATAATTTGAAGCAAGAAATCAGGTTGAATTCGTTTAAAAGATAACTTCAACTGCAATTTTGCATGCTGTTTAAGTAAAAACCTATACTAATTCTAACGTAATTACCCCTTATTTTTTTCTAACAACCGTATTTTCTTTTGAAAATCAATCCAATCTATTTTCATTTGTAAGACCAATTCATAAGGGTAGAAAATGGCTTAAATACATAGAGTCTTTTTTAGTTAAATAATTGTTTGCATAGTTTAGGTTAGGTTAAAAAGTCATTCGTGAAAACGAATGGCTTTTTTTGTTTTTACGAAAATATTATCTCAATTAGCATCTCGAATAAGTTTTTTAAAAGCCTTTAAAAATAGGCTTTTGGCCCATTTTAAGTAGAACTACTTACCACTTATCAAACATCTACTTAGTAGCACGTATGTGACACTTTGTATTTTGATTTCCTACAAGCAAAAAGCGATTTTTTATCTAAAAAACAGGGCAACATTTGTCTCATAAAACTTTTAAAACATGTTATTATGAAAACAAAAATCGCTACAACAAAAATTACAAAATCCTTAATAGTAGGATTAAGTTTAATGTCTGGAACTCTATACGCACAATCTAGTTCTGTATGGACAAGTATCTCTGATTATTCAAAAATCGGAATCCGCACTGAAAACGGAAAATTGATTTCTTCCAATGCGGAAGTAAGTGCACTTATTACTAAGTTGGATATTACAACTATCACAAAAGCTTTTCCATCATCTCGTAACGCTGGTCTGACAAATGTATACGAAATTGGTTGCAACTGTGACGAAAATGATTTATTACAACAAGTATCAAAATTATCAACAGTTTTTGTTAGACCAGAAATAGCTCCTAAATATGAGTTATTAAATACACCAAATGATTATTCAATAGCATTTACGAACGACTATGCGTTAAACTTGATCAATGCTCAAGATGCTTGGGGAATTACTAGAGGAGATTCTTCTGTAATAATTGGTATTTCAGATTCAAATTTTGATTTGAACCATGAAGAATTGGTTGGAAAATATACTTATGTAACACCAGGTATGACAAATTCAAACTATTACCACGGAACAGCTGTAGCAATAACTGCTGCTGGAAATACAGATAACTTAATGGGAAAAAGTTCAATTGGATTCAATAGCTCATTACAATTAAGAGAGATGAATTATAATGAACTATTGTCAGCGACCTATTCAGGTGCAAAAGTTATTAATGTTAGTTGGACTTCTGGATGTTATTATAATACATACGCACAAACGGTCATTGATGAAGTATATAATAATGGGACAGTTATTATTGTTGCAGCAGGAAATGGTTCAACATGTGGGGGAGCATCAAATTTAGTTTATCCAGCAGCACATAATCACGTTATTGCAATTAGTAGTGTTGGTCCTTTAGATAACCATGAGAGAACAATTGGAGATCCAGCATCAACACATCAACACAATAGCTCAGTAGATCTTTGCGCTCCAGGTTATGATGTTGCATTGACTGTTGCAGCTGGTTGGTATTTATCTGGTAATGGAACATCGTTTGCTGCACCATATGTATCAGGGACAGTAGCTTTAATGTTAGCTGTTAACCCATGTTTGACTCCAGATGATGTTGAAATGATTTTAAAACAAACAGCAGTTAATATTGATTCTATTAACCCATTATATGCTGGAAACTTAGGCGCTGGAAGACTAGATGCATTTGCTGCAGTTCAAATGGCATCAACATATAATGTCATGACAATAACGAGTTCATCAAGTTTAGATTGCTCGAATTTTAATCAAGAAATTTCACTTCAGGTAACCGGTGGATATGCTCCATATTCAGTAAGTTGGAATTCAAATGAAACAGGAATGAACATAGCTAATGCTCAAGGAGGATTTCAATATACAGCTATAGTTGAAGATAGTAACGGTTGTGTTGGACATTACACTACTTCAATTGCGGCAATTTCACCATTATCTTTTGATGCACAAATTAATAATGTGAATTGTAACGGAGAAACTTCTGGTAGTATTGAAATCGCTGTTACAGGTGGAACTGCAGGATACACTTATTTATGGTCAACTGGAGAAACTTCAGCAGATTTGTATAACCTTGGAACTGGAAACTATCAAGTGAACATTACAGATGGTCACGGTTGCAATGTATGGTCAGATTTCACAATCACACAACCTTCAGTTTTAACTGCATCAACGGTTCATCAAAATTTAACACTAGTAACAGTTGGATCAATTGATTTAACAGTAGAAGGCGGAACACTTCCTTATTCTTATTCTTGGAACAATGGTTCGACAAGTGCAGATTTAACATCCGTTGCTCCTGGATTCTATGAAGTAGGAATCACAGACGCACATGGTTGCTCGGTTTCAACGAATGTATTTGTATTGGATAATCAAATGTCTGAGCATGAAAATATTTTATCATCAATGAATATTCCAATAGATACTACAACAAGTCAATTAATCATTAATCCAACTGAAGGTACAATGGGAATTAATGAAATAGCTGAACAATCAGTAACACTTTACCCAAATCCAGCAATTGGAGTTACACATATTGAATGGAATGGTTTAGAAATAACTTCTTTACAATTAATTGATATGACAGGTCAAATTGTTTCAACAATAGCAATTACAAGCATCACATCAAATTACGAGTTAACTCAAGAAAGTGCGGGAGAATATTTTGTAAAAATGAATCTTTCAAACGGTAGCTCAGTGGTAAAGAAAGTAACATTTATCTAAGTAGTTACAAGCACAGGTAACTGCATAAAAGTAAACGAAATGAGAATCGAGATAATAAGTACATGTATAATTAGTCTATTTCTTTTGACCGGTCATGAGAGTGATTCAATAGAAATTACCAAAACAAAAACAAGTACTAAAATAGAATTAACAGAAAACAATGTTGAATTGAGTTACCAATCGAATGATTTAGATTGTAATCAATAAAACAAAAAATAATAGTTGATGTTTAAGTAGTGGTTTACATCAATTTAGTTTCAAATAAGTAGTAGTTTAATGTTTCAAAAAAAAAAGCCGCAGCTTCAGACCCTGTGGCTTTTTTTATGGAATTAAAACCCAGATTTTAATTAAACCTATTATAGATATCCTTTATCTTTAGCCCAACTGCTTAATTGCGCTGCATTCGGGATGTTTAGTTTTTTAAGGATGTTGTGACGGTGTGTTTCAACTGTTCTTGGAGAAATGAAAAGTTTATCCCCTATTTCTTTGGAGGTTAGACCAGTTGCAATCAATTTCACAATATCAATTTCCTTTAAGGTAAGTTCCTTCTTGGATTCTGAATTATCAACATCTAACAAAGAATTGAAATAACGATCTTTGATTTCATTTGCTATATAAACTTCACCAGCGTGCACTTTTTGAATCGCTTCTATTAATTCACTTTTTGTCGTGTTTTTTGTCAAATATCCTTTTGCTCCTTTCGAAAGAAACTTTTTCACAAATGTAATATCATCGTGAAGCGATAAACCAATAACGCGTGTTTTTGCCAAATCATTGTGAATCATTTCGGTAGCGTCAAAACCATTACTTTCTTTTAAGTTGATGTCCATTAAGACAATATTGGGTTTGTGCTCTATGCAAAAGTTATACGCTGAAGTCGCATTATCAGCTGTTCCAACCACATTAATACCTGCAGCATTTTCTAAAATTGAAGACCATGCTTCAGCTATTAGTTTGTGGTCATCAACAATTAATACATTTATTTCAGTTTCCATAAGGATTGAGAATTTATTTCAGCTTCATTCAAAAATACTTAATTCATTATTAAAAAAAGGTAAAAATTGAACAAAAATTCTTTTTTCATTTTAAATGCAGAGAGATCAGTGAGATTAGGAAACGAATGAACCAATTTTTTCTCGGAAAAAGATCAAAAAAACACTCCGATTGAAATTAAAACATTTTTAAAATTTTAAAATTTACAGGTATTATAGTGTATTTTTTAATTTAATTTATTTAACATCAATTTTTAATAAATATATCAGTAATATTGCATTCTACAAATTATCGGCGATTCATTGAAGTAACAATTTAACAGTCAAACATTTGTATATAAAATAGAGGAAGTGAAAAAAGCAGTAATTGTCGAAGATTTTGAGTTAATAGCCGATATTTGGAAAACCATTTTGGAAGAAATTGGCTTTACTGAAATTGAAATTATTCGACATGCCGACGAGGTAGAATCGAAGGTTTTGGAAATTTTGCCAGATATCATTTTGATGGATATTAATTTGCCAGGATCAAAAAATGGGATTGAACTTACCGAATCGTTGATTAAACAAAATGATTCATTAAAAGTGATGATTTTGACAATTCACACGGATCCGTCGTATGTGCAAAATGCCATTAAATTTGGAGCCAAAGGTTTCATGACTAAAAATTCTTCTATTTCTGAAATTAAAAAAGGAATTTCTGAGATACTTAGCGGTAAGAGCTATTTGTGCGAAGAAGTAAGGTAAACGGCTTTTTTAGGAAGTTAAATAATTATTTACCCATTATTTTGTTGATCTCAGATATTAAATTTCCTTCCTCCCAAGGTTTGGATATGAATTTCTCAAGTAAATGATCATTTGTCAATTCGTTAACAATAATGTTATTTGCTTGACCAGAAAGCATGATACATTTTAATTCCGGATATTTTTGTTTGATGTTCCGAATAAGTTCAGCACCATTTATATTTGGCATTTGATAATCTACAAGCAATAAAAGCACTTCAAATTCATTAGAAATAAGAGAATCAATATTCTCAATAACTTCCATTGGGTCTAAAAAACACTCCACTATAGTCGTTTCATGCTCTATTACTTTATTTAATTGAAAAGACAACAATTTTAAAATAAGTGGATCATCGTCGATACAAATAATTACATATTTTAAAGCATCTTCTAGCATAATTGTTTTAATAATTCGGAGACAAAGTTACATAATTTAAGTATATAATTCAAATCATCAAATCATCAAATCATCAAATCATTCCTTAATTCTAAAGCCAACCTAAAGTTGTTTTGTTTATTTTGGAAAATCAATCGTGAACCGGGTCAGATTATCTTTTGATGACACGCTTATAGTTGCAGAATGTTCGTCAATTACATTTTTAACAATTGTTAAACCGAGCCCTGTGCCATGCGCTTTCCCTTTGGTTGTAAAAAATTTCGCAAACATTTTATCCATGATTTCTTTTGGAATTGTTTCTCCTGAATTTTCTACATTGATTTGTATGTGTGTTAGTGTTTCGACGCTGTATATGGATAATTTTCCACCTTTTGGACAAGCGTCAATTGCATTTTTTATCAAATTTGACCAGAGTTGGTATAGTTTGATATCATAACCGAGAATGGTTAATTTAGTATCAATATTAATTATTAATTCCAAGTTGTGCTTAATTTGGAAATTGAACACACTCAAAACAGTTGAGATATTGTCATTAAGATTGATTATTTCTTTCTCTAATGCATTATCATATTTCATGAAATTTCTTAAATTTTTCACAACATCAGAAGCCTTGTTTCCAGAAATTTTAATAGTATCTAGAAAATTTCTAATGGTATTCAGATGATAAATAAGGTTTACAAATTCTTTTGGGTGCCCTGATTGCATTACAATATCAATTTTTTCAACGTCATTTTCTAAAATTCCAGACTTCATCAATTGATTAGCGATGATTTTATGATCAGTATTATTGTTCGGGTATTTCTTGTATAACATTTCTCGAATTTCCAAGCCTGCTTTATGCCCTTGAAGTCCTTGAAGTTGAGCTCTTTTCTCATTTTCAGTTGCATGATTACACGCAAAAAGGATTTGTTCTTTCGAACATTGCCAAATTACATCTTTTAACAATTCACTAATTAAAAATTCAAGACTTTCTGTACCAACGATTACGGCTCCTAATGGAGTGTTTAGATCATGTGCAATACCTGCAGCAATTTCTCCAATAGTGGAAAGATTTTCTTGTTTCATTAAATTAATTGAAAGCTCAGTATTTTTTTTAGTTTCAGATGAGATTCTTTCTTCAAGTGATTTATTTAATTTGATTATTTCTTCATACGTATGCGTGAGTTCTTCATTTTTTTCGATTCGCATGTTTACGTTGACAATCAATTCAGAAAATAGTTCTAAAATAATTTTCTCTTCTTCTTTAAAGAAATGGGTTTGTGCTACCGAATCAAATCCAACGAAACCAATACATTTATCTTCTTGCATCAACGGTATAGTAATAATGCTTTTAATTTGTTGTACTTCTAATAATGATTTTACAATTCCATCTTCTAGTAAGGAAATATTTGGTATGTTAATTTTTTCTCCTTTGAAATGTTTATCAATCCAAAAAGTCATTTGGTCAAAAGGAACATCTTTTAATTTTGATATTTGAGGTTCTATGTCCTTTGCACACCATTCATAGGTATTGGTTGCAATCTTTAAATCATGGTTGTATGCAAAAATATATGCACGATCTGTGGCAGCATATTCACCAATCTTGCGCAAAGATGTTTCTATTCCATTTTCCAATTCTTTTAGCGGTAAATTGATAAAAGAGGTAGAAATCTTCAATAATAATTTTTGCAATTCAATCTGTTTCTCAATATTAATTTCAGCTTCTTTTACTTCTGTAATATCATGTCTGATTGAAACATAATTTTTAATTTCATTCTGATTGTCTACTAAAGGATAAATAATCGTGTCAACCCAATAAAATTCGCCATCCTTATTTTTGTTTTTTATTTCGCCTCTCCAAATTTGCTGGTCTTTAATTTGCATCCAAAAGTTTTTCCAAAAATCTGCAGAATGATAACCAGAATTTATCAATTGGTGGGTATTGCCTATAACTTCTTCTTCCGTATACCGCGATATATCATAAAAGTTTTGATTGGCTTGAGTAATGATTCCAAATTCATCTGTATACGTTACAATTGAACTTAAGTCAATGATTTCTTTTAATGAACCGATGTTTTTCTGCTTTTCTAAAAGCAACAATTCTGTTTTTTTCTTTTCTGAAATGTCACGGGCTGATGCTATAATAAAAATCTTATCTTTATTTTCTACAAATGAAACTCGTATATCGATTGGCGTATATTCGCCGGTTACGAGATTTCTATTTACTCCTTCCGCAAATAGAATTCCTTGTTTTTTAATATTAGCTACATGATCATCCCACATTTTAGTGGATGTAAATAAAGATTCAATATCATAAATTGTATAGTTTATAACATCTTCTTTCTTTATACCTAATATTTTCGCTCCAGCTTCATTGATTAATACAAATTTTCCTTGCTCATCAAAAACCTGAATTGCATCTGTGCTGTTATTTAAGAAAAGTTCTGAAAGTTTTAATTTTTCATTTGCGATGCGTAAATTTTTCTCAGATTGTTTCAATTCTGTTACATCGATAATCGATCCTGAAATAATTTCAATGCCATTTACCAATTCGTATTTAGCATTTATTTGAATATAAATTGTTTTATTAAATAAATTAATTGTTTTAAGAAGCTCATTTTGAACAATACCTCTTTCTTTTGTAATGTTTAAAAATTCATTTTTTTGATCAATGGAATTGAATAAATCTTTCGAATAAAGGTTGAACAGTTCTTCTGAATTGTTAAACCCAAATATTTCAGCAAAGGCATTATTTGCTTCAAGTAAATTAGCTTCCATATCAACTACAAAAGCACCAATTTGAGTAGAGTTGAATAGTTTTAAATACTTTCGTTCTGTTGAATTAATCAACTCTTCAACACGCTCTAAAAGTGCCGTTTCGAAACCGTATCCTATTACAAATTGAAATTCATTTGAATAATTATAAATTGGAAAGAAACGCCTGTAAACGGTCTTACTTGTTCCATCCGGTTGTTTTAACTTATCTTCCCATTCGAGTGGTTTTTTATTCGAAAGCACTTTATTAAACAAGACTCTTCTATTGTCAGCAAGCGCAGAATCAATATTTTTCAATTCGCAATAATCGTAATCGGTTTTTCCAATTAAAAACTGACGAATTTCTTTATTTTTTACGCCATGAGGATTTATATATAAATAGCGATGTTCTGAGTCGAAAACGGCAATGTCTGCCGGAATATTATCTAAAATGGATTTATAGAATTCCACTTGATTGCTTGTATCATTCGTTTTTACAGTATTATGAAAATAAATCAAGCCATCTTGGGTATACGTTTTAATAGTTGAAGAAAAGTGTCGTTTTTTTTGTTCGTTTTTTGTTGAAAGAGTAATGTTTTTATTTTTAACAAGCTCTTGAAAATCAGTTGAATTTTGCGTTTTATCGCTTAAGAAAAAGTCGGAAAAATGAGTTGATTTATTACTTGGAGAAGACGTTAAAAAACTTTTCCCCAAAAAAAGAATTTCTCCTTTTATGTTCGTGATAATATTATCTGGATATACAGAATTACAGAGATCAATGAGTAAAACTAACGTATTATTTTTTTGATCAATCATTTAGTAAATTCCATTATAAAAAAGTGAATATAAAAACGTTTATTTTCATAAATCAAGTCATTCAATTAACAAGTTTAAACGAGTTCCGTTTCCTATTTCACTAGTAATTGAACCAGTTAACTTACTCAAAGCAATTCGTGTTTCAATATTTTGAATTCCTAAACCTTTTATGACATTTTGATCGTCGAAACCAATTCCATCATCTTTTGCAACAATATTAATTCCCTTTTCATTTGTGAAAATAGTAACGTTTATTTCATTTGATTGCCCATGTTTAATGGAGTTTGCAACAAATTCTTGAACGATGCGGTAAATATTAGCAATATCGGTATTTTGAAAATCAGTTTCAGAGATGTCTTTTTGAATTTCTAAAACTACATTTACTCCATCGAGCAAATTGGCTCTCACATGCATATTTTGTATAGCACTCAACAATCCTTTTTCAATAGATGGCGGTTGTAAAGAATACGTAATGGATCTTAATTCTTTTATTAATAAATTAATCATTTCTGAGAATTGCTTTTTTAACACATCATCTTCAGGGGCAAATTTAAACATTGAAAACCAAAGGTTTAAAATGACCATGTTTTGTGATATACCATCGTGTAATTCTCTTGAAATTTTCTTCTTTTCATTTTCTTGCGCTTCAGATATTATTTTGTTTTTTTTCAATTCAAATAAAATCTCATCTGTTTTATCGACAACTAAGCAAACATACAATTCTGAATTTTGGGAAAGCTTATTACCGTAAAGTACAATATTTATCTCTTTTCCTGATTTTGTTTTTTGAACTAATGTTTTTTCGAAACTAGTGAGTTTTATGTCAATTATAATTTCTTCATTGTGCTTGTTTAGTTCATGAAATGCTCTATTTAAAGAAGATTCAACATCAAATCCATATAATTTTTCAGCAGCAAAATTGCATTTTGTGATAATTAAATTTGGCCCCTCTAAAATAAACATGGGTAATGGAGAATTTGCAAAGCCCTGTCTATAATTATTAATTGCTTTTTCTAGTTCATCATTAAGGTGTTTTCTTTCACGGCTAAATTCAATTGTTTTGATTAGGACTTTGCTGCTGATATCTGTTTTTAAAACAAAATCTTGAGCTCCTCCTTTTAAACTGTCGATGGCTATTTTGTCGCTATCTGTTCCCGAAAGCACAATAATGGTTGAATCAGGAAAATTTTCATTTGCTATTTTTAACGTAGAAAGTCCAAGAGAATCAACAATATTCAAATCTAAAAGAATCACTTCAGGATCAAAAACTGAATGAATTTCGTTAAAATCTGCAACGGATTGTGTATCCATCAGCAATTCAATTGGAAAACCATTTTTTTCTAGTTGAAAATATATAAGGTCTTTGAAATTTGAGTCATCCTCAACAATAAGAATACGTGGTTTCATGAATTATGATTTAGGTTCCCCAAAAAAGAATATACAAAATTGTTTCGCTTTATTCCCATTTAAAGTTGAATTTAGTGTCCAATTTACATACCAAATATATAAAAGGAAAGCGAAATTTTTATAAAACATTGGTTAAAAAACACTTAGTTGTAGGAAACAATTACTGAAGCGTTAAAAAAACAGGGTTATTTTCCCGGGATTGGAATTATTTTCCAAAAAAGAAAGTGTTTTGTTGTGAAATTTAGTAATATTTCAATGGCGTAACTTAATTTCTAAGTTTGGTGATAAAGACTTTTTCTGTATCTGCTTGTTCTTCTAATACATTAAAAAACACGTCATGTTGGTCTTTTTCCATGCAATCAATTGGAAAGGAAAGTTGCAGTCCTTTTATATAATCAAAGTAAATACTTTGTTGGTGAATGGAAACTTTACGTAATCCGGAGAAATAGAGAACAGAAACATCACGATCTGCTGCAACAACTGCTTTAGACGTAATTCCCATTCTGAAGCGTTTTTTGCGAGAGCCGAAGAACAAGAAAATCAAATTATCTACGAAGCAGAACCAAAATGCAATTGCCGGTAATAGTGCTTCATTACAAACGTTATATAGGACGCTTCCAACAAACAACATGACAACGGCCTCGAGAATGGTGTATACTTGAACACGGTAAATACGATCCATACTCATCGGTTGGTTCCATTTGAATTTTGAAACTTGATTCACAAGTCTAAGCCCCATCCAACGAGTAATACTTCTTCTTAAGTTGATTATAAGAAGTAATAAACCAATCCCTAAAAAAATTTGAAAACGATATGGCACTTGTTGTCCAGAAGTTCTTAAAGATTCAATAGGTAAATTAAAACCAACAAATATTGTAAACAACATTGTTGGAAATAACAAAAATACAAGTAATACGTTAATTGCTTTATTCATTAGGGATCATCTTCATTTTGCGAATTAAAGCTTCAATTTTGTTTTTCGATGCATTGATTTTGCCTTCAACTTCTGCTTTTAACGTGTCTGCACCTTTTGATTTTGAGAAAAAGCCTAAGTTATTTTCAAATTGTAAAACCTCCGCTTTTAATTTGTCAATTTGCAGGCGCATATCAGCCTTCTCTTTAGAAAATAATTTTCCAGCATCTGGACTTGACGAAAGGGTATTCATTCTCGCTTCGAACATAACTTTTTCTTTCTCTGCGCCCTCTAGTTTCAGATCAGTGTAAAGTTTGTCGATGGCCGTTTTATAGGCATTATATATTACATCTTTTTGCTTCATTGGAACCTTGCCCGCCTCATTGAAAGCATTTGTAAATTCTCTTAAATCAGTTAATGTTTGTTTTTTATCAGCTGATGGTTTATAGGTTTCAATGTTCTGAATAATCGTTTGCTTTGCCAATAAATTTGTTTCTAACAATTTATCTTGTACCTCAAAATGTTTTGTTCGAGCATTGAAAAACGCATCACACGCACCACGGAATTCTGTCCACAATTTTTGTTCTAATTTTTGTCCAGCATGACCAGTATTTTTCCATGCTTTTTGTAATTGGACCAATTTATCTGCTGTTTCTTTCCAATCAGTTGAATCTTTCAAGGCTTTTGCTTGATCTATTACCTTTTGTTTTTCTTCCGCTATTTTGACAAATTTATCTTGAATTGTTCCAAAGAAAGCTTTTTTATTCGAGAAAAATTCATCGCATAGCGTTCTAAATTTTTGCCAAATTTCTTCGTTTTCTTTTCTTGGTCCAAAGCCAATTGTTTTCCATGTTTCTTGAAGCGCCAATAATTTGACAGTAGCTTCTTCCCACATTTTTATGGTTTCGTATGTTGCGTAATCAGCGAGTAAAGCTGCTGCGTCGGCTAATAGTTCTTTTTTCTTCTTCAAATTTTCGTTCAATGAAACACGACGTTCATCATAGAAGGTATTTATTCGATCATAAATAACACGAACATTTTCCCAATACTTAGCCTTTAGATCTTCCCAATCATCGTTTGCAACAGGACCAATTCCTTCCCATTCATTTTGCAGGGTTTTTAAAGCTCCTTCAATTTCACGGATAGATTCGTTGTTTTTTATGGCATTTAATTGTGCAATAACTTCAAGTTTTAATTGAGAATTGCGTTTTAAATCATGGTCTTTTAATTCTCTATAAATCTTCATATTGTAGAAGAAATCTTCTAACAAACGCGAGTATTCATGCTGAATTTCATCTCTTTTTTCGCGAGCGATATCACCTACATTTTTCCATGCTTCATGAATTTCTTTGTAAGCGTTGTAAGCAAGACCTATATTTTCTTCTTTCTCGATGACTTCTTTCAAGCGAGTAATTAAATTCTTTTTTAGTTTTAAGTTTTCTGTTTCAACGGCATTTTTAGCTTCAATTACTGCTTTTCGTCGGTCTTTATATTCGTTGTAAACACCATAGAACTCATCTTTCAAAGGTTTGAAGTCGGTTATTTCGTGAACTTCCTCTTTTTCTTGAGCTTCTAAAAAAGCAACTTGATCTTTTCGTTCTTCTTCTAAAATAAAATCATCAAAGCGAGTTTTTAACTCATTTATTTCACGGCTAACAGCCAAAGCATCTTCGTTTTGAACTAAGATTATTAATTCTTCAATTAAAGCATTATTTTCCATATTGCAGAGATTTAGGATTGAATCCTATATAGTTTGTACCATTTCAAAGTTAGTCAAAGCAACGAATTGTTCTATGCGCTCAGCTACATCATTTTTTGTAATTTCAAGTAAGCGTTGTGTCCCAAATTTTTCAACACAAAATGAAGCTAAAGCGGAACCAGTAATAATAGCACGTTTCATATTTTCAAACGAAATGTCATCTGTCGCGGCTAAATATCCCATAAATCCTCCTGCAAACGTATCACCTGCTCCGGTTGGATCAAAAACTTCTTCTAAAGGTAAAGCTGGTGCAAAAAAGACATTTTCTCCATGAAACAACAAGGCTCCATGTTCACCTTTTTTAATAATTAAATATTTTGGACCCATGGCACGAATGACTTTCGACGCTTTTATCAATGAATATTCATTTGATAGTTGCCTTGCTTCTTCGTCATTAATGATTAAAATATCAACCAACGCCATTGTCTTTTTCAATTCGTCTAAAGCAATGTCCATCCAGAAATTCATCGTGTCCATTGCAACCAGTTTTGGTCGAACAGTTAAACGCTCTATCACACTTCTTTGCACTTGTGGACTTAAATTCCCAAGCATTAAATAATCAACACCTTGATAATTTTCAGGAATAATAGGGTCAAAATGTTCTAAAACATTTAATTCAGTGACTAGTGTGTCGCGTGAATTCATATCGTTGTGATAACGTCCTGACCAAAAAAATGTTTTTTCACCTTGTTTGATTTGTAAACCTTCTAAATCAACCCCTTTTGAAGATAACGTATCCAACATTTCTTGTGGAAAATCATCACCAACAACAGCTACGATTTTTTGATCTTGCGTGTAAAAAGAGGATGAAAGAGCAATAAATGTACCTGCTCCGCCAATTATTTTGTCTGTTTTTCCGAATGGTGTTTCAATCGCATCAAAGGCAACACTGCCCACTGTAAGTAAACTCATTTTTTGATTTTTTAGAGAAACAAAGATAGTATTTAGTAGCGAGAGTATAGAGCCTAGAACATAGATTTAATTCTATAAATCATAACAATTCTTAAAATATTCAATTTGAATAACCCAAATAATAAATTTGGTTCGCGAGAAACAATCTATACTCTATGCTCTATCAGCGAATTGTACTGAGTTTGTCGAAGTAAGCGGTCTAAGTTCTACTTAGAAGCGAGAAGCGAGAGCCGAGAATAGAGACTTATTCCTGAGAACTTAAAATAATCTCAATTCTAAACAATTATTTCATGAAAAACCCAAATAATAAATTGGTTCTTGTGAATCAATCTATGTTCTAGGTTCTATCAGCGACTTGTACTGAGCTTGTCGAAGTGAGCTGTCTATCTTCTTTTAGGGAGAGGTCTATGTTCTATTTAACATTCTTAATGTAACAAAATCACACATGTTTGCGTTAATAAGTTTACGGTTCTGCTTGATTATTCAAGCTTTTCAGCTCTAAATTTGTAAGTCATAATGAATAAGCGACTTCTTAAAATAACGAAATGGTTTTTTGGAATTGTGTTGGGTATTTGTTTACTCATCACAGGAGCTTTGTATTTCTTTAAAGATGAGATTTGCGGTTATGTTGTTGGAGAAGTCAATAAACACTTAAAAGCAAAAGTTACCGTTTCTGAGGTTGATTTGACTTTTTGGGCTACTTTTCCAAATGTTTCAGTCGATTTTAATGATGTTTTCATTCAAGATTCATATGCCAATTCCACAAAAAGAGATACGCTTTTATTCAGTGAACAAATTCGCTTGAAGTTCAATCCTATAGATATTTGGAACGAAGATTACAAAGTAAAATCTATTGAAGTAAAACCAGGAACGGTTCAATTGAAAGTCAGAAAGAATGGAGAAGTGAATTATGATATTCTTCAAGAAAGTAAAGACCCTGTCGAAACAAAATTTGAGTTGAACCTCCAAAGTGTTGTTTTAAATCAAATTCGATTTGCTTATAAAAACAAAGCTACAAACCAATATTATAAGGCAAAATTGGCTGAGTTGGAATTGACCGGTAATTTTACGGATAAAAAATATACGCTTCATGCAAAAAGTGATTTGAAGGTGGACAAACTCAAAAGTGGCAAAGTAACCTTAATTTCAAACCAACCAGCAAAATTTGAAATTGATATTAAAGTGGACAACGTATCTGGTGTTTTTGAAATTCCAAATGCTGAAGTGTTTGTAGCAGAATTACCTTTTCAAGTGAAGGGCACTGTGGCTCCCGAAGATTTAAATTTTGAAATACATTCTAAGAATATTCAATTAGCTGATTTGGCGAATAGATTTTCATTCTCTCAAGTGGAAGATGTGAAGAAGTTTGATGGCACAGGGAATGTCTATTTTGATCTTTTTATCGACGGTAAGAATGAAACAACTTCTCCAACTGAAATCAATTGTGATTTTGGTGTAAATAATGGTTCATTAACAGAGCCAGTTAAAAATTTGAAGATTCAAGGAATAAATTTAAGAGGGAAATATAGCAATATTGGAGGGACAGAAAAAGAATTTTTAAAATTGTCATCAATTAAATTTAAAACTCCTGGAGGACCATTTTCCGGAAATCTATTGTTAACACAATTCCAAGAACCAAACTTTAGGGGAAATGCCAATGGAAATTTGAATTTGAACATGTTACATTCGTTGTTTCGTATTCCACATGTTGAAAATATCAATGGGAACTTGGGTTTACAAACTGTTTTTAATATTCAAAGTGTTGTTCAACCTGATGCATCTTTAACGTATTCCGTTTTAAAATGTGAAGGAGATGTTCAAATGAAAAATGTTGTCTTGAAATTAATTGATGATAAGCGAACTTTTCGTCAAATGAATGGTGCAATGTATTTAAGAAACGATGAGGCAGGTATTGAAAACGTTTCATTGAAGATTGGCGCGACTGATTTAGCGTTCAATGGTGTTTTCAAAAACATCATCAACTACTTCAAAAAGGATGGTAATTTAACTGCAAATGTTGAAGTCAAAAGCAAATTTATTGATGTGCAGGATTTAGGGACGACCTCCAAAGAAGAAAAAATTCAAGAAGCTAGAAGTTTCGTCTTACCGAGTAATATTGATGGTTCCTTGTTTATGGATGTTGCTCAAATTGAATACGACAAGCACACATTTAAAAAATTGTCAGGAAATATGCTTTTGGGTAAACGAAAACTTCATTTCCCTAATTTAACATTGCGGAATGCGGATGCGGATATGGTTGGAAGCTTGACCATTGAAGAACGATCCGAAGAAGTCTTTCATATAACAACAACAGTTAGCTCTGATAATATAAAATTCAAATCCCTTTTTAGAGAATGGAATAATTTTCACCAAGAGGTTATAGGGGAGAATAATGTTTTCGGAAAAGCACAAGCAAAAGTTTATTTTGAAGCACCGTTTGATTTGAGAGGTGGTGTAATTTCTAAATCAATAAAATCGCAAGTTTATCTTAAAATCACCGATGGCCAATTGAAAAATGTCGATGCTTTTAAATCGATAACCGAAAGTTTAAAAACCTCAAGTGCAAAATTGGTCATTGGAAAAAGTAATATTGCTTATCTTGAAAATAAACTGTTGGATCTTAAATTTGAAACCTTAGAAAACACTTTTGTCATTCAAAATGGGAAATTGGAAATTCCAGCAATGTTGATTCATACAAATGCGTTAGATATTGAAACATCGGGAACTCATACATTCAATAATATAATTGATTACCGTTTTGCATTTCGTTTCCGAGATTTAAAGGAGAAAAATACTCAAAGTGAATTTGGCGTTGAGGAAGATGATGGCACTGGTGTAAAGGTGTTTATGCGCATGTCTGGCGATATTGATAATCCAACTATTATTTGGGATAAAACAGCGAAAAAAGAGCAAGCAAAAGAGAATCGAGAAGCCGAAAAAGAAAATGTAAAATCTATCTTAAAAGCTGAGTTCGGATTGTTTAAAAATGACACAACAGTAAAAACCTTTATTCAAAAAGAAGGTCCGAAAGAGACGTTGCAATTAGATTTTGGACCAGCGAAAACAGAAGATCCAATCGATACCAAAAAGCCTAAAAAGGATTCCAAAATTAAAAACACTCTCAAAGGTTGGAAAGAGGAAGCTGATAAATCTAAAAAGGAAGAAATTGATTTGAATTGATTTTGGTATTTGATAGATTTAATATTTTAATTGACTTTTTGCCTTCTTTTTTTTTCCCCTTTTATAAACGTGTACGACAATTGAGCAATTGAGAATAAAATTGTAATAGTTAGTAGCATATAATTTTATAAATTAGCAAGTAAGTTTCCGAATGAGCAAAAAAAACAAATTGCAAGAATAATTAATGATATGAATGTGCCTTTTAAAACAAGTGAAGAAATCTCTCTAAATTGCAACTGTTTTATTTGATTCATAAA
>Ga0209190_1000762_pt1 | contig 23125 bp, 18 predicted proteins | sample M_140205_XF_Meta_FD_187315 | JGI IMG/M metagenome (GOLD analysis project Ga0209190, IMG submission 187315) | Freshwater microbial communities from Lake Montjoie, Canada to study carbon cycling - M_140205_XF_MetaG (SPAdes) (version 2) | ecosystem: Environmental > Aquatic > Freshwater > Lake... | reverse complement strand
GCCACCCGTGCTGGCCCGTCGCCGCAGTTCGTTCAGGACGGCGCTCGCGTCTCCCGTACCGCGCCCCTCTGCCTTGAGACGGATGCGGTCGGGTGCTCCGCCGAGCGCATCCTCAGCGCCCATTTTGGCCGCGAGCGTCGCCACCGCCTCCTCAATCAAGAGGAGGTCGTCACCCCACGTAAGAAGGATCCGTGCGCTTTCCATGCGCGGATCGTAGCGGAGGCGAGCCGGCAGCCACCTAGTGCAGCGAGCGGCGCGTCGGCCAGCCTGAGGGGCTGCACGGCATCCGTCACTCGTACCCCCACGCGTTCAAACGCTGACCCCAACCGCTCGATCTCCGCACGAGAGGGCACAGCCATCTCACCCGCGCTTGTACTGGTGCGCCAGGCCCCAGTCTCAAGATCAACCACCGTAACCACACGGCCCTGAAGATCGGTGCGCGCCACGAGACCGCCCCGTTCGCTTAAGCGCGCAATCGTTCCAGCAACCGGGTGACCGTATGAATTCCCAACTCCGACAGAAACTATCGATATGCGTGGATCCGCTGCAGTGATAAAGAGTCTGCTTGCCGAAGTTCCACTCCCATGGTGAGGGGCTTTAAGAAGGTCGATGGGCGTAGTGATCCTCGCGGCTATTTGGGGATCGATGTCCGCCTCTATGTCGCCTGTTAGGAGGGCTGAAAACCCATGCACATCAATTCGCAAGACAATTGATCGGTTATTCAGCGATCTTCCATCATTTGTTGGCTCTGCTGCCAGGTACGCAGTGTCTGGCCATAAGACCGAGATGCTTGCCGTGCCTAATGAGAATGCATCGCCAGCATGGACGCTCCGATACTGCAGACGTTCCGTATCAAGGATGCGGCGCCATGCTGCTGATGCCGGCCCACCACCGCGCTCTTCTGCACCAAGTACTCCACCAATGCGGAATCGATCAATCAGGCGGGGGAGTCCAGCGAGGTGATCCTCATGAGGATGACTTGCTACAAGGATGTCAATCCTCCTATCCCACGATGGAATGAGTGCATCTAATTCTGTAAGTAATCGCGCGGGGTCTGGTCCGCCGTCAACAAGCATCCTCCTCCCACCAGTCTCTACAAGAATGGCATCACCCTGCCCGACATCGAGCACGGAGATTCGCAGCGTATCGCGCGGCGCCGCACTTGCGTACGAGTTGGCAAGACTGCCAAGGAGAAGAAGCACGCAGGTTGCAGCAAGCAGCTTCTGCCCCAGGCGGCGGTCGGCAGCGCTCTCATTTTCCGTTTCATCAACACTCGCAAGGGGCGGTGAACCGTACGGTCTGAGAAGGGCCACCCAACCGATGGCCGTACTGAGCAGGCCGATTGGGATCGTTGCCGAGCGCGGCACGACGAGGGCACCACCTGGAAGCTTTGCTCCCTCGCTCGCAACGACGGCGCACGCTTGGAAGAGTGCCGTTGCCGGTTGAGCAAGGGCCGAGGTCAGCGGAAGCAGCGCACTCGGAAGCACGCTTGCAAGCTCGCCCACTACAACAGCAATGACTGCCGCAGCAGTTGCGAGTGGGATTAGTGGCGCGATGAGGAGTGTCAGAGGGATTGACCAGAGTGCAACCCGGCCAAAGAGTGCAATAACTACACCGAGCGTTGCTGCTTGGGCAGCAATGCTGATCGCAACATCGCCACCGATGAAGCGCCAGGGTGTTTGTACGATGCCAGGAAACTTTTCTCCCATCAGCGCTGCCCGGTTACTCCATTGTTGGGCCCGTGCAAGAAGACCTGCTGTTGCAAGTGCTGAGAGCCGGAAACCTGCGTCAAATACAATTGCAGGGTCAAGCAACGTCAACGCAAGTACAGCGTGTGCAAGCGCAATTGCGCCAGAACCTCTGCGGCCGCTTGCCGCACCAATAAGTGCCGCTGCTGCCATGAAGCTCGCACGGATGACGCTCGGGCTCGCACCAGCAAAGATGCCAAATAGCACCGCAGCAGCAACCAGGGCCCAGCGCCGCCTTCGCAGTGGTAAACCACTAAGCGCACGTCCAACTGCCCCCAAAACAATTGCCACATTCCAACCGGAGAGGGCAACGATGTGGCCGAGGCCAGTCGCTGTAAATGCAGTAGCCAGACGTTCGTCGACCCTCTCCCGCAGACCGATGGTTATTGCAGCAGCGAGCCCACCAGCAGGAGCTGGGATCACGCGCTCAATGTCGTCGCCAAACCTGTTGCGGATGATCTCAATGAAATTTCTATGGTCCTGTAGACGCACGCTTCGCGTCTGTGCAGAGGCGCTTAATCCACGAACTCTAAGGCGTTCGATAGAAGAGTCACTGAGTTCAGCGAAGTCTAACTGGCACTCAATCTCGTCTCCGACGAATAGCTGTGGATTTGGCGGCGTGCTAACAAGCACACGCGCTGAACCCAACTCAACAATGACGCGTTGCTCTCCCCGCAAAGGCGCTAGCACCGCAGCGACTGTGACTTGCACATTCGGTGGATCTACAGCGAGATCGCGGGCGGCATCAATGGCAGGAAGCGGCAGACCGCCGAGGCTGACCCTGATCCCGACGAGTCCAACCCCGAGCAGCGCTGCCCGGACCCGTGGAGAAATGGTGCCACTGGCGGCGAATGCAACTGCCCCACAAATGGCAAAAAGGTGCGCAAGAAGGAGTAGGCGCCCCCCAGGAAGCGGGAGGATGAATAGGTGCGCAGCAACGATTGCGCAGATCGCCACGGTGCCCGCGCGCCCTCCAAGCCTGCCCTCCGGCAACGCCGGAAAGACGCTCACGGAATGACGAGCGGCCGGATCTTCTCTAAGACTCCCTGGCTAACAATGCCGCGCTCAAGGAGGTCATCGACGATGAGAAACGGCGCCTCCTCTCGTGAGGTGATGATCTTCTGCGCGGTTACAGGACCAATGCCGGGGAGAGTGTCGAGCTCATCAGCACTCGCTGTATTGAGGTTTATTTTTTGACCGGACTGAGCGCCATCTGGAGTGGCGGCATCAGATGCAGCAACCTCTCCAGGACCAGCGAAGAGCGCACCGCACGAGACCCCAGTAATCCCAAGCAAAAAACTATCGTCCCGTGTCGGAACACGAATAGCCGATCCATCAATGAGTGGCGCTGCTAAGTTCAGGCAAACCTCAACTCGTAACGGATCGACGCGCCTATTCCAACCACCAGCGGCACCAACCGCATCAATAACGCGTGAACCAACCTCTAGTTCATACACTCCGGGTTGAGCAACCGCTCCACTCACTTCAACTCGCAGCGTTTCTTCTAGGCGAATAGAAGCAGCCGGAGAAAATGTTGGGAAGCTACTCGTCTGATCAGATGGAGGCGCAGCGGTGAGTATAAGGAATAGAACTACTGCAAGAAGTGAAGCAGCGAGGAGAAGCTCTTTTTTAATCACACCTCATTGTTATTGTGACAAAGTACTAGACGCGTTCGAGGTGTGGAGAGGTCAGCGCCCCCGTGCTCTCCCAGGCTTACCGACAGGGTAGGCGGCAGGATTGGCCGCCATGCGCTTCTGATAGTCGGCAATGATGCGCTTTGCAGGCCCCTCAGCCACGATCTCACCCTTGCGGAGTTCGATGGCGCGGCTGCAGAACTCGGCAGCGGACTCGAGGTCGTGCGTCACGTAGACGATCGCACGAGCCTTCTTCATCATTGACACGATCCTATCCCGCGACTTATCTCGGAAGGAGGCGTCTCCCGTCGAGAGCACCTCATCGAGGAGGAGCACGTCTGGCTCAACCGAGGTGGCGATGCTGAAGCCAAGACGCGCCCGCATGCCAGAGCTATATGTTCGGGCCTCTGCACGAGCGAACTTTCCGAGGTCGGCAAAGTCAAGGATCCCCTTGACCTTCTTTCGCATGACCGCCGCTGGGATGCCAAGGAATGCACCAACGAGCATCACGTTGTCTTCTGCGTTGAGCTCGTCTTCAAGTCCTGCGCCAAGGTGGAGCAGGGTGGCGATATCCCCTCGCACCTGAATCTTCCCCTCCGTGACAGGAATAATCCCAGCAAGCGTCTGGAGGAGCGTGCTCTTTCCGGCACCGTTTGGCCCAATAACAGCAATCGACTCGCCCGCCGCGACGGTCAGGTTGATATTGCGCAGGGCCCAGAACTTCCGCTCGCTCTCAACCTTCTCTCGCGTGACGCGGTAGACCGTTTTGCGGATGGAACGCTTGCGCGATAGGTGGAGGTCGTACTGCACCCCGACGCCTTGAAGAAGGATTGGTGGATTACTCATCAGAGGACCTTCACGAAGTTTGGTGCCATCCGGCGGAATATATGAATTGCGACGAACGTAAAGAGAATGGAAACGACTGACAGGGTTAGGAGTGGTACCAGATCTGGTGCTCGACCTTCAAACAAGACATCACGGTAGCCAGAGAAGATCCATGTGAACGGATTGAGCGAGACGAGAAAATCAAGGGCAGGGTAGTTCTTGACCATGCTGCGCATCGTCTCAATGCTGTACAGCGACGGCGAGAGATAGAACCAGAGGCGAAGCACGTGCGTCAGTGTGTTTCCAATGTCGCGGTAGAAGACATTCACGGCACTCAGCGTAATTGCGAAGGGGATTGTGACAAGAAGCTGGACAATGATGATGAGCGGAAGCGCGAGAACCCACATGGTGAGATGGCTCGGATAGACCAGGTAGAGCGCAAAGAGCGGGATTAGGCCTACGCAAAACTCAAAGACGCTCTCAACGATATTGGCAACTGGGAGGGTGATCTGCGGGAAGGCGATCTGCCGCAGCACCTTGTCGCGCTTCCGAATCGACTCAGAAGCTGTGCCAAGCGCCGAACTGAACCACTTCCAGGGGAGGAGGGCCACGAAAATGAAGAGGGGAAAGTCTGGCTGGCTGCGCTGCCGAATGAAGGTGACCAGGATCGTGTAGATGACCATCTGCAGTGCTGGGTCCAACACCCACCAGATGTGACCAAGGACCGAGTCGGCGCCTCGACGACGGATCGCGGTCAGTGTGAGCCGTGAGATCAGCTCTCGGCGCTCCCAGATCGACTCCAGCGTCTCGGCGATCGTTCCGAGCGTGCCACGAGGGGGGCGACCGACCGTAAGTTGGTGGGTGCGACTTGCCATAGTTTGGCGAGGATAGCATCCGCCCCTCTATACTCACTGCAACACGAAATAGTGAGGTGCAAGGTGAATCCAATCAGCCGACTTCGTAGCCGTCTTGCAGCGCGATATGCCGCTGCCGATAAGGGGGCGCTCACGAACTACAGCTTCGTGGTGGCAATCGCCCTCTCAGCCCTCCTGCTTGTCGGTGTCACGGGCTACACCTGGTGGAACGATAATTTCGCACCGGCGGTAGAGGTCAACGGCCAAGCGATTAACAAGAGTGAGGCGCTTGCACGTGCGCAAGTCGCCGCGATTCGCCTGAGTGTCCAAGCAACACGCATTCAGGCTCGAGTGGCGGCAGGCACCCTCTCCTCCGATCAGGGCAACGCACTACTGCAGGGCCTCTCTGACAAGTCCGACACACTGACAACCGATGTAACAACGAGCATGATCAACGGCCTCCTGGTACGCGACCTTGCTGCCGGCAAGGGGGTTGAACTCGATCAAACTGCTGCAGATGCAGCATGGGCTGCAGAGTCGACACTGCCGGAGCTACGACTCCTGCGCCGAATCTCCATCAACATCGCTCTCGATAAGGGCACGGGAAAAGTCTCCGACGCAACGGTCGCAGCAGCCCAGAAGCGTGTTGATGCCATCGTCGCCGAGCTCGCCGCGGGCGGAGACTTTTCGACGATCGCAAAGAGGGAGTCGCAAGATAGCTATGCCGCCGATGGTGGTCTTGTTCGATGGAGTACGCGCGCAGAAGATCCAACGAGTGATCCCGCGTTTGCCGCTGCATGGGATATCGCCACTGAGGGAGATACCACCGACGCGATCAAGCACACGACGACACAGTTCATCATCATTAAGGTAGAAAAGATCCGCGCCGCCTCTGCAGACCCAGATTTTGATAAGACCCTCAGCGATGCGGGAATCGACACGTCGGTCTTTAAGCGCGTGTGCGCCGAAGAGGTGCTCTACTCGCAGCTGAAAGATGTAGTGACCGCCGAGCTGCTCACCGACCCAGTGACACAGCGTGATGTGAGCTACATGTCGATCTCAACCGACCAGGGCGGCGATGTTCCAGAGGTGCACGTTCGCCACATTCTCTTCAGCCCAGACGATGATCCAAACGCCGCTGCGGCGCTCGACCCAGCAGACCCAGCATGGGCAGTGGCGGAGGCAGAGGCGAAGGCCGCAATGACTGCTCTGGAAGGCGGAGCAAAGTTTGCAAAGCTGGCCGCCACGAGTGACGACACCGGCTCGGCAAAAACTGGCGGTCTTCTCCCCTGGACAGCCAAAGGAAGCTATGTGAAGCCGTTCGACGACGCCGTATGGGCCGATGGCCTGACGCCCGGTCAGCTGCTCGGACCGATTAAGACCGACTACGGCTGGCACATCATTCGCTTTGAAGGGCGACGTGACTCACTGCGCGATCAACTACAAGCGCTCCTCGACGAGGCAACTGCCGATGGCACCGATTTTGCTGTCGCAGCAAACCAGATGGTGAAGGATCTCAGTGGCCTTGAGGTGAAGTCGCCAGGTTGGATTGCTCGCTACTCAATCGCCGCCGACCTCTCCGGGTTGGTCTGGCCACTTGCGGCCGGCGAGACGAGCGGTGTTGAGACGACCCAGCAGCAAGACGCCTATCTGATCGTCCACGTGAACGCGGTAGAGGAGCGCCCGTTGACCGACGCACAGCGCTCAGCGGTGGAGTTCAACGGGTTCGGCCTCTGGCTCGACCTCTATCGTGCCGCAGCGGCCATCTCGATTGATGGATCCTCGGTGCAAGAGGCGGGGGAGTCACCTCAGCCGTGACGCAGGGCCTGGGTGGCGATCCTGCTGCCCTTGCCGCGCATCTCGCAGCAGTGCAGGGTGCCGGAGTCTCACTCGATCGTGGCGTCACCGTACTTCCGTTTGCGCAGCTCGCGCACACCGCAATCGATCCACGCATCCCGCTCCTCGTGACCCACCTGCCCACTGAGGGCAGCGCTGCGGCACAACAGGTCGGAACGCTCCCTGGTCGCAGCGGCGCAGGGTGGGCGCTCCTCGCACGCATCTACGGAGTGACACACGAGGTGGTTGTGCTCCCCTCGGGCGCGCGCAACACGCTCGAAGCATTAGCGGCCGTACCTGCACATGCAGGAGCGGCACTTGTTCTTCCGCCGCTTCCGCCACTCGCTGCACTCACCTCGCCATGGGCGATGCCGTGGCTCAGCGCGCGCCTGCGCGCAGAGGACGGCTGCCCGTGGGATCGCGAGCAGACACACGGCTCACTCGCCAAGCACCTGATCGAAGAGTCCTGGGAGCTGCACGACGCTATCCAGAGTCTCGAATCTGCACCAGAAGCGCAACGCGGCGCAGCATACGCCGCACTCGCCGAGGAGCTTGGTGATGTGCTCTTGCAGGTTGTCTTGCACGCGCAACTTGCGGAAGAGACTGGCGCGTTTGACTTTACCGATGTGCAGGAGCGCCTCGCGAAAAAGATTGTGCGGCGCCACCCCCACGTGTTCGGCGATGGCGTTGCACGCAACACACGTGACGTGCAGCGCTCGTGGGAGACGATTAAGGCCGAAGAGCGAGCAGCGAGCGCGGCAGCAGCACCAGCCAGCACCAGGCCGAAGGGGGCGCTCGACGGCGTGAGTCGGAGCCTGCCAGCGCTGATGGCGAGCCGCGAACTCCAAGATCGTGCCAGTGCGGTCGGCTACGACTGGCCGACGCTCGACGGCGTGCGAGAGAAGATCGTTGAGGAGATTGCCGAGCTGGATGAGGCGCTCGCCATAGCGGGAAACCCGGACCTGATTACGGCTGTGCCGGCCACATCGCCAGAGTCTCTCGCTGCGGCACAGGACGAGCTTGGGGATGTGCTGGCCGTTCTCGTCAACCTCGGTCGTCGCAGCGGGATCGATGCCGAGGCTGCGCTCCGCGGCGCCAACGATAAGTTCCGCCGCCGCTTTGGCGAGGTGGAGCGGCTCGCTGCCATGCGCGAGATCACCCTTAATACGGCAGACTTCGCTACCTTGGACGGACTCTGGGATGAGGCGAAGGCGGCGGAACGCGCCGGAGAGTTGAGGGGGTAGATATGAGCAGCGGTTTCGGTCAGGACGGCGTACGTGCAGACGGTCGCGCCGCGAGCGAGCTCCGCCCCCTGAAGGTTGAGCTCGGCGTGCAGAAGTGGGCCGAAGGCTCGGCAATCATCTCTGTTGGCAACACGGTGGTGATCTGCTCCGCATCCATCGAAGACCGCGTCCCGCCACACCTGCGCGGGAAGGGGACCGGCTGGGTGACCGCCGAGTACAGCATGCTTCCGCGCGCGACGAATACACGATCGGATCGCGAAGCGGTGCGCGGAAAGCTCGGAGGGCGAACGCACGAGATTCAACGACTCATCGGCCGCGCCCTACGCCAGGCCGTTGATCTCCAGAAGCTCGGTGAGCGCTCAATCCTGATCGACTGCGACGTGCTCGTCGCCGACGGCGGAACACGCTGCGCGAGCATCACCGGCGGTTGGATTGCACTTGCTCTTGCCATGCGCGCGAAGAAGCTCGAGCAGCACCTCGTCCACGGCGTTGCTGCCGTCTCCGTCGGCATCATCGATGGGCGACCACTGCTCGACCTGCCGTATGAAGAGGATAGTCGCGCCGATGTCGACCTCAACGTGGTTGCCACCGATGCGGGTGGCTACGTTGAGTTGCAGGGAACGGCCGAGCAGAATCCATTCAAGCGCGCGCAGCTCGATGAACTTCTCGCCCTTGCCGACGGCGGGATTGCAGAGCTCATCGCGTTTCAGCGCGCAACGCTCGAGCGCGCGTGACCTTGGCGCAGCGGCGCCTCCTTGTAGCAACCGGCTCGGCGAACAAGCTCGCTGAACTCCAGCGACTCTTCGGCGCGTTGCCGATCAGCCTCCTCACCCTGCGCGATGCAGGAGTGACCGGCGAGGCACCAGAAGACGGAGCGACATTCGAAGCGAACGCCGTGCAGAAGGGTCGCTGGTACAGCGCCGCAACCGGGCTCTGGACGCTCGCCGACGATTCAGGACTCGAGGTCGAGGGGCTCAACGGAGCACCGGGCGTCTACACCCGACGCTATGCAGGGCCAACAGCCACCGACCGTGAAAACTACGAAAAACTCCTCGCCGACACGGCGCACCTTGAAGAGGGTGCTCGCGGCGCTCGGTTCGTGTGCGTGATGGCGCTCATTGATCCCGCATCGGGCACCGAGCGCCTCTTCCGTGGCGAGTGCCGCGGCACGCTGACGCGTGCGCCCCGTGGCGACCAGGGCTTCGGCTACGACCCAATCTTCGAGGTGGATGGGCGGACGATGGCCGAGCGCTCACCAGCAGAGAAGGATGCTCTCAGCCATCGGGGGCATGCGGCCACGCTCGTGGCGGCCGCCCTTACGCGTGAGCTTGGACAAACTCCGTAAGCGCACGGACCGCCCGCTTCGCTTCTGGCACCGGGAGAAGCGCATAGTCGTGGATCAACCCCTCTTCGAGGATCGCCGTGCAGGGCACCTGAGCCGCCGCCGCGTCGGCAACGAGTCGCACCGCCTGCGGATAGAGCACGTCGCGCGTCCCACTGATCACGAGAAGCTCACGGATCCCCGCGAGCGAGCCGAACTGCGGACTCACCTCTGCACGTCGAGGATCGTCGCCACCAGCCCAGGCGCGTCCAGCCGCAACCAAGAACTCCACGTTGAGGAGCGGGTCGGCACCCGCGTGAAGCGCAGTTTCAGGATGCGACATCGTTACGTCGAGCCAGGGTGAGATCAGTGCAACACGTGGTCGAGCACCTTCGCGTGCAAGATGCTGTGCGAGTCCAAGGGCGAGTCCTCCTCCAGCCGAGTCGCCCATCAGCACCGCGCTCTCCTCACCAGCTTTTCCACGTGCAAGATCGGCAAGTGCTGCAAACGAGGTGCTCCATGTTGCATCTGGAGCGAGTGGGTAGAGGGGGAAGATCACGGTGCTGCCAGTCGTCTCGACGATCTCCGCACAGAGGCTCCAGTGAATCGACGACGCATCGCCGACATACGCACCCCCATGGAGAACGACGACGCGCGTCGCGCCCCCTCCCTCACGCGGGGCAATCGTCCATACGGGAAATCCAGCATCAGTGCGCACGGTCGCCGTCATACGCTTGAGGATGCGCGGCGTGGGTGATGCAGGCTGATCGCTCTGCATCTTCTTAAATAAGGTTCGCGCATGCTCGTTGTCACGTGGCGCCTTTAGCCGCAGGAGTGGTGCGAGTGTTGCAAAGAGGCGGTGCCGCCACGAGGGCATAGACGTTATCGCTCTTCTCTACGGACCCGTATCGCACACATCGCCGATGCCATCCGTATCGGTGTCGGCCTGGTTGAGATTTGCGGTGTCTGGGCAGTTGTCTTCATCGTCGGTGATCCCATCATTGTCTGCGTCGACAATATCGGGCGTCGGCGTGTTTTTGGGATGGTCAACGCCCGCGTTGCAGCTCCCCAGTGCCGGATAGGGGCGCGGCGCGCCACTCGGCTTCGGGGTTGCTGTTGGCAGAGGCGAGACGCCTGGTGAGGGGCTTACGCTCGGCTTCGGCGTTGCGCCAAGGGCTGGGTCCCCCTTCGCAACAGGCCAGGAGTAGGGGCGCGTCCCTGCGCGCGGGAAGAGGCGTGCAGCGAGCAGCTCAATCCCCTGTGGCTTAAAGAAGATCACCGACCCGTAGTTGCTCTCACCAGCACGGGCGTAGCGGAGCATGCCGTCGCCCGCCTGCATCTCGCCACGGACAACCCGAGAGGCATCAAAGCCAGTTGCCGCCTCTGCGAAGAAGGGGATCAGTGTTGGATCAAGGTCCGTGCGCATGCCATCGCCCAGCGCATCAATGAGTGCCAGGCCCTTTCCGAGGAGGTTCCCGCCAGCAGCGAGTTGGTCCCGGATCGAGATCAAGATCTGCTGCTGTCGCCAACCGCGGGTGAAGTCATTCGTGCCAGCTGCCTTACGGACGCGCGCATACGCAAGCGCGCACATGCCGTCAAGATGCCAGTTTCCTGCAGGGAGTCGCACCCCATCGAGGTCACGCCAGGCATACGCTGGATCGTAGATCGTTCGCTTAATGCTGACGTCAATCCCACCGATCTCGTCGACTAACTTTGCAAACGTCGGAATAATGACGAGCGCCGTTGCATCGATGCGCACCTGAAAAAGGGTGCCGAGTGCGGTGCTCAGCGCAGCTGCTGGACCGTTAGGGAATTGCTTTGGATGTCGCCGAGCGTACGACCAGAGGCTATTGATCTTCGGGGGGTAGATGCTGCCATCACCGAGTGGGACGTTTACGATGTCGCGAGGAATGGAGATGGTGCTCACCCATCCACCGAGGCGATCCCAACTTGCGATAATCATCGAGTCGGTATTAAACGATGCGCGTTGCCCCATCACATCCACACCGATCAGCAACATCGTGAAACGATTGCCGATCTCTGGCGTTGGAACGGAACTTGCCGAAGGATCGCCGCTCGGCGTTGGAGTCTCAAATCCAGAGAAGACGTCATCGGCTGCCCCTTGGATGCGGAATGCAAGACCTGCACCCGCTACCTCGGGCGCAATCGCCAAGACCAGCGCCAGTGTCACAACGGCCATCGAGCGACGCGTGCGCTGGATGCTACGGGTGAGATCAAGCACAACAAGGATTCGCCACGGGATGAGGACGAGGAGGCTAATGCCCAAGAAGGCGATACGCCCCGGCGTGGCGAACTGTGCGGCAAGGCTCACCATGCCGACCTGCGTCACAAGCACGAGCAGTGTGAGGAGGATGACGGCGAGTGGTGCGGCCGCGACAAGGGCAGCCTTACGGCGACCAACAAGGAGCTGCCCAAGCCCTGGGATGAGGCTCGAGGCAAGCGTCGCCTGCCACCATCGGCTGGAGAGTGACACGCGGCGATCAGTGCTGGTTGGAGGTGTCATGAGGTGGATCATACCCACCCTTCTCCCCTGAGCGTTTAGGATGTACGCACGGGGCGTAGCGCAGCTTGGTAGCGCGCCTGCTTTGGGAGCAGGAGGCCGTGGGTTCGAATCCCCCCGCCCCGACCATTTTGCGGCATGAGCCTGGGAACCATCTCCCCAGCCCGGGCGTTGAGGGAGTGCAGGGGTGAGCCATTCGCCCAGATTGATTGAGGTGAACACATGGTCCGACTCGTACGAGCACTTCTCCCGCTCACCCTCCTCCTCGCCTTCGCCCTTCCGGCGCAGGCAGCGGATGTGGCCCCGCTCCCGTCTCCCGACGATGTGGCGCCCGACGGGATCATGTACATGCAGGGCGGCTACACGGGGGATCTCCCCATCAGCACAGCGGAGCAGGCCAACGAGGCCGTGCTTGCCACCGGCGCACCATTTGGCGATTTTGTCCTTCTCACCCCAGACCTCATCGGCGCCTCGGAGTATTACGAGGTAAAGGGCGAGGCTGGCTCTGACGCGATCTGGATCGTCATCTACACGTACGGCTGGGGTGACTGCCAGGCCGGCTGCATCAACAGCCACTCATTTACGTATCAGGTCGATCCAGCTACTGGCGAGGCGACATTCAACGATCACAGCGGCGATGCACTTAATGACAACGCACCAGAAGAGCTCCTTTGGCTCACTGGCCGTTCAGGCGGTGTTGTACCTGAGCCTAACTGGCGCACCGTAACGGGCGAAGAGCCTTCCGCCTGTCCTGATGGAATCACCGACCCTGGCGCGCCGATTTCGAGTGATCTCGTCTTGCCGTGCCTCTTGTCAGACGGCAGCCTCTACCCAAACAACGAGGCGGGCGGTTCGACAACTGATTGGGGCGTCCTCTATGAGAACTGGATGGACGAGTATGTCGCGACCCTCGAGCCTTGTGCAAGCGATGTTGATGTAAATGATCCGTTGGTTGCAGCATGCGTACTGCCCGATGGAACAGCTATTGGCCCGATGCCCATGTTTGCGATGTACGACACGGTTGGAGCCGATTCATCGACGGGGTCACTCCCGCTGATCATCATCGGCGCACTCGCGGCGTGGATCGCCGCAGCATCGGTTGTCGGTTGGAGGAAGCGCCGCACAGCCTAAGCAGTAACTGAATGCGTGCGAGCGACCCCGCTCTACCTGCGAAAGCAGTTAGGCCGGGGTCGTTCCCCATTCATAGTTCTGTTTAAGGATCCGGAGATAGACGAAGGTTTCCGTTTCAAGCACACCCTCGATTGCGCGCAGCCGATCGGTGAGGAATGCGAGAAGCGCATCGTTGTCTTGGCAGACAACCTCGATGAGCAGATCGTACGCACCAGCAACGATGACGCAGTAGCTCACCTCAGGAAGCGCTTCGAGCGCCGCTGCGGTATTCAGCAGGGCAGCGGGAGTGCAGCGCACGCCGATCATCGCCATGAGGGGGTAGCCCACCTTGAGGGGGTCGGCGACGGCGATCACCTTGAGCATGCCGCGGTCGACCATTGCCTTGTAGCGGGCACGGATCGTGGATTCAGGCACGCCGAAGGCGGTCGCGATCTCGGTGAAGGGGCGGCGACCATCGGCCTGGAGCACCTCCATCAGGCGGCGATCAAGGTCATCAAGCGGGACGCGCTCCGGATTCTTCGACATGGCACCTCCTGGCAACTGGTTGGATTCGGGTGAAGGCTACCATCAGCGCGTGAGTAGAGGACCCCTGCAACCCATCTACGGGCTTCTGACCAGCGTTCGGTTCGCCATCGTGCAGATCGTTGCGCTGGTGGTTGCCGCCAGCGTGGGGATCGCCCTTCGGCAGCTCCCCGACTATGCCCTCCAGAACGCGACCGACTATGCGGCCGAGATGGGGCGCCTCCGCGCCGCCTATGAGCCGACGCTCGGCCCACTCGTCGGCATCTTTGAGCGCCTCGGCCTCTTCCGCATCTTCACCACACCGTGGTTTGCGGGGATGCTCGCCCTCCTCGCGATCTCCATCATCGTGTGCACCTGGGATCGCCTCCCGAAGATCCGCGCTGCATCTGCGCAGAGTCGCGTGGAGCAACCGTCGGCGTTCTTCGATGAGCAACTTCCAGGGCGCGGTGTTGTTGAGATTCAGCCCGCACCATCAGCATCGACGCTTGAGGCCACTGCCGCGTCGATCGCTGCCGTTGCACAGAGCGAGGGCTGGGAGGCAGAGATCAGCAGCGACCCCGAGCGTGCTGATGGCCGCATCATCCTCGCCGACCGATTCCGCCGCTCGGGTCGATTCACGCTGATCTCCCACGCAGGGCTCGTCCTCCTCTTACTAGGCGCTGCCGTCTCCGGTGCGTTTGGCTACACGCAGGGGATTCTTCTCACAAACGGCGAGGCGCTGCCGATCGGCAAGATTGGTGCTGCTGGCGGGATCGTGATCAAGAACTATGCATTTACTGCGCCACGCGATGCGACCGGAGCGTTCAAAGACTTCGCCACCGATCTCGGGGTTTTCGTTGATGGCGTTGAGGTTGCACGGCGCATCGTGCGCGTCAACGAGCCACTCACCTACGAGGGATGGAGCTTTCACCAGAACTTCTTCGGGCCGTCTGCGGCGCTCACGATCCGCGATGCTGCTGGTGCACTGCTCTGGTCGGGCGAGGCGCCATTTACGAGCACTGCGGAGGGGTCACCGTATGCGACCCTTCCCGTTCCAGGGAGCAGTGCAGGGCTTGAACTCGTGCTGCAACGCGACGCCGCAGGGGCGCCAGCGGTCCTCGTGATCGCAAGCGAGCCAGACCCCGGGGCCTCTCCCGCCACAGACGGCGCACCTGCACTGCGCACCCTCTTCGTCTCTGTGCTTGCACCGGGCGAGATTGCCACCGCACCCGGTGCGGCGTTCACCGTTCGACTGGAGTCACTCGGCTCGTATACCGGCATCATCGCTCGCCGTGATCCAGGCGCGCTCATGGTCTGGCTCGCCGCCCTCCTCTTGATTGCAGGCTTCACCCTGACGCTCCGTCGCCCACGCGCGCGCCTCTGGCTCCGGATCCGCGCCAGCGAGCGCACGGTGTCGGCTGCGCTCTTGCTTGAGCGCGGGGCCGATGGCGCGAAGGCGGCGCGCATCCTGACGCGCATTGGAGCAATCAACGCAGGAGAATCACGCTAATGGCATCACTGCGCGAGATCGTCAACACGCTCCTCCCTGGCGCAGAGCAGCTCACGGCCGCGCCAGAAGAGGCACTTGCGCAAACGGTTACCTGGGTGCGCGTGATGCGCGCACGGATCCCAGCATTTGATGGGATGGACGCGGGCGACCTCGCGCTGATTCCACTCGCAACCTTGATGACGAGTGCCACCGACGCACCAGCGCGACGAGAACTGATTGAGTACCTGGTTGACCATCGCGCAACAGGGGTGATTCTCCTGACGGGATCGGGCGCGAGCTCGAGCGAGCGCACCGCAGTTGGTGATCTTGTGAACTCTGCAACAGCAATGCGCCTCCCATGCTTTGAGCTGCCGAACACAGAGGCGGCGGTACTGGAGCGGACGTTGATCGGCGCCGTGGTGAATCGTCGCGCAGAACTCGAGCGCCAGGCTGTTGCACTCGAGCGACAGATTGCTGCGCTTGCACTTGATGGCCAAGGACTCGACGCGCTCATTGGTGCGCTTGCACGCTTTATCGGCCGCGCGGTTGCACTCGAGGCGCGCGGCGGTGCAGTGCTCGCCGTTGTCGCACCGGCAGGCCTCCCGAACAGCGCAGCTGCGGCGAAGGCCGTCTCCGGCTACTTAGCAAAGGGTCGTCAGCCAGGGCAACGCATCCCACTCCCCGCCGTGCCCGGCGCGCCCGAGAGCGAGCTCACTGGGCGTGACGGCGGCATGGATATCGAAGAGTCACCACTCGCCGATGAGGGCGGTGATCGGCCTGGCTCGATCGTCTTGCTGGGCGATGAGCTGGTGAGCGAGCGCGAGCGGATTGCCTGCGAGCGAGTCGCGCCACTCCTTGCACTGGAGATTGTTCGCGTTGCCGCCGAACTCCCCGCAAACGCTGGTCGCGGCGAGGCGCGCACACTTCCCGCCGACGGGCCGCCATGGGTGGCGATTGCAGCACGCCAGCCGCGTCCACATGAGACCGACGTTCCTGCATTGCGTCGCGAGATTCGACTTCTTGCAGGGCCCCGACGCTTCATGCTTCGCGGGAGTAACGAGAGTCTCGAGGTGCGGATCATCGCCGTTGCCGACGCAGCAGATCCTGGTGCCGCACTGGTTGCCGCAAAAGTTGCCAAGCGACTCGATCGTCCTGTGGCGATCTCGCGACCGTTCACCGAGCCGTCGGCACGACCCGCCGCCGAGGCGGAGGCCCGCGATGCCCTGGAGTCGCTCGAGCGTCGACTCGGTGGTCGCGTTGGCAGTGGCGGCGAGCAGGTGGTACGTGCGGAACTCCTTGGCGCACATCGACTTCTCGGCGCGGTGCTCTCCATTCCAGAGGCGCGCCGCCATGCTCTCACGCTGCTCGAGCCGATTCTTGTCGGCACCCCCGGCGCACGCCGACAGCGCATCGCCACGATCCGTGCCGTTCTCGATGCGCCAGGCTCTGCCGAGGCGAGCAGCTCGCTCGGCGTCCACCGCAACACGACCGCCTATCGCGTTCGGCGTATCGAAGAGCTCACCGGGTGGGATCTTCGCGAGCCCGATCTGCGCCTCGCCCTCTCAATTGCACTGCGGATCCTCGACGCTGATGGAGACCCAGCCCTCCAGGGCTAGCCTGGGCGCTTGGCCGATCCTTTCAAATTTCATAGGAACTCGTGCGGCGTCGCGGGTAGTATTGGCGCATGAGCAAGCATCAGTCATTAAGGTGGCGGCTCGGCAGCCTCGCCTGCGCGGCCATGATTGGCCTTGGAGGTATCGCCGCCTCGCCCTCCGCCGCACGAGCGACTCAGACTGAGAGCAGCCTAAGGCGTGAGGTGTTCGGCTACCTCCCGTATTGGGAGCTCTCCGACGACTCCACGGTCATCGACTTCCGAACCTATTCGACGATCGCCTACTTCTCTGTTGGAGCGAAAGCGACCGGAGCACTCGACCGCACCAACAACTCGTGGAACGGCTGGCGCAGCTCCCGTCTCGATCGAATCATCGCGGAGGCGCATCGCAAGGGGGCAAAGGTTGTCCTAACCGTTACCGCCATGGCGTGGGGGAGCGGGAACGTGCAACAAAATCTCCTCGGCGACCCTGCTGCACGGCAGCGCCTTATCGAGGAGACGATTGCCGAGGTTCAGCTCAACGATGCCGACGGAATCAGCCTCGACTTTGAGCCGATCACCGACGATGCAAACTTTGTCGAGCTCCTCCGCGGGTTCCGCGCGCAGATGCCGGCAGAGTGGTCGCTCACCTACGCAACGATGGGCTCAGTCTCAAGTTCGCCTGTGATCAACGCAACCGCCGAGGGGGCTGCCGATGCGGTGATCATCATGGCGTACGACTACCGTGACGGTGGGTCGAGTCGAGCTGGATCGGTTGATCCGTTGATGGGACCTGCCTACGACCTTGCAAACACCGTCGCCGCCTACAAGAACAAGATTCCTGCGAGCAAGATCATCTTGGCCCTCCCTTGGTACGGCGGTGCCTGGTCAACGAAAAGTGATGGATACCACGCGCGAACGCAAACCGATACAGCAACGTATGGTTCCTTTGCGCAGTCATACTATGCAACCGCTGCCGGTCTTATTGCGGAAAACGGAAGCCGCGTGGACACCGATGAGGTTGGCATTTGGGTCAGCTACGAAACCGGAAAATGCAAGGTTGCCAATGGTTGCTATCGCCACCTCTACATCGACGGTCCTACTGGATTTGCTGCGCGCCTTGCACTTGTGAACAGCGCCGGACTTCGTGGCGTTGGCATCTGGGCGATCGGCTATGACGACGCCTACTCAGATCTGCGCGACGAGATCATCAAGGCACTCGTCGAAGATCATGCAGGGCCCATCGCTTCCGTTCCTGCGATTGCACCTGCAAGCAGCGATGGACTTGCTCGCATCGTGTGGAGTGCGGTCGATGATGCCTCAGGCATTGCTACCTACGATGTTGAGATCAGTCGCGACGGCACAACATGGGAGCCGTGGTATACCGCGACAACCGTGACCTCGGCACTGTTGGCAACTGGCACCGATATTGCGGTGCGCGTGCGTGCAGTCGACACCTCAGGAAATGTTGGCTCGTGGAGCAGCGAAACCCCGTCCAGTCCGACGATCCCTACCGAATTGACGACTGGCGGGCTGGCAACGGTCACATGGAACTCCGTGAACATGCGAGCGGGCCCAGGAACGGGCACAGCCGTGGTCGGTGAGCTTCTTGAAGACGAGGTGGTGAAGCTTGCCGGCACGCCAGTTGTTGAGGCGGGCGATACCTGGTGGCCAATCATCGGGCCAATCTCTACCGACCCCGAACCAGACTGGTATGTCAGAACCGCCTATGTGCGGGCAGACGCACTCGACCCGCGCGCTCGCTTTGACGCGGTTGCCGTTACCCGTGCAGCTGAACTTGTTGCACCCGACGATGCGCCAGCGCTGAACCCAACACTCACATCGCTGGTTGAGATCGCGCACACGAGCATCGGAAGCGTCAGCGACCTTGCCCTCACGATCGTTGGCCCAGATGGGGCGATGGTCGACACGTTTACCCTCGACCCTGCTGAGACGAGCGAGACCATTGATCTCACAGCACTGAGTGGAACGTTGGCAGAGGGAGACTATCGCGGCTATCTCACAGGCAGTACGAGTGGGACACCGTTTGCTTCGGTTGCCGGCTCAGCGACAGCTGCGGAGCGGCTCACGCTGCCAGTCCTCTTCACCGTTGACCGTACACCGCCTCCACTACCGGTGGTAACGACACCCTCGATCGGCCGCGTGCGACCCGGTGGTTCTATTGTCTATAGCGCTTCATCTTCTGGTGCAGCGAGCATCTCTGCAAAGCTGTGCAGCGCATCATCATGCAGCGGCGGCACGGTGGTGGATCTGGGGAGCCAGAGCCTTACTGCTACATCATTCACCGTGAACGGTCGAGATAACAGTGCAGTAGCACTCGCTGACGGCACATACACACTCAAGGTTCGTGCAGTCGATGCTGCAGGAAATGAATCAGTGACAAGTAAGTCTGTGGTGGTTGATGGAACGGCGCCCATACTTGAACTTAGTGGGCCCGCAGTCTTCACGCCCAACGGCAACGCCTCCAATGAGACAGCGAAGTTTCGCTGGAGCACGCAAGAGACAGGAACTAGTCGCATCGACATTCTGAACGTATCGGGGGGCGTGGTTCGGAGCTTTACCGTACGCGGCAGCTCAGGCTCGGTTGTCTGGGATGGAACCACGCGTACAGGTGCAAAGGCCACGAGCGGACAGTATTCGGCCCGCCTTCGTGTCGACGATCGAGTGGGGAACCGCGCAGAAGAGATTGCTCGAGTCGACCTTGAGCGTCGCGTTGCAGCATTCAGCGCACAAGGCAAGTCGGGAGGCCGCGGTGAGGTCTCTGTTCGCTTGAGCAGCGCGGCACGAGTCGGGATTGAACTTCGCAGTGCCGACGGGTCGATCTTGAAGCGAACCCTTCTCGCCCACACCAATCTCGGGACGAAGGTCAAGACGATCACGTTCCAATCAACCGCCGGGAGCCCGCTCCCTGCAGGCACCTATAAGGTCTACCTCACCGTCGGACCAGCCGGTAACACCACGACGCTTATCGTGAGCGTGACCCTGCGCTAGACCTCTCGTTCTTGTGCAAAATCACAGGTTCCAAGCCCTCTTTCGCCCCGCCCTTGTGGGATTGAGCCGCTAGACTCGCCAGCGACGGCCACCTACCCACGTTTGGGGGGTGAATTCTGTGCCGGACGCACAAGATTGGGCGAAATGCCCGTGGAGGGGATCATGCCGAAGGGGTCGGGAGCACGAACAGAGGCAGAGGTACGTACCGCGCTTGCAACCGTGGCGAAGGCCGAGAAGTCGGGGATTCGCACCGTGCAGCTCCAGTTCGTCGACCTGCACGGGATCGTGAAGAGCGTGCAGATTCCGATCCACCAGATGCCCAACTCTATTAAGCATGGCACCTGGTTCGACGGCTCATCCGTCGAGGGCTTCACGCGCATCGCCGAGAGCGATCAACTCCTGCGACCCGACATGTCTACCTGGCGTGTGCTGCCGTGGGCGCCAGCAGAGAGCGGCGCCGGCACTGCGCGCGTGATTTGCGATGTCCTCCTCCCAGACGGTTCACCGTTTGCGGGTGATCCGCGCGGCGTCCTGCGCCGACAGGTGGAGCGCGCCGAGAAGCTTGGCTACAAGGTCAACATGGGGCCAGAGCTTGAGTTCTTCCTCTTTGAGAACGGGCCAGACGGACGACCGATTGCGAAGCCGCATGACAAGGCCGGCTACTTTGATTTTACCGGCGATCAAGGGATCACCATTCGTCAAGACATGGTCGATGCACTCGAGATGCTCGGCATCAAGATTGAGACCGCACACCATGAGGTCGCACCAGGGCAACACGAGATTGACTTCGAGTATTCAGACTCACTCGCAACTGCAGATAACGCGACAACGTTTAAATATGCACTGAAGGAGATTGCGTCACAGCACGGTCTCTATGCGAGCTTCATGCCGAAGCCGATCTTCGGCATCAACGGCTCTGGCATGCACACGCACCAGAGCCTTGCAAGCTTGAAGACCGGGAAGAACGTCTTCTACGACGCCAAGGATAAATACGGCCTCTCGCCAATCGCAAAGTCGTATATGGCGGGCACCCTGAAGCATGCACGCGCAATGATTGCGATCCTTGCTCCAACGGTGAACTCGTACAAGCGCCTGGTCCCCGGGTACGAGGCGCCAACGTATCTGGTCTGGGGTCGCAAGAATCGCTCGGCGCTCATTCGTGTGCCGATGATCTCCGCCGGTCGATCGGTGGAGGCGACACGGATGGAGCTGCGCTGCCCAGACCCTTCGGCTAACCCTTACCTTGCGTTTGCCGTGATGATCGCGGCGGGGCTTGACGGGGTAGAGAAGGGCCTCACGCTCCCAGATCCTGTGGAGGAGTCGCTCTACGAGATGGATGCCGTGCGCGTCGCGCAGCAGGGGATCCGCGAGTTGCCAGGCAGCCTTGCCGAAGCGATCGAGGAGCTGAAGAACGACCCAGTCGTGTGCGGTGCACTCGGCGAGCATGTGCTCTCACACTTCCTCGAGGCAAAGCAGGCCGAATGGGACGCCTATCGAACACACGTCACCGACTGGGAGGTTGAGCGTTACCTCGAGCTCTACTAGGCGCTCACGCGCGCAACTGCTGTGTCGAGTCGCGTAAAGCGCACCCCGGGGAGGGTGCGTGCGGTGTTGATGATGGCGGCGAGCACCGTGAAGCGGCTCCCTCTCCCGATGCACTCAGGGTGGAACGTATAGGTAAGGACACCGGTGCGCAGGCTCGCGTCATTCAGCGCGCGCTCATGCGCGAGGACGAGCTCGGCTCGTACCACCTCGATGAAGGCGCTCGGCGTTGCAGGCGGTCCGCCACCGCGCCCAGGTTCAAACCAGGCCCAATCGTCGAGCCAGCGACTGATCGGCACCTCGAGGAGTTTTCCAGCGCTGCCCAGTTGTGAAACCTCACGTGCATGTGCATCGCCATGGCGAACTGGCGTGATGCGGGTCTCCTCCCAGCCGAGCGACGAGTCGTAGGAGAATCCCGCCGCCTCGGCAAACGCAAGGGTCGACGGAGAGAGCGACCAGTACGGTGCGCGAAAGCCACGCACTGCTGCGGCGCCTGGATCGAGTGTGCGCACGGCCTCGGTCAGCGCAGAGCGCTGGCGTTCGATAAGTTCCTTCTCGGCTGCCGGTGCAAGCGCCGCGTGATCTTCGTGCGCCCATCCGTGGCATGCGACCTCATGTCCACCAGCAACGATTGCGGCGAGGTCGCCTGGCCAGGTTCGTGCGGTGTGCACGGGGACGAAAAACGTTGCTGGAATTGATTCCTGCGCGAGCAGCGCAAGGATGCGCGGGAGACCAACGCGCGGACCGAGCTCGCCAACCGATCGCTCAAAGACGCGGCTCCCCTCGCCAACATCGGCGCTGATCGCGTCGTGATCGAAGGTCAGCGCCACCTGGAGGATGACGCCGCCCGTCTCTTCCGCGTTTTTTCTCATGGGCGCAGGGTACCCCCATCCGCTATCATTCCACCCTCGCGGGAGCGGGATCGGTCGGGGCGTAGCGCAGCTTGGTAGCGCGCGTCGTTCGGGACGACGAGGTCGGAGGTTCAAATCCTCTCGCCCCGACCAGCACTCCTCGCGATATGCGCCCGTAGCTCAGCGGATTAGAGCATCTGGCTTCGGACCAGAGGGTCGGGGGTTCGATTCCCTCCGGGCGCACCACTCCACGCTCATAGATGAGAAAACGCACAGAGAGCAGGCCGAGCGCTTGACCATATCTCGTGCGACGCGCACGATCACCCTATGCACATCTTGTTGATCGAAGACGACGCACGGCTCGGCCCACTTATCGTGCGGCTCCTTGCTGGCGAGCAGCACACGACGGAGCTCGCCGCCACTGGCGCCGACGGGATGTTGCGCTGGCAGTCGGGCACCTGGGACCTGGTCCTGCTCGACCGCATGCTTCCCGACCTTGAAGGGTCGTCCATCCTGCGCGAGATGCGCCACGCTGGCGACACCACCCCCGTGCTGATGCTTACCGCGCTCGGCACCGTCGACGATCGTGTGGAAGGTCTCGACTCTGGCGCGGACGACTACCTGACAAAGCCATTCGCCGCGTCGGAACTCCTCGCACGCGTGCGTGCGCTCGGCCGTCGTGGCGAGATGAGCTTGAATGGCGAGGCGACACGTGAGATTGCCCCGGGACTCATTCTCGATGAGGCGCGCCACGCGTTGAAGAAGGGCGAGCAGGTGATCGATCTTTCAGCGCGCGAGTACGCACTCCTCGCCTACCTGCTGCGCAACCGCGATACGGTGCTCACACGGCAGCAGATCCTCGACGAGGTGTGGGGCTCGGAGCCAGATGTCTACTCAAATGTTGTGGATTTGTATGTGCACTATCTCCGGAATAAGTTTGAAGAGGCGGGGCACGCAGACCTACTCAAGACCGTTCGCGGTGTTGGCTACCGACTGAGCGAGATGAAGAGGAAGAAGTAGAGTGT
>Ga0209190_1000760_pt1 | contig 23133 bp, 28 predicted proteins | sample M_140205_XF_Meta_FD_187315 | JGI IMG/M metagenome (GOLD analysis project Ga0209190, IMG submission 187315) | Freshwater microbial communities from Lake Montjoie, Canada to study carbon cycling - M_140205_XF_MetaG (SPAdes) (version 2) | ecosystem: Environmental > Aquatic > Freshwater > Lake... | reverse complement strand
GAGATGATGGGAATTATTTATTTAAGTGCTTTAGCGGATGTGAACAGCGCAATGTGTTTGACACTATAAGGTCATTAGGACTTCTGCCTCAATCAGAGAAGTATGAACCCTTGGCTAATGTGAAACCTTTGCCCAAGCCTGTTGAGGTGGTCAAGACCCGTGACCTGGAGGCTGAGTGGCACTACACAGATGAGGATGGTCAGACTCTATTCATCAAGGAACGCTATAAAACAAATGATGCCAAGGGCAAGACTTACAGGAACTGTCAGTTGATGCCTAATGGTCAGAAGAAGTACACATTGGCAGATGTGAGGATTGTTCCCTACAGGTTGCCTAAGTTGTTGTTGGCTATTGGTGAGGGTAAGACCATCTTTATCTGTGAGGGCGAGAAGTCAGCAGACGCATTAGTTGCACTTGGCTTACAGGCAACTTGCACTCATGCGGGTGCATCGAGTTTCCCTGAAGTTGTAATTGATTACTTTGCAGGTGCAAAGGTGTGCGTAGTGCCTGACTGTGACACGGCTGGTTGGAGTTACGCAAAGAAGGTTGTATCTTCTTTGGTGGGTGTTGCGGCATCTCTCAGGGTATTGGACGAACTTCCCTTTGATGGTGACGATGCCTTTGAGTTTGTGATGGATGGGAACACTAAGGATGACCTGATTAAAAGGGTAAAGGATGCCCCTCAAATATTGACAGTTGATGACTTTGTTATACCACAGAGGTATGTTGTGGGTTCGGTTGATTCGGGTATGCAATTGGACGAGGATGGTGTGCCACCACTTGAGGTTGCAAGAGAAGATGTTGTAGATGTAGAAGGTGCGACAGTTGCGACAGTTGAGGCAACTCCTGTGGCCACTAAAAGATTTAAGGTCGAGGATTGGAATCAGATTCAGGATGAGAAGTTGGAGTGGCTTATTGAAGGGATTATCCCTAAGAAGTCTTTTGTGGCTATGTACGCACCACCCGCCAGCTTCAAGTCTTTTGTGGCACTTGATATGGCTCACTCAATAGCAAGTGGTGAGGACTGGATGGGACACGCAACGAACCCAACGATGGATGGCGAGAGACGGCAGGGTTGCATCCTTTACTTGGCGGGTGAGGGTTTTGGTGGTATGGGTGCAAGGGTTAAGGCACTAAAGATATTTAAGGACTCGGATGGGTCTGAACCCATCTTAATTGTTAGGCATCAGATTAATCTCAGGTCATCAGATGAGGATTACCTTGCCCTGATTGAATCGGTTAACGAGGTGTTGCTAGAACGCAATTGGACTATTGATTTGATTATTGTTGATACCCTGATGAGGGCTTCGGGAGGTGGGTTTAACGAGAACTCGTCTGAAGATATGGGCATGATAGTCAACAAGATGGGTGAGTTGATGCAGTATTACAACTGTGCTTTGATGGCCATTCACCATTCGGGTAAGGATGTTAGTCGAGGTTTAAGAGGACATAGTTCTCTGTTGGGTGCTGTGGATACAGAGTTGGAGATTGTCAGGGTTGATAACGCAATATCGTTTAAGGATGCAGTTTCCCGCAAAAATGGTGATGTAGCTGGTCAAGGGATATTGACTGTGACCAAGCAAAAGGATGGTGAAGACGGCAAACCAATTGGATTTGAGGTGGTGTCTGTGGAGATTTCTGTTGGCTCTTTGGGCATTGACTCGGTGATGAGTTTGGCCGTTAGGCCGTCACCTGAGACAGTTGAGGCGGCTAAAAAAGGTGGTCAAGGTGGTCGCAAAAAGAATGTTGGAACTGGTGAAAATCAGCGTTTAGCGTATGAAATTGTGAAAACACTCACTAATAAGAAAGATAACATAAAGTGGTTCGATGAAAGACCCAAATATGTGTGTTTGGAGGCCGATTTAAGGTCTGAATTTAAGTCAAGAAAGCCATCATCAACATCGTCTGAAACACTCGCAACGGGGTTTGATAGGGCTACTAAATCGGGGTCACCAGTCAGGCTTGGGGACAAAGATGGGGTCAAGTATGCCTACATCTTGGATGAGGATGCGGATATGCAACCTGTGGATGTTGGGTATAGAAGTAATGATTAGTTACTACCACAACCCGACAAAGCCGACAAATGTCGGTGTTGTATTGTGTCGGCATACCGACAGACAACAACAAAACTCTTTAGAGTTGTGTTGTCTGTCGTGTCGATGTCGGGTTTTGTCTGTCTGTAATTGATTTTGAGATTTTGAAAGGTTTTTGTGATGATTAAGAAAAAACAGATTATTCCAAGTCCAATTGAGGTGAAGTTTCCGATGTCGGATTTTGATGTTCATGCCAACAGTTTGTTGGTTAATTTGATAGAAGTTAAAGACAAGCATGAGCAGAAATTTGGTGTTGGTAGATTGTTAACTTTAGTAGACAATGAACTTAGAGAGAAATTTTGGTTGCAAAGTCAAAGAGTTTGGGTTGGTCAGCAGTCCAAGGACATTGAAAAGTTTGACCGAGCAGTTCAGGGAATGATTAGAGCATTTGGGTTTTTGGAGGATTGGGCATTAATTTATGGAGTTGACCCGATGCCTGATATTTCGGTGTTTGAGCATCAGATGGGTGATGGGTCTGTGATGGTGGTTGTTAAGTCGGAGATGGATGCCAAGATGTTTGAGCAGTTTAGGGTTAAGCCAACTCGTTTTGTTGATTCGAGCATTAAAGATACAAGAGATTGTCATGTTTGGACAATGGCCGAGATTGAAGAGTTGTTGAAGTCACCAGTATTAAAAGATGTGGTTGAGGCTAAGAGAATGTATGGTCATGCCAAGCTGGTGAACTTGACTGGTTTCGATGATATTCAGTCAGACCTAGACTTTAGCGAGCCAAGCCAGTTGCCTGTTCTGTTTAACACTAAACACGCTGAGAGGTTCAAAGATGGTTAGACCACCCAAGAGAACTACTCGGTATTTCCAAAGGACTTTGGGTGTTGAGGAGTTGCAGATTTTGATTGCCGCAGGAAATGGGAATATCTCCGATGGGTTTCGGGAACTGATGGATGTTTACAGTCATGTGTGGAGTCTTGGATTTAGACCCATCATGCCACTCAGTTCGATTGAGGTAGCCTTGAGTATTGATGATGTGATTCAAGGCAACCAAGAGGATTCTAGTGAGGATTAGAGGTATTATTGAGTAGTCCGATATTGCCTGTAAATTATATTATTTTTTAATAACTAAAAGTTTGGTTAAGTTTACTTCTATATATTCATTTTCATATATAAAAAAGATATGCAAAGTTTTGCATAGGTTACGGCAAAAAGTACCATCCGACCCTTTTACATTTTCGATTTCCCCGCCAACCCGCCAGCCGCCAACCCGCCAGCCGACCGAGTTATCAACAGCAAAATTGACCAGTTGTTCACATTTGCCCCGAAAACAGGTCAGTTGCCCAATTAAACCTGTGGATAACTACCCCTGTGGGTATGGTTCTAGTTTACATAATGAACATAGTAGAATGTCACTTATTGGTGCATGATTTGTAACTCGTTGATTTCATTAGATATTTTGGTTAGTATCTGCTATTTAGTTATTCATGTACGAGATTAGTTCTAATTTGGATTTTTGGTCGATTGAAGGGGGGGAGGGGGTCGGCTTGGCTTTAAGTTTTTGTGGGTGCATCCAACCCACATAAAAAGCGAAATAGACAAATAAGTAATATAGACAGCCCCATTTCAAAAAAAAATTGAATATAGAACCAAAATCGTTTATAGTCCCACCCACCACATCCCCAAGGGACAATTGTGAACGACATACAACTTGAAACAGACTATCCCCCCAAGTCCAAAGGCGGCAGACCCAAAAAGTTAAAAACAACACTTAAAGAGTTTGCGTCTAACCCACCAGCCACCCTCCCCAAAACAGACCACCAGCGAATGAGGGAACTCAAGGACTTGATGATTCGTAGTGGCGGCAAAGACGTTGCTCAAAAGTTAATTGATATAGCGCTAAACGACAACCACCCCGCCCAAATAACAGCCATCAAGATGTGCATAGACCGCACACTCCCAATCTCCATGTTTGAGAAAGACAAAACCCAACGGGGTGCAGTCACCATCAACATCACAGGCATCGGTGCAACAACCATACAGGCCAACACCGAAGAAGAAGAAAACATCGAGGACATAGAACCCAAGTATGGCTGAACTCAACTTCTCCCTCCTGCCCTGGCAAGAGGAAGTCTTCAAAGATAAAACAAGATTTAAAGTCGTTGCGGCTGGCAGGCGGTGCGGTAAGTCTAGACTAGCCGCCACAACTCTATTAATAGAGGCATTGCGCTGCCCTGCGGGAAGTGCAGTTCTGTATGTTGCCCCCACCAACGGCCAAGCTAGGCAGATTATTTGGCAAGTGTTACTTGAGTTGGGCAGAGATGTCATCCAGTCCAGCCACATCAACAACCAAGACATTGTGATGATAAATGGGGCAACCATCTATGTCAGAGGGGCAGACAGACCCGACACCTTGCGTGGAGTCTCGCTTACCTATGCAGTTTTGGATGAGGTGGCAGACATTAAGCCTGAAGCGTGGGAGCAAGTTATTCGAGCCTCACTCAGCGATAAGAAGGGTAGAGCATTATTTATATCCAGCCCCAAAGGGCGCAACTGGTTCTATGACTTGTGGAACTTAGGACAAGATGGACAAGACGAAGAGTGGAAGTCCTGGCACTTCACCACCCAAGACAACCCAATGATTGACCCCAATGAGATAGAATCGGCCAAGAAGACATTAAGTAGCTTCAGTTTTAAGCAAGAGTACATGGCCTCGTTTTCCAATGCAGGCTCTGACATCTTTAAAGAGGAATGGATTAAATATGGGGAAGTACCTGAACATGGTTCGTATTTCATTTCTTGCGATTTGGCAGGATTTGAAGAAGTTGCTAAACAAGCGGCCAACAGTAAAAAAAGATTAGACGAATCTGCCATTTGCGTTGTCAAGGTCACCGATGACGGGAAGTGGTATGTGCAAGAGATTATTCATGGCCGTTGGGACATACGGGAGACTGCCGCCAAGATTCTCATGGCCATCAGAGACTACCGACCTACCTCAATAGGGATAGAGCGTGGTTCTCTCAAGAACGCAGTTCTACCTTACTTGTCTGACCTCATGCGTAAGAACAACGTGTTTGCTCATATTGTAGATTTAACGCATGGCAATAGGAAAAAAGCAGATAGAATCATTTGGTCGTTGCAGGGAAGGTTTGAACATGGTAGGATTATTCTTAATCAGGATGAAGATTGGGAAGTTTTCCTAGACCAACTGTTGATGTTTCCATCGCAGGGTGTTCACGATGACTTACCCGATGCTTTATCGTATCTAGACCAACTCGCTATAACCTCATACTTTGAGGCAGATGAAGATGATGAAGAATGGAAACCTTTAGACATTATTAGCGGGGTATAGGGATGGCAGATGGTTTGTTTGGTGGGGGCGGTGCGGCATTTGGAATCTACCCACAAATGGGTGGGCGAAGAACTATGCAAGACCCACAAGCATCTGCCGATATTCCAGCAGACGTATTGCGTGGAAGGATTGTGGGATTGCTAGGGGCGATACCTGATTTGCTAAACCTCAAGAGGTCTTTACTGCCTGCGGAGGCTGTTCAAGCGTTAGAGTCTTACGGCAAGATTGCCCCTGAAGTTCCGTATGGTTCAGAATACTATTTACAAAATTTGCCACTACCACCAACCAGTCAGGTAGGTCAGGTTGCTAATCAGCTTGGCTCATTTGTCCCGCTAAACCCTGCACCTATTGCAAGGGCGGTTGGTAAGGTTGGTAATGTTGCATTGTCCGAGTTAGCTCGTGGAATGTATGGCAATGAGGGTTCTTTGGCTAACGTAATTCCTACGGCAATGAAGCCTATGATGGCTGTTGAACCTAGTTTATCTATGCCAAAACCTCAAGCCCAGGTGTCTGAACTAGGGTTCTATTCAGCGGCTGAACAGGCGGCATTGAACTTACCAAGGAACAAGGGTACAGGTCAGGCTTTTCTTAATGATCTGATGAAGTCACCTGATGTTAAGAAAGATGAGTTGTCATGGACTGGTCTAGATGATTTTCTTGCTAATAAGCCAAACGTCACCAAGCAAGAGGTGCAAGACTTTATTGCTAACAACCGCCTCAATTTACAAGAGCGTGTGTTATCAGGCAGAGGTGAAAAGTCTGGCGTGTTTAGTGAATTTAATCCTGATAAAAACCAATTCATTGTTTATGGAAATGACTTATCCTTACATGGCGCATTTAACACAGCCGAAGAAGCGGATAACTTTGTAAAACAATTTAATTCACAAATTCCTTACGGCCCTAGCAAATACGACAAATATCAATTGCCTGGTGGGGAGAACTACCGTGAGATATTGTTGACTTTGCCATTTAAAGAACCTGTTATGCCAAAAGGGTATCAGGTTACACCTATGCAGTACGATGATGGAACAGTTAAATATTTTGCAGAAACACCAACATCAAGAAGTCAAGGTTTCAGAACACAAGAAGAAGCACAAGAACAACTGTTAAAAACTGCAAATAATCTTAAAGGTTTTAGAGAAAACCTTGAGTCTTACAAATCATCCCACTTTGACGAACCAAACATCCTAGCCCACATGAGGGTCAATGATCGCGTCGATGCTGAAGGCAAAAAGATGCTATTGATTGAGGAAGTGCAGTCAGATTGGCATCAGGCGGGGCGGGAGAAGGGGTACAAAACGCCACAATTAGAAAGTGCGTTAAAAGAATATGAGCTTTTAGTTATAAGAAATGCAAATGGGCAAAAATTAACACCTCAAGAAATGGCGCGGGTTAAAGAGTTGCAGCCATTGGTTTCTGGAAAATCTGGGGGTGTTCCCGATGCCCCCTTCAAAGACACATGGCATCAACTAGCACTAAAGAGAGCAATTAAAGAGGCTGTGGACAAGGGCTATGACCGCATAGGCTTGACTACTGGTGCGCAACAAGCTGCAAGATATGATTTGAGTAAGCAAGTTGATTACATTGATTACAAAACATCTGGCTATGGCGATAGCGCCAAATACCGTTTAGGGATTGTTGACAAAAATCAACAAGGCATAGATTTGCCAAAAGAATATTACTCAGCAAAAGAACTTCCTGAAATTGTTGGAAAAGAGATTGCTGAAAAGATTATTAAAGGCGAAGGTCAATCTGGCGGTGGACGTATGACCTTAAGGGGTGTTGATCTGCAAGTTGGCGGTGAGGGAATGAAAAAGTATTACGATGAGATTTACCCTAATTACTTAAACAAACTAGGTAAGAAGTATGGCGCACAAGTAGGTGAGACTAAAGTAAATACAGTTAAAGAACGCGCTGAAAACAGCATGATTCCAACAACGAAACAAGAGCCAGTAAGATACCTAGACATAACCCCAGAGATGCGTAAGGCAGTCAAAGAAGGTCAACCATTGTTTACTGCAATCCCTGCTGGTACACTAGGTTTAGGCGCATTAGACTATTCCGACCCCTTTGGTAACACAATTGGCGAATCAATAAGGTAACCCTATGGCTACAAAAAAAGAACCGAAACTAGAACAAAACGAGTTTTACGAACCAACAGAGGCTGACAAAGAGTTAGTTGCCTTTGTGGTTGACCATTGTGACAGATGGAGAACTTACAGAGACACTAATCACCTTCCCGATTACCTTGAGTACGAGCGTATTTTTCGTGGTCAATGGGCATCAGAGGATAAAACTAGGGAATCTGAGCGTTCACGCATCGTAACCCCTGCTACACAACAAGCAGTTGAAACTCGTCATGCCGAGATTATGGAAGCCATCTTTGGACAAGGTGATTTCTTTGATATTGAAGACAATATCCAAGATGTAAATGGCAACCCCATTGACGTTGAGATGATAAAAAATCAACTCATGGAAGATTTTAAGAAAGACAAGATTAGAAAAGCCATTGACCAAATAGAGTTGATGGCTGAAATCTATGGTACAGGCATTGGCGAGATTGTTGTCAAAACTGAGAAAGAGTATGTACCTGCAACTCAGCCTATTCCTAATCAAATGGGGCAGGCGGCTATCGGTGTAATGGAGCGTGACAGGATTGCTGTCAAGATTATGCCCATTAACCCTAAAAACTTCTTATTTGACCCCAACGGAACAAGTATTGATGACTGTATGGGTGTTGCAGTAGAGAAATATATCTCTATTCACAAGGTTGTTCAGGGTATTGAGAGTGGTGTTTACAGAAAAGTTGACCTAACAACAACTGGAGATGACTCAGACTTAGAGCCAACCCAAGAGGTTAGCCAGTATAAAGATGAAAAGGTACTTTTACTCACCTATTACGGGCTTGTGCCTAGAGAATATCTCAAGAACTTGGAAGAAAACAAGGATGTTGTTGAGTTATTCCCTGAAAACTCTGCTTCTGATGATTATGCGGATATGGTTGAAGCCATTGTTGTCATTGCAAACGATGGACAACTCTTAAAAGCAGAAGAAAATCCTTACATGATGAAGGATAGGCCAATTTTGTCCTATCAAGACGATACTGTTCCGAATAGACTCTTGGGGCGAGGTACTGTGGAAAAAGCCTTCAATATGCAGAAAGCTATTGATGCTCAGATTCGCTCTCACTTGGATTCACTCGCTTTAACCACCTCCCCAATGATTGCAATGGATGCCACACGTTTGCCGAGGGGTGCAAAGTTTGAGGTAAAGCCAGGCAAAGCCATTCTTACCAATGGTGCTCCTAGTGAAATTCTGTATCCTTTTAAGTTTGGACAGACAGATGGAAACAACCTTGCGACTTCTAAAGAGTTTGAGAGAATGTTGTTACAGGCTACGGGTACGCTTGACTCACAAGGTATGGTATCTCAAGTCAGTCGTGATGCTGGTCAAGGCGGTATGTCAATGGCGGTGGCTTCTATTATTAAGAAGTACAAACGCACTTTGGTTAACTTTCAAGAAGATTTCTTAGTGCCTTTCATCAAGAAAGCGGCATTTAGGTATATGCAGTTTGACCCTAATCGGTATCCTTCTGTTGACATGAACTTCATTCCAACTGCTACTCTTGGAATTATTGCTAGAGAATACGAGCAACAACAGTTTATTAGCTTATTGCAAACCCTCGGCCCGAATACTCCTGTGTTGCCAGTTATCCTAAAAGGAATTGTTAGCAACTCTAGTTTGAGCAACAGGTTCGAGATGATGGATGCGTTAGATAAGATGAGTCAACCTGACCCACAAGCACAGCAACTTCAGCAGGCTCAACAGCAGTTGGCATTGCAAGCGGCACAGGCTCAGATTGCAGTTAACACCACTCAAGCGGAGCAAAACAGAGCAGAAGCACAGAAACTCAATGCTGAGACACAACTCATGCCTATGGAGATGCAAGCCAAAGCAATGGCAGCAAACACTAAGAACTTGCCCAACCAAGATGACTTGGCTTCCCGTGAGTTTGACAAACGAGTAAAGATTGCAGACTTGATGCTGAAAGAAGCAGACATTAAAAACAAGTCTAAGATTGTTGAGTTACAAATGGCAGATAAGGTCAACTCTCAAAATCAGGTTAAACAAGATTTTCTTACTAAACTCACAAATGGGTTAAATCAGAATGGCTAACATCAAAGACCTCATTCAAAGTATTGAGGCGGCAGACTCATCCTTTGATGAGAAGTTAGCCGCTATCAATCAGATGGAGGAAACCCTTGTTGCGATGAGAGCACAAGAGGAGCAAGCAGTTCAAGATAATGTAGACCTGATTGTTGAAGCCATCAAAGTGATGGAAAAGAAGGTTTCTGACCAACTTGAAGTTGCCAAATCCATTGTTCCTGAAAAGGGTGACAAGGGTGACAAAGGCGATAAAGGAATAGATGGTAAAGCAGGTCAAAATGGTCGTGATGGTCGTGACGGCATTAATGGAAAAGATGGGGTAGATGGGTCTGATGGGGTATCTGTTACGGATGCCAAGATTGACTTTGATGGTTCTTTAGTTATTACCTTGTCAACAGGCAGAGAGTTAAATGTGGGTGAGGTTGTTGCCCCCGACTTGGCTGAGAAAATTAAAGTTATCAGCACCATGTCTACTAATACGGCAGTTGCCAGTATTACAAGTGGAACAATTAGCGGAACAACAATTTCTTCAAGTCGTATTGACCTTAGAGATATAACGGCTACAACGGCTACATCTTTAACTCCTGATGTTTCTGTTGGTGATATTTATGCGTATACCGCATTGGCATCGGCATTGACAATTAACGCACCCATTGGAACACCTACCAATGGCGATAAATTGATATTTAGATTACTTGATAATGGCACAGGTAGGGCTTTAACTTGGAACGCTACCTATACAGTTATTGGGGTTACTTTGCCCGCAACCACAACTGCAAGCAAGACAACGTATGTTGGTTGTATTTATAACGCATTTAACACTCGTTGGGATGTTATTGCAGTAACTACACAGGCTTAATCATGCAAATCATCTTTGAAAACTCATACAACTCAATCGTTTTTCGGGATGCGTTAAACCTATCCGATGACCACACTTTTACCGATGCCGAGTTGGAAGCAATGAAGCAAACAAGGTTTGAAAATTGGGTAAAGGCAATTACTCAACCACCACCAAACTATATGCGTGGTGAGGATGGTGAGGTTCTACATGACGAGGATGGAAACCCCATCCCTGCTGAGTAATGGCGGCAAGATATTGGGTTGGCGGTGCGGCTACATGGGATGCTACTGCTGGAACTAAATGGGCTTTGACTTCTGGCGGTGCTGGCGGTCAAACTGTACCCACATCTTCGGATACTGTTTTCTTTGATGCCGCATCAGGTGCTAATACTGTAACAATTGGGTCGGGTACGGCTATTTGCTCAACTCTGACAATGACAGGATTTACGGGGACATTGGCGTTTGGTACTAATAGCATAACGTGTGCGGGTAGTGGTACTGGCGTATTTACAGGGGCAACTACTCATTCTGTAACGGGTACGCCATTAATTAATATTACTGGTACAGGAACATTAACTTTATTGCCAGCATCTGTTACAGAAGCCAATTCAATTAGTTTTACCATTAACAATGCCGCCTCTAATGCGATTGGTGTATCTGGCTCTGTTAAAAATTTAACTTTTGCTGGAACATACACAGGAAATTTAACCAACGGGACTAGAACTCTTTACGGAAATTTAACTCTTAAATCGGGCATGACATTATCGGCTGGTGCTAGTGTAACTACCTTTGCCGCTACTAGCGGAACTCAATTAATTACTTCTGCGGCATTAAACCTAGATTTTCCAATTACATTTTCGGGTACTGCTACTTATCAATTGCAAGATGCTTTAAGCGTTGGAACTGCTACAAGTAGAACAATTACACTAACAAGTGGTACGTTGGATTTGGCTGGTTTTACATTAACTAACTTTGGTTTGTGGGCATCAAATAATTCAAACACAAGAGCGATAGTTTTTAATGGTGGAAATTATACAAACACATATTCAATAGCAACGGCAGGAGTTTGGGGTATGCAAACCGCAACAGGGTTTACCTATACAGGAACACCTACTGTTAATATAACTGGAAATTCTACTGGTGCATTTACAAGAACTATATCTCATGGTAATACAGCAGGACAAACTGAAACAAACTCAATAACTGTTAACGTGTCTGCTGGTAGCGATACTGTAAGTCTGCAAGGCGGATTTTTAAATGTTAATTTAACAAGTTTTACAGGAACATTAGCAAATAACACTAGGTCTATTTACGGAAATTTAACATTACCATCAGGCATAACTTTAACCGCAGGAACATCATCAACCACATTTGCATCAACAAGTGCAACAGTAAGAACAATCACAACCAATGGAAATAATCTAGATTTTCCACTTACATTTGATGGTGTTGGAGGCACTTGGAAATTAGTTGGTGCTTTAAATGTAGGAACTGCTACTGGTAGAGGAGTTACTTTAACAAACGGAACATTGGATTTAGACGGCAATACATTTACTCATTTTGGTGCTTTTAGTTCTTCTAATTCAAATACAAGAACAATAGCATTTGGTACTGGAAACATTACAAATACTTTTACAGGTACATCAACAATTTTTGGTATGACAACTGCTACCAATTTTACTTATACAGGAACACCTACTGTTAATATAACGGGTAATGCAGGGTCAGGAATTACAAGAACAATAACATTTGGTAATACTACGGGACAAACCGAAATAAATTCTTTGTCTTTTACTATTTCTGCTGGAAGCGACACTATTTCTATTGGTGGTGGATTTTTAAATCTTAGTTTTGCTGGTTTTACAGGAACAATGACAAACGCAACTTTGTCAATTTATGGAAACTTATTATTTCCAACTGGCATGACATTAACTGCTGGTACTAATACAACAACATTTGCCTCAACAAATGCAACAGTAAGAACAATAACTACTAATAGTAATACGCTTGATTTTCCTATTACATTTAATGGAGTAGGCGGTTCATGGCAATTGCAAGACGCTTTAACAGTAGGTACAACAACAGCAAGAAACCTAACACTTACAAGCGGTACGCTAGATTTAAACGATAAAACGCTAACTATTTTTGGTGCATTTAGTTCAAGCAATACAAATACTCGCTCTATATTGTTTGGTACTAATGGAAAAATTACGCTTACTAATACAGGTACAGCTACAGTTTTGGGTATGGGTACTGCTACAAACTTTACCTACACAGGCACATCAGCAATTAACCTTACAGGTGATATTGCATCGGGAATAACAAGAACAGTACAGTTTGGAAGTACAGCAGGGGCAACAGAAAGCAACGCACTAAACTTTACAACTACTGCTGGACAAGTTGGAAGTATTGCCTCATTTCCTTCTTCAACAACAAACACCGCAGTTAAAGATTTAATATTTACTACTGGATTTGCTGGTGCTTTAGCAAGTAATGGCAGAACAATATTTGGAAACTTTACTTGCAGTAGTACGATGAGCCATGTATCAGGTACAGGCACAACATCTTTTAGTGCAACATCAGGAACACAGCAGATTACCCTAGCTGGTACTGCTATGGATTCTGCAATTAATTTAAACGGAACAGCAACCTACAGCTTGCAAGATGCGTTTGTAACAGGGGCTACAAAGACAATAACATTAAGTACAGGGACTTTACAAACAAACGGATATAGCGTTACTTGCGGAACATTTAACTTTAGTAATGCAAACACAAAAACATTAACACTTGGAACATCTACTGTAACAATAACTGGCGGCACAAGTACATCAGGGTTTGTTGGCTCTAATACAGGAACAACTTACGATGTAGCAAACTCAACCATTGTGTTTACAACAACAGGTTCTGCTGTTTTTGCTGGCGGTGCGGGTACTGGAGGTGGTAATTTATATGGCACAATTACTATGTCAGGGTTAGGTGGAACGCTTTATTTAGGTCTTTCTACGGGTAGTACATTAGCAAGATGTACAACATTAAACAACACAGTATCGCCTTGCACTATTACCAATTCTTGTACAACCGCATTTACAGTTACCAATTTCAACGTCAATGGAACAGCAGGAAACCTAGTCGTTTTAAACAGTAATACGCCAGCAACGGCAAGGACAATCACAAAGGCAAGCGGTATTACAGATGTAGACTATTTAAACATCCAAGACTCAACGGCTACGGGTGGAACATGGAACGCATATAGTTCGACCAATAGCGGTAATAATACGGGGTGGAACTTTCTAACCCGTAACAATGGCAACTTTTTGATGTTTTTTTGAGGAAACTACTAAATGACCCCTGAACTTGATAAATATTATTCTGACCGATTCTCGATGATGGCATCTGAGGGTTGGAAAGAATTATTAATTGATATTGACAACATGATAGTTTCCCTCAATAATATATCTGTAATTCAAGACGAAAAGTCTCTCCAATTCAAAAAGGGGGAACTTTCCATACTTAATTGGCTAAAAACCTTGAAACAGGTTTCCGAAAGAGCATACGAGGATTTGAATGAAAAGAATATTTGAATTTGCCTGTGAAAACGGGCATTTAACCGAAAGACTGATTGATTATGAGTCAAAAAGTATTCGGTGCGAGTGCGGAGAAACAGCCAACCGCATTTTGAGTGCTCCTGCTTTTAAGTTAGAGGGATGGTCGGGGAATTTTCCATCAGCGCATGGGAAGTTTGAGAAAAGCCATTTTGATAAACTGAAATCGGAGCAAAAAGCCAACTCATAAGCAGAAATGCCGAGTTGAATGTCCTACAACCAAAAGTGGCAGGAAAAAGGAAAAAGTATGTTGATTGACAAAGAAGACGAGACGCAAAGTGAGTTAGAGGCTGAAGAAGCCAAAGTCGAAGAAGTCGCAGGTATCCCTGATAAATATCAGAATAAGAGACTTGAAGACGTTATTCGGATGCACCAAGAAGCTGAAAAGATGATTGGTAAGCAAGCCCAAGAAGTTGGGCAAGCAAGAAAAGAAGCATCTGAGGTTCGACAGTTGGCAGATGAACTCATTAAGCAGAACCTTGGCTCTAAGCAACAACTTACTAAAGAGGAAGAACCTGAAGTAGATTTCTTTGAAAATCCACAGAAAGCGGTTCAAAAGACGATTGATAGTCACCCTGATGTAGTAGCGGCTCGCCAAGCGGGTCAAGACTTCAAAAGGATGCAGATTCAACAGAAGTTGGCACAGAACCATCCTGATTTTTCACAATTAGTGCAAGATTCGGAGTTTGTAAATTGGGTGAAATCAAGCCCAGTTCGCATAGGTTTGTATGCCAAGGCTGATGGTGAATTTGACTATGATTCGGCACATGAACTGTTAAGCACTTATAAAGAGTTGCGTGGTGTGAAGGCTAAACAGATAAGCGATAACGGGGAAACTCAACGCAAATCTAACCTAAAAGCCGCAACTGTTGACGTAGGTGGAACTGGAGAGAGTTCAAAGAGAGTTTATCGAAGGGCAGACCTTATTCGGCTGAAAATGACAGACCCGAACCGCTACGATGCTTTGTCTGATGAAATTATGACGGCATACGCAGAGGGAAGGGTCAAGTAATTAACTTTTTGTTTTTAGGAGATTCATCATGGGATTAGGAACAGCACACGTAACGCTAACGACCGCAGACAAATTCATTCCAGAAATTTGGAGTGACGAGATTATTGCGGCTTACAAGAAAAACTTGGTTCTTGCGAACTTAGTTATGAAAATGAACTTTAAGGGTAAGAAGGGCGATGTAATTCACATTCCAACCCCAACAAGAGGTTCTGCATCAGCAAAGGCGGCTTCAACTCAAGTAACATTGATTGCGGCAACTGAGTCTGAAGTTCAAGTAACTATTGGTAAGCATTACGAGTATTCTCGTTTGATTGAAGATATTGTCGAAGCACAAGCCTTAAACAGTTTGCGTAACTTCTATACTTCAGATGCTGGCTATGCACTTGCCAAGCAAGTTGACACAGATTTGGTTCAATTGGGTCGTGCCTTCAATGGTGCAACAGTTGGAACTGATGACTATGCAACTTCATCTGCAACTACTAAAGCCTACATTGGTGGCGATGGTACTACTGCTTATAACTCATCAACTTCCAATGCTTCTGCATTGACTGATGCCGCTATCCGCAGAACTATCCAACGTCTTGATGACAATGACACTCCTATGGATGGTCGTTTCTTCATCATTCCACCCTCATCACGCAACACGTTGATGGGTTTGGCACGTTACACCGAGCAAGCATTTGTGGGTGATGGAAGTGCTATCCGTACTGGTGAAGTTGGTAACTTGTATGGTATCCCCGTATTTGTTTCTAGCAACGCTGATACAGGCGCAGGCACTTCAACCACAGACCGCATTTGCTTGATGGGTCATAAAGACTCGATGGTATTGGTCGAGCAAGTTGGTGTTCGTTCACAGACCCAATATAAGCAAGAGTATTTAGGCACTCTCTATACAGCAGACACGTTGTATGGTGTAGCCGCTTTGCGTACAGCCGCTTCTAGCGGTTTGGCAAAGTCTTCCTCTGCTTATGCTTTGGCAGTACCTGCCTAATTGCAGTTGCCCCCTCCTTAGTGGGGGGGTCTTTTTTAACCACAATTAGGAGAAATCAAAATGGCAGCAGCAACGTCAATCACCTCTCGTAGAGGTAATGACCAGTTCCGAGGAATGTTTAGCGACACTTGGGTGGTCACAGCAACACTTGATGCGGGTTCTTTGGTAGATGCGGCAGGAGAGACAGACACTATTGCAGTACCTGGGGTTGCATTGGGTGACATGGTTTTAGGATGTTCTTTCGCAGTCGATGAAGCAGGTTTAACTGTTACAGGTTATGTCTCTGCGGCTAGTGTAGTTTCTTTGCGTATACAAAACGAAAGTGGCTCTACTGTTGACTTGGCATCAGCTAAGATTCGTGTAGTTGTTGGTCGATTAATCGTCTAACAGGGGAAGGGGGTCACAAACCCCCTTTTCTTCATTTAAAGGTTTTTATGGCTCAGTTTCAAGATACAACGACAGGTACGATAATTACCTTCAATCTTCAACATGACATTGACTCCATGAGAAATCATCCTAACTACATTCGGTTAGATGATGCAAAAGAAGAACCTTTAAGTGAAGTAAAATTTAATCCTCCCATCCCGCAATTTAAGAAGATGGGTAGACCTCGAAAGGTTCAGAATGTCTGATATTGACGCTAGAGACTTTGGCAAGTTAGAGGCTCAAGTAGAGTCTTTACAGATACAGGTTGCTCAACTAAGTGTTGACGTTAAGTTGATGCTTGAGATGATTAACCAATCTAAGGGCGGTTTTTGGATGGGCATGGCAGTTGTGTCTACCTTGTCAGGAATCCTAAGTTTCTTTGCCGCTAGGTGGCTAAAGTGAAAGAAGGATTGCTCTCAGGCACAGTTTGTCCCTTGCCTACTCAAGATATTCATGTAAATCTGAAAAACAGAAATCATGCTTTTAAAGAGTATGGATATGGTGCGCCAAACCCACTTGAACCTAATGAAGCGTTTTGGTTGAAAAAAGCCAAGATGTATAACGCACCTACCGAAGTAGTGAAAACTATGCGTTGTGGTAACTGTGCCGCATTTATCCAAACTCCCAAGATGATGGAGTGCATCAAATTGGGACTAGAGAAAGGTAAGTCTAGCCCTAATGAGTTGGACTATGACCAACAGTTTATTGATGCGGCAGACCTTGGATTTTGCGAGTTATTTCATTTCACCTGTGCGGCACTAAGAACTTGTGACGCATGGAAATCAGGCGGTTCTATCAAAAAGGATACAAAATGAAAAAAACAACTACTTATAAAGATGCAAATAGTGCTGTAAAAGGTGCTAAAAAACGTGGTGAACCATCAATAACCTTTATGGTGGCAGTTGGTAAACCAAAGCCTATGCGTGGTCAACGCACAGCAACTAACATGATGAAGAAATCTTCAAGGAGCAAATAATGTCAACATTTCAACTAGACCCAAACCAAGTGGCTTTTGGAGTTGCTAGTCATGGTACAACCCAAGTGGCAACAGTCACAACCTCAAGCGTTCAAATGACGGCTTTTGGTGCTACAACTACCATGATTCGCATTGCTTGTGGTCAAGGTCATTGCCATTATGCAATTGGCACTAGCCCAACTGCAAGTATTACAACATCAGCAATGATTCCACCTAATTGTGTTGAAATAGTACGAGTGAATCCTGCTCAAAAGATTGCTTTTATCAAAGATGCAACAATTACTACTTCAACTGTTTCAGTTACAGAATTGGTCTAAGGAGTAATCATGGCAACAAAGAAAATGGCTAAAGTTGGTAAAGTTATGCACGAATGGAAAGAGGGAACTCTACATTCAGGTAAGGGTGGGAAAGTTGTTAAATCTCAGAAACAAGCGGTGGCTATTGCTATGTCTGAGGCTGGAATGAAGAAACCAAAAAAAGGAAAATAAGATGAAGACTCCTGCTTGGCAACGCTCCGAAGGAAAAAATGCCAAAGGGGGGTTGAACTCTAAAGGCAGAGCATCTTATAATGCAGAAACTGGTGGCAACTTGAAAGCACCAGTTAAGTCGGGGGATAACCCTCGTAGAGCAAGTTTCTTGGCTCGCATGGGCAATATGGCTGGTGCAGAGTACAAGGATGGTGAACCAACAAGACTGCTTCTTTCGCTCAAGGCTTGGGGTGCAAACTCCAAGGATGATGCAAAGGCAAAAGCCAAGTCAATTTCCGCAAGGAATAAGGCAAAGGCAAAATGAGAGCATTATCGGTTGGAGCAAACTTAACAGCAAATACGCTGACAACTCTTTATACAGTACCTACTGGTTACTATGCAAAGGTTGTATTGCTTCGTGCCGCTAATGCTACTACTTCAAATAAACACATTACATTTGATTGGGTAGACACTTCAGCGACTGCTACATATTCGCTTGTCTATCAAACAGCAGTTACTTCCAAGACCACCCAAGATTGGGGTGGCACATCTTACTTTGTAATGGAAGAAGGCGATATTTTAAAAGCAACATCAGAGGCGGCATCTACCTTTGCGGTAGCAGTCACCATTGAAGAAGAAGGGTTGACTAGACAATGACCTATTTAGAACTGATTAACGATGTACTAATTCGACTGAGAGAGGCAAGTGTTACCTCTCCAACAGAAACTACTTATTCAACATTGATAGGCAAGTTTGTCAATGATGCCAAAAGTCAAATTGAAAATGCTTTCTCTTGGAATGTGTTGGGACAAACAATTACAGTAACAACAGCTTCGTCTACTTCATCCTACGCTTTAACTGGTGCTGGACAGAAGTTTCAAGTAATGGATGTAATCAATACAACTAGCCTTTTATCACTAAGAAACATTAGTTTTGTGGACATGAACCGAAAACTAAACTTTCTTCCTGTTGCTACTCAATCACCAACAGAATATGCTTTTGATGGGGTTAACGGGTCTTACGACACAAAGGTAAGTTTGTACCCAGTACCCGATGGTGTTTACACAGTTAAGTTTGCTTTAACAGTACCACAGGCAACACTATCTTCAGGCTCAACAGTTGTGTTAGTGCCTGATACATTGGTTGCTCAAAATGCTTATGCAAGGGCTTTGGTTGAGCGTGGTGAAGATGGTGGTCTGTCATCAAGTGAGGCATACTTACTTTACAAATCTATGCTCTCAGACCATGTTGCGTTAGAGGGAACTCGCTATCCTGAGAATCAGGAGTTTGTGCCAATATGAGTCAGCAAATACAGACTTATAGCATTTCAGCACCAGGCTTTTTTGGGTTGAATACGCAAGACTCGCCTCTTGATTTGGCGGCTGGATTTGCTTTGATTGCTACTAACTGTGTGATTGACCAGTATGGTCGTATTGGCTCACGCAAGGGTTGGTCAAGGGTTAATGCGTCTAGTGGTGCTTTGGGTGCTAATGATATTGGTGTGATACATGAGTTGGTTCAATCAGATGGTACTTTGACTGTTTTATTTGCGGGTAACAATAAACTCTTTAAACTTGATGGCTCTAACGCTGTTTCAGAATTAACGTATGGGGGAGGGGGTACTGCCCCAACCATTACTGCAAACAACTGGCAATGTACATCTTTGAATGGAATTACTTATTTCTTTCAATCAGGGTTTGACCCACTCATATTTGACCCAACTGTTTCTACAAGCACGTTTAGACGAGTGTCAGAGAAAACTGGTTATGTAGCAACTGTTCCAAGTGGAAACATTGCCATAAGTGCGTATGGTCGGTTATGGGTTGCAAGTACATCGTCAGTTAAAAACACAATTTATTTCTCTGACCTTTTGTCGGGTCATGTATGGTCAACAGGAACGGCTGGCTCATTAAATGTAGACAGAGTTTGGCCTAATGGGGCTGATGAGATTACTGGTTTAGCTGCGCACAACGGGTTTCTAATCATATTTGGTAAACGTCAGATATTGGTTTATGCCAACGCAACAACACCAGCCACAATGACTTTGAGTGATACTGTTGGTGGGATTGGTTGTATAGCAAGAGACACAATTCAAAGTACGGGTAAAGACATTTTGTTTTTATCCAATTCAGGTATTCGTTCATTTGCTAGAACCATAACCGAGAAGTCTGCCCCATTGGGAGACTTGTCTAAGAATGTAAGAAATGATTTGATAGATATTCTTGCGGGGGAAACACTTTCTACTGTCAAGTCTGTTTATTCAGAAAAAGAAGCGTTTTATCTCATAACGCTTCCTTTAGTTAAACAAGTATTTTGTTTTGACACTAAGGTGCAGTTACAAGATGGCTCGTTTAGGATAACAACTTGGGACTCAATTGAACCTACTGCCTTGCTATCTCGCAGAAACGGGGACTTGTTAATTGGTAAAAATGGTTATGTTGGCAAGTATGGAACTTATCAAGACCATACAAGTGCTTATCGTTTTCAGTATTACACCAACCATGCAGATTTAGGTGACCAATCAGTTACCTCTATATTGAAACGATTGTCAATTGTTGTCATTGGCGGAACAAACCAATACGTCACAATGAAGTGGGGATTTGATTTTAGTTACAACTATTTGTCAAACAATGTTTTAATCCCAACGCAAAGCATTTCCGAGTATGGGATTGCTGAGTACGGGGCAAATGCAACAACAGTAGCGTATTACTCTGATGGTGTTTCTTTGCAAACATTGACCTCAAGTGCGAGTGGTGCTGGTAAAGTTGTGCAAACGGGTTATGAGACTAACATCAATGGTAGTCAATTGTCGGTTCAAAAGATTGAAATTCAAGCCAAACGTGGGAAAGTCAGTTAAGGAGAAATATGAGTAATTACACCAAATCAACCAATTTTGCGTCTAAAGATAATCTTACATCGGGTGACCCGTTAAAGATTGTCAAAGGTACTGAAATCAATACCGAGTTTGATAATATTTCAACTGCTGTTGCGACTAAGGCTGACCTTGCAAGTCCTACCTTTACAGGTACTGTTAATGTTGCGGCAATAACTGCATCATCAACGATTACAGGCAATGTCACAGGTGCAGTTACAGGCTCATTAGCGGGTGGCACAGGATTGCCTTTAACTACTGGTGTGACAGGAACTTTGCCAGTTGCTAATGGTGGAACAAATCAAACAACTTACACAAATGGTCAATTACTTATTGGTAATACAACAGGAAATACACTTTCCAAATCAACATTAACTGCTGGTAGTGGCATATCAATTACTAACGGAACGGGAACAATTACTATTGCATCAACTGCTGGCACAGTTACTTCGGTTGCAACAGGTAATGGCTTGTCAGGAGGAACAATTACTACTTCAGGAACATTAGTAATTTCTGCACCAAGTGCAGGTAGTGTAGGGAGTTATATGATAGGTAGAATAACTTCTAATGTAGGTTCATTAAGTTTTGGCTCTACTTTTGCAGGTTCATCTTTTACAACAAATGGAGCAGTTTGGAATGGTTGTACTATGCAGTCTAACTCTTGCATTTCAAGCACTCAATCAGGAACTTGGCAATTTATGGGCGCATTTACTGGTACTGGTTCTGTAAATAATTTGATGTTTGCAGTTCGTGTTAGTTAAAAGGAAAAATAATGTTAACACTACAATATGCAAAAAATCCAATTTGGTTTGGTAATGATAGAGAACAAATTAATTTAACTGTGAAATGGTTTGAATTTAATCAAGAACATTCGTTTACAGCTACAAGTTTTGATTCTGAACAGCATGGTGTAGATTTATTTAACAGAGCAAAATCAGGTGAATTTGGTGATATTGAAAATTATTTTGCTAGTTCAGAATTACAACCGCAAACAACTGGTTCACAAAATTTATGATTGAAAATGTAATTCCAATTCATCAAGTTAATTATGACGGGGCAATAATTAATATATTTCATGCCAACAAAGGGCAAGGATTGGAAAAACATTTTCACGCATACTCACATCTAACAATATGTAATGCAGGGTCTTGTGCGGTACGCAAGGAAGGCAAAGAACTCATAATGACCAAAGACACTCAGCCTGTAAATTTGCTTGCTGATGGATGGCATGAGATTGAAGCGTTGGAAGACGGGACAGTTTTTGTTAATGTTTTTGCTGAAGGTAAGGTATGAACCTACCCGATTACATCACTCACCACTTTTCTGATGGACTGTATGCCAAGGAAGCGAGTATTCCTGCTGGAACTATGCTTATGCAACACAAGCATACATATTCCCATTTTGGGATACTTGCCAAGGGTAAGGTTGTAGTTGTCAATGATGGTGATATTAAGATTTACGATGCTCCTGCTTGCATAAATATTGAGGCAGGAAATCATCATGGGATTAAAGCGGTTACTGATTGTGTTTGGTTTTGTATTCATGCCACAGACGAGAAAGACCCGTCTAAGGTGGATGAAGTTTTGATTCAAGGAGAATAATCATGGCATTTATGGGCGCACTTATTAGCGGAGGTTTAGGATTGCTTGGTAGTTCCATGCAAGCAGATTCCAATGCGTCTGCGGCTAGAGCCTCGGCTGATGCTCAACGCTATGCGGCAGACAAGGCGGCAGAGGAGGCTAGGTTTAGACCTGTTGGCATTACAACTCGTTTTGGTAAATCTAACTTTGGGTTTAGTCCTGAAGGTTATTTGACGAGTGCAGGATACACAGTATCTCCTGAACTACAAGCCTATCAAAACAGGTTATCAGGTTTGCAAGGTGGTGCATTAACGCAAGCAGAACAAGCACAAGGTCAGTATGCCCCGTTACAAGGTGCGGCTCAAAACTTGTTTGGTTTGGGGCAACAGTATCTTCAGCAAACCCCTGAACAAGTTGCTCAACAATACATGACTAACCAACAGGCTTTGCTTGCCCCTAGTCGTGATGTTGAATCTGCTAGGTTAAGTAACCAATTGTTCAACACAGGCAGAGGTGGATTGTCTGTGGCTCAAGGTGGCAATCTAGGTGCGGCTAATCCTGAACAACAGGCGTTGGCTAATGCTAGAGCAATGCAAGACCTTCAGTTGGCGGCTCAAGCACAACAAGCGGGTCAACAACAAACATTGTTTGGTGCAGGGTTGTTTGGTCAAGGTGCTAACTTACTTGGTGGTTACCAACAAGGTCAGATTGGTGCATTGTCTCCATTCCAAGCGTACTTAGCGGCTAATCAAGGCATTGAGTCATTGGGTCAAGCACCTTTGGATATTGGTGCTCAGTTGGGTGGT
>Ga0209190_1000757_pt1 | contig 23223 bp, 18 predicted proteins | sample M_140205_XF_Meta_FD_187315 | JGI IMG/M metagenome (GOLD analysis project Ga0209190, IMG submission 187315) | Freshwater microbial communities from Lake Montjoie, Canada to study carbon cycling - M_140205_XF_MetaG (SPAdes) (version 2) | ecosystem: Environmental > Aquatic > Freshwater > Lake... | reverse complement strand
ATAAAAAGTATTATCATATTCAGAAAATACCAAAAATTTCCCATCTTTTTTATTTGTAATAATTTCTATTACTTTTTGAACTTTAGTCATCCTAATTTCTTTTGTGTATTTATGTTCAGATTCTTCTACGCCTCCTTCATTTGTTTCAACATAAATTAAATCACATGGATTTACTCTGCATCTACATGTTGGACATGAATTTTTTTGTTGAAGCCATTTCAATAAGCATTCTCCGCAAAATAGATTTTGACAATTTGGTTCAAGCACAGGATTTTCAAATCTTTCACAACAAATTAAACAATCTTCACTCAGCATATTTTGAAATCTTTCATCGATTGACGAAATTTGTCTTAGTAGAAGTTCTTTTTTTTCAATATAAAGTTGTATTCTACCATCGTCACAAGTTGCAATTTTTTCATTTACAATAGCCAATTCAGTTTGCTTATTTGTTTTAATCAATTCTACTAAGTTTGAAGTTTTAGACCCACCAAGAGTTATTATCGCACCTTCAATATTACCAGCATCTATCATTGTTTTTACAGTTTCACTTACAAAATGTGAAATCACATTCATAATTGGTTGATGGCAAAAATGTTGTAAGAATTCAGTTGCTGGCATTTCAAAAGATTCTCTAACAAATTCTTCTTCATTTTGAATTGTTATATCCCTTAAAAAAATTTCATTATCATTATTAAAATTATTAAAATAAAATAAATCTCTCATAAAACTTCCTTTGCAATTTTTATGATTATTATATATACTCAAAGGTGTTGCTGTAATAAACCAGTAAAATCCTGCTTGAACAGGTTGCATGTTTGCAATTCTCAAATTACCAGGTTCATCGAAAATAAATCTTTTCCATGCAAACTTTGAATATATAACGGCAATTTTATTATAGAAAGATGGTGAAACAAGAATTACATCAACATTCTCCATATCTTCCACAGACAATTTTTCAACATCTTTCGTTGAAATGATTGATGTGAATTTAAGATTCGATTTTTTTAATTCATTTTCCCACTGACCTATTATAGATTGAGATACTAATATTAGATTGGGATTTAATTTATCAAATCGTTTTGTAATATAAGTTTTCACAAGACCCCTTGAATCGCTTACAACACTTTCAAAAGTATGTGGAAATTCTAAATCCCATTCCATTTTATCTCTAATAATCAACCCGATAATTGCTAATGTTTTTCCAAAACCTGTCAAATCTGAATTAACACCCATTTTAGTATGTTTAATGTAATTTTCAGTTTCAATCATCTTTGTTTCCTCGAGATTTTCCATTTTATAAATACTAGCCAATTGATGTGGAAAAAGGTTTATTTTTAATCCACGAGGCTGAGCAACCATTTTAATATTTCTATAATTAGACATGCTGTTGTTCTTTTATTTATAAGATCCATAAACTTTAAATGAAATTTTTAAATAAAACTTTTTATTTAATAAAAAAGAAACAGATAATGTCATTAAAAAACGATTCGATTCATTTAATAAAATCCTTACACGAACAAATACCTGAAAATAATATTAGTTTTTTCAAAGATTCACATGAAATATTTCTTCAATTTTTTTCATATTTCAAAGAATCTATGGAATACATAAAGTCTATTGATTTGAAAAATCATTTAATAGTAAATGAAAAAATATCATCTCCAAAAGATGTTCCGAAAGCTAAACATTTTGATTACATCGTAAAGGAAATAAGAGACTATATTTTCATTCATGCAAAACATAAGAAAATTTTTAAATTCAACAATTTTATTGGGAGAGAAATTTCTTTTCATTTTACAATTACAAACAATGAAAAAAAAGAGGATGTTTTTCACTATGTTTATTTGATGCTCATTTGGTTATATGTAATTTCTAAATACACACAGAATAGCAGATGTTCTAAAAAACTAAATATTTTCATCTATTTCAATGATAAAAAGAAATATTTACCTGAAAATAAAGGTGAATGCTTTGAAAAAAAAAATGTAAACACAGGATTTACTTTTACTTGTATACCTGATTCAGAAATAGTCATTTTTAGAAAAGAAGAATGGTTTAAAGTGTTTTTACATGAAACTTTCCATAATTTCGGATTAGATTTTTCCGAATTAGACAATGAAAATACGAAACAATTTATATTATCAATATTCCCTGTGAATTCAAAAGTTAAATTGTATGAAGCATATACTGATTTTTGGGCAAGAACAATCAATTGTTTACTATGCTCGTTCATGTCATGTAATAATAATGCAGATGAATTTTTGGCAAGAACAATTTCATGTATAAATTATGAAAGACATTTTAGCTTTTTTCAAGCCGTGAAAAATTTGAATCATATGAATATGACTTATGAAGATTTATTTTCAAAAGAAGATTCTGGTAGTATTTCAAAAAGAAAAAAATACAAAGAGGCCACGAGTGTATTGTCGTATTATATAGTATGTTCTATATTTTTTAACAATTTTGAAAAGTTTTTGAAATGGTGTGTTGTTTTCAATGGAAACACTAAAAAAAGTATTTTAATTCAATTTAAAAATACACCTGAAAATCAAATGGAATTATGTGAATATATTAGACGACAATATAAATCAAAAGAAATGATTGATGCGATCACTATTCATGAAAATATTTTTTCAACTACTAAAAATAGAAAATTAAACAATACATTGAGAAAAAGTATATGTGAATTTGTATAATTCATTTACTTCTTCTTACTTTTCTAATATCACTTAAATTCATATCATATTGGTTGGCAATATCTCTAATTGAAACGTTTTTATCAAACAAATCGTTTACTTCTTTTATATCTTTTTTATCTAATTTTGGAACTAATTTCATATAATATTCTTTTGGTATTTTACAATTATAACTCGCTTTTATAAGTGGATTGTCTGCAAAAGGTTTATAATTAACAATATGATGGGGTCTATCAAATCTTTTACCTAGTTTTACAACATCTGGATGCTGTTCAACCAATGACTTTACTTTTTTTAATAAACCATTTTTTACATTATAAATTGTATCAGTGTTACCACCCTTCATATTTAAAGTTGCTTGTTTATCACAAAGAAAGTTATTGAATAAAAAAGTTGTATATCCATCCTTAAGAACTCTTAATGATAAATCTGTATCTTCATTATAGGTTCCTCTCCATCTATGTTTAATGTTATTATTTATTAAGATACATGAATAAATTCTAGTATTTCGAACAGCGATAGGCCAAGAATTGATTTCAGGAATAAAAAAAGAATATTGCATTCCAGCCATACCTACATTTTTATACTGTTTAATCATATCTTCAATTACTCTAAAACAAACACCACTTTTTACTTCTGTTTTTGAATTTTTATTTAGTCTAAAAAAACGTCTTATATTATCATCAAGTATCCAATGGTGTGTTGCATTATTTTTAATTGCGTGTTCCCAACAAAAATTTCTTGCTGGAATAGAACCCTGATTTTTATTTAAATATTTATTGGGTAGAACAAGTATTTTTTCTGGATAAATATATTTAGCATACATTTCAAATTCTTGAGGCTCGACAACAATTTTATATGGAACATTCATTTTTTCAAGAGCAATACTAGTAAGTCGAGATTCATATCGTCCTTTTGATATTATATATACTGGATATTGAGGATTAACAGTTTTTGTAGTTATATACATCTTATTTTCAAATTCATTTTTGGGACGACTTGGATACCAAACATAATTTGTTTTTATGTCAAGACCCAGCTTTGATAGTTTTGTCATTAGGGATTTTGTCATTTTTATTTTTGATGTGCAATAATTTTTTGTTGTTTCACAGTCAAATTCAGGAATACACTTTTCATCAAAAAATTTATTCGGTTGTCTGCGTGGTACAGCTTTTTTTGAAATTAATTCAATATTTAATATTGAACTCAGCTCATTCATATCTCTTTCATTTTTTGTATGTATTTTTAACATATCATCAGTGTCATTTTTCTTTTTTTTCGACGGAGACTTTGATTTTTTTCTCATTTTTATTTATTGATTTTTTTTTAAAAAAATTGATTTTTTTCCGATTTTTTTTAATAATTTTCACTTTTGAAAAATGATGAGCAACTTAAGAACTTTAAGAAACGATCAAACTTGGAATGGTGGATGTGAAACTGTTACTAGAACTGGTAAAAGAAAAGGGAAACTTTGCAATAACAGAAATCATTTCAAAAAGACTATGCCTGATGGTTCTGAATTAAAAAGTTGCTACATGCATTCGTATGGAGATCATCAAGATGTAGAAAATGACACTTCATTCTACAATGACGGTATTAATGATGAAATTGAATCAAATGATTTTGATTTCATTGCACCCGAAGAGGATGGAACCGTTCTTGTAAATGGAAAAGTTTTTGTTAAGGAAGAAGCAGAAAATTTTCCTCAAGAATCTGAGAATTCAATTCCATACGAAGAGGAAACTGAATCCGAATATGACCCTCAAGAACAAGAATTTTCCGATACATCAACAGTTGTTTCATATGCAGATGAAACTGAATCCGAAGCTGAAGCTGAAACTGAATCTGAAGCTGAAGCTGAAACTGAAGCTGAACAATCTATTCCAAATGAGAACACAGATGAAACTTCTGTATCAACTGAAAAATGTGATAGATTTTTTTACTATAAATTTTTAGAAGAAAAAGAAAAGTCTGATAGATTAGAGGCCAAAATTCAAGAATATAAATTCTCTCTTGAAGCAGAAAAGCAAAAATTAGAAGATTACAAGAGAGAGATTTTTGCTAGCGTGGAAGATTCTTTATCAGAAGAAAATGAAAAAGAAAAACTTGTTAACGAGCTCAATTCTATTAAAGCAAAATTTGAGTGTGAGAAAATAAAGTTTGAGCAGTTAATTAGCGATGAAAGAGTCGCAAATACTGATCATACGACTCAATCTTTGCAATTTCAAGGACGTCAAATGAAAAAACAAATTGACACTTTAAAAAATGAAATTGACACTTATAAAAATAAAGAAAAAAATTATGAGTCAATGGAGAAGCTACTTAATGATAAAAATCAAACAATTTACGATTTGTCTTGTGAGATAGAAAAAAATGTTGAAAAGGTTACTGAATTAGAACAGTTATTACAAGATGAAAAATTGTTACAAAAGCTTGGTGATCAAATAAATAACGATAAATTAAATGTCGAGGAAGAAAAAAATGAGTCATTGGAGAAGTTGCTTAGCGATGAAAGACTCGAATCTAAGGAATTAAAATCTCGTCTTCATGCGATTTTCAAGACTACAAATGGTTTTCAAACAAATATGAGAAATATTATGATCACAAGCGGATTTTTCATCAACGAAGAAGGTTTTGAATTAAATGCTTAATAAAATATAAGTAAAAAAAATATAAGTAAATATAGTTTCATTTTTATTTAATTTCTAAATAAAAATTTTAGGTGTGTTCACTCAATATCAGACGATAAAATAGTATTGTTATACCATTCATTTTCAATTATTCTTACCGGATGAGTATCTAATGACCCTAATTCGTGATATTTTTTCATTTCTTTATAAAAACTTTGTATTTTAGGTAAACTATCATTCCACCATTCAGGATCCTTTTGAATTTCAAGAATATATAGTTTTCCGCTATTTTCTAGACCATCTGGTTCTATGTAGTATTCGGCATAATGCGCTGTGTCACAATCAATCATATTCATATAAACCTGACACTGACTTAAATAATATTTAGGAATATTTTCTAAAGTTAGAGGTTCAGTTCTGTCATTTTTTAAAGGGCATTTAATTTCGACAATGCAATATTTGCTTTCATCATCATCCCTTTTTCTTTTTTTTATTTTCGCAATACCGTCAAAACGTCCAGTAATCCAATCATATTCAGGATGTTTACAATTCGGTTGATTTGTTTCAACCTTATTTCCGCTATTAATTTCATAAACTTTTAATGCAAGACTTTCATATCGATTTCCATGATCTGTGAATTTATTACCGAAAAACGGATATTTATTTTCAATTTTTGATTCCAGTAGCTGAAAAGCTGTTTGATAAGGATTTATATTTAATATTGCAGCGAAATCTCTTGCACTGATGTTAGGTATTTTCTTTTTCATTATATGTATATATACATAAAACTTTCTCTTTAAATTGTTAGAAAATTCAAAAAAAATTGAAAAATGAAATCAAAAACGTGAAAAAAAATCAAAAATAAATGTTTATAAATTCTCTTCTCAAATAGAATGCAAGAAAGAATTAAAAATTGCAAACAGTGCAATAAAAAAAAGTATGGAAAGTAAAACATACTCACAAAAACTAAAAGATGATGGTAATATATATTTTTTTGAACAGTGCGATAAATGGACTGAATTAATAAATTCTGATAAAAAATATTTCTAAAACCAGTGTTTTAAACTGAAAAGTATAAATTTTAAACTACTTATAATAGTTTAAAATTTTTAATAGAAAAAACATGCATTTATAAAGAGTTATAAAAATCTACAACTCGTGGATGCGCCTTGAAACACTCTTTATTTAAATGTATTATAGACAAACCTTCCAAAGTTCTACATCTACTCAGAGCAACATATGCTTGACCAAACTCGAAAATATTTACCAAATCAACTTCAGCATAATCAATTGTTATACCCTGAACTTTGTGTGCTGACACGGCAAATGAGACCTTCAATGGAATTTGTGTAAACATAAAAATCGGTTCACAGTTTTCTTCAATGGTCCAAGTTTTGTGAATGATTGCCATTGTTACACCATTAAGAAATTTTACTATAGGTATATCACCATCAAATCCAACAACTACTCCGCGACTTCCATTACAAAGCTTCAAATCCAAATCTAAATTGAACATAAGCATAACCTGTGCACCTTTACATAATTGAAGTGTGAAAGGAACATTACAAGTTTTCTTTATTCGGTCTTCCATATTGAAATTTTTCATACTCTTTTTTAAAACATCGTAAGTTATCTCATACTCGTAAAATTCTAAATCAGGATTTTTAAGAACAAGATTATTCAATTCTTTTTCATTTTCGTTATCCACATCTCTATTCAATGAAAAAATCTTTGTTGGAAGTATCCCATGTTCATTAACCAACTTCACATTTTCTCTAGTTCTTAGAACTTCCATCGACTCATCCGAAACCTTACCATACCTAATTTCTGTTAAAATATTTTGGAAAACTATATTATCTTGTCTAAAATTTTGATCAAAGACAATTATATTGGATTTAGGTATACAAGAATCCCAACTCTTTGCATCAAAACAAAAACTGTTTGAATCACCTACAACTGGTAACTGGAAAAAATCAGCCGATAAAATTAGTTGAATACCTCCAAATGGATTTTCATTTTTACGAATTACTCTTGCTAGCTGCTCAATCTTATCAAATAATACTGGTGATAACATTGACACTTCATCTATTATCAATATATCTAATTCTTTCCATCTTTTATGCATATAAGAATTCTTTTTAATATTTAAATAAATTTGAGATACATCAGCTGTTCCAAGTCCAATTCCCAAAAAAGAATGTAATGTTGAACCTCCTATTAAAATAGCGGATGTTCCAGTAGTCGATGTTATTCCTATTTTAAATGAAGTATATTTTGAAGCAACTTTTTCTATTACAAATGATTTACCATATCCTGCGGGAGCAGTCATTAAAATATTTTCTCCTTTATTTATTAAATCGAAGGCGGATTGTTGTTTTTCTGACAACTTTTCAGGATCTTTATGTTTCAGAAATTTCAATCCATTTATTGCTTGAATGAATGATTTATTATTGTTCTTTTGTGGCTGAGATATATTATTTTCTATATTTATAGGTTTATTCTTAGGTTTATTCAACAATGAAACTATTACCTCATCATCTATATTCTTGGGCTTAGGTTTATTCTTAGGTTTATTTAACAATGAAACTATAACCTCGTCGTCATCATCTATATTATTATCGTAAGTCATTGAATCTGTTGAAGAAGTCTTGTTCATTTCATTCATTTTTTCAATTTTTAGTTTATTATTTTCGGAAAAATATAAAGAATCAAATCTTTCTTTATCATAACCTTTATCTATCAATTCTTTCATTCTATATAAAAGAAGTAAATCAGCTTCATCTTCCATAATTTTCACATCCATTTTTAAATAATTTGATTGGTTCGGATGTAAAATCACAAGAAATAACTCTTTGATTTGAATATTGTAAAATCTTTCTAAAATTATTCGATATAAATTCAATTGTAAAGAGTAATGATAATAATTACAATCCAAAACATGATCAAAAGGATATTTACCTTTTTTATTATTATAAGATTCCATATTGATTTCTTTACTTCTTTTCCAATCAAATATTGCGAATGTTCCATCATCGACATTTTGAAACAATGCATCTATCGAACCTGTTATTTTTAAAATTTCTGAAAAAACTAGAAACTCCGTTCGATATATTTCATATTTCTCATTATGATCATTGTAAAAATTTAGAAAATATTGAAATTCAACAGAATCATTTTCAGGACAAATATTGTTATAGAAATCTTCGATATCCTTATGTAAATCCGTTCCTTTCCCAGAACTTTCATTTCGATTTTTTTCCCATATATTTTTTATGATTTCCGGATCCATTTTATAATACTTGTAATCAGGATCATTTGTATATTCATGCTTTTTTAGAATTCCGGTAACTATTTTATCCGCATCAAACTCACTGAAAAAAGACTTTATATATGTTGTCGCTGACACAACATCAGTGTCGTCACCATCAATCCAATATTTATGACCTTTTTCTCTGAATCGAATTCGATCGTCAAACTCATGTTTATTTTTTGCATTCAACATATTACTTTTATACTATATATCATTCGTATAAATAATATTTAAAATCAAATTTTGAGAAAGTTGCTGCCACTCCGACAAAAAAAACATTGGTTTTTATCTAAATTTTTAATAAGTCAATTATCTCTTTTTCAAGAGTATCATTGGGATTTAATTTTTGTAAATATTCTTCTTTTTGATAATTGTATTTATCCAAATCAAAAACTTTTTTATAATTATCTAATTTTTTGCAATAATCAAAGACTACCATAGTTCTCATACATTTAGAACAAAAAGAACAATTTAACTTTCTTTCAGTGTTGAATTCCACAAAAGCTCCGTTTATACATACATCTAAGAATTCATATGATAAGGGCTGTTTTGATATTTGTAAAACTTTTTCATTTCTCTTATATTGACATCCATATGATACAAATTCTAAATTTTCTGTAGAAAACAAATGTATTAGTATAGGGTCTGAATATGCTATATCCAAACATTTTGAAAATATTTTACAATCTTGATAAGAAAATGCTGAAGAGTAATAGTATCGTTTAAAAAGTTTCTGAAATAGCAAAACAACAGATAAATTTTTCAAAGCATGATATCGACCATGATCTAGATTTATTTCATATAAGTTGGAATCAACATTTAATAAAACTAGAGATGTATTTTTAACAAAATTGTTTACATTTTGAACTCGTTTTTCATATTGTATTTTAGTTCCGGATCCACCTGTATTAAAATTAGTCACATGAGTTATTCTGTAAGGACCTGTTTCGGAAAAATAATTATCTTCTAAACAATTCAAACTGTCAACACCACAACTTAATCCACAACCTATAGCTATATTGTTATAATTTTCTCCATGAGAAAAGCCGTCCGCGTCAATTTCGATATAATGTTTACATTCTTCAAACATAATAGAGAAGAGTTTCATTGTATTGTGAACTATATTATGATAGAGTTTATATGAAATTACTCCTTTTATTTTTATTTTTTCATTTCTTTTCATTGCCACCGGCAACATTAAAAGCAAGATTCCATCATAATTTTCAGATACATAATCAATATAATCTATAGAAAACCAAAAACTCAAAATCATATTATCTATATTACATTCTATAGATGCTTTATCACTCTCTTTTTATAACTAAATCTTTGATTATCATTTTAAATAGAAAATATAATTTTTTAAATTATATTTACACTATAGGCAGGGTGAGGGATTAATGTTTTTCTTAAATTTTTCTTAAATTTTTTATATTATATAATATAAAAATAAAAATGTCATTTTCAGAAAATGAAATTATATTGAAAACATTATTGGAAAAAAACACTGAAATTGTAAATTACTTTGATGATAACAAAAAATTTGAAGAAAGAAATTTTCGTATGTTTTTAAAGACCATAATAACAAAAACTTTTGTAGAAGTAAAAACTATTTTTTCTGATATCACAACAATGAATATTGTTATAGATAGAGTGAATTTAACGGAAAATGAAAAAAATATAATCGGAAGCACAGATTCAACGGTAGTTATTTGGCATAAAGGTTACTCGTCATTTCTTATTGCTTTTTTTACAATAAATATTTTACAAAAATTCATGGAATATACTGTTTGTATTCCAAAATTTTATGGAACATACAATTACCTTAAAGAAAATGGACAAAAAGAGTATGTAATAATAATGGAAGATTGCGGAACCGGTTTTGACACATATTTAATAAATAAAAAATTACCTGTTGATTTAAAATTGATAAAAGATAACGATGAAATAGAATCTATAAAATTTGAATTAACTATTGGCGAAATTATTTTTTGTTTGTGTAAAATTGATATAGATGATAGGAAACATAGAAATTTTTGCATTAAAGAAGTTAATTATATTAGAATATATCAAATAGGTGATAAATATTTTAAATTTGACACTACAGTTATCCCTATCAGAATTGATCTGGATTCATCGCAAATATATTCCGAAACTGAATATATTTGCGATGAATCCTTCAGTTTTAATTGTTCATTTTTTGAATGGAGTTTTTTTGAAAAAACCGAAATTGATAAAAAAAATTCATTTACTCAAAATCTTGATATATTTTGTGAATATTTTAAAAAATATGAAATAAAAAAAGAAGATATGGATAGTATTCTAAACAAAAAAATATTCATTTTACCTTTAGGTGAAATACATGAACCTTCAGAGGAAACAAAACCTTCAGAGGAAACAAAAGAAGAACTATGTACAAAATACATAGCATTTTTGAAGTCACAATATCCTCCAATTATAAATGGTTCAAAAATGGCAGAATGGGTAAAAGGTAAAGATAGAAATAGTAATGAGTATAAACAGGTTATGAAAGCCTATAAATATGTACATCAAGATAATAATTGTTCTGATTTTAAGAAAGATGGTAAATCTCGTAAATCGAAATCTCGTAAATCGAAATCTCGTAAATTGAAATCTCGTAAATCGAAATCTCGTAAATCGAAATCTCGTAAAAGAAAAAATTTCAAAGAAAATCTAAAAGAAAATCTAAAAGAAAATCTAAAAGAATATCGAAAAAACACTGGTAAAAAAATTGAATATTTTTTTTAGGTTCGTAATTAAAAATCATAAACAATGTCTGAAACTATAACTCGAAAACGCTGTTGCTCTTATTGCCTTCGTTCATCGTAGCATAAACTTCAAAAAAAGAACCAACTTGCATTAGAATTATCGTTTTAGGACCATAAGAGGTCGTATACTTGTTATGATAATCTAAATAATCGTCAATAATAACCATATTTATTTCTATTTAAAGGATTTTGAATTTTTAAATATCAATTTTTATTTTGTATTTAAGAAAATATAAAACTAAAACAAAAGGAATGTCAAAAGACAACCGTAATGAATCTAAATATGATGATGAATTTCTTGATATAAGTAGAACTACTAAAAATGACATATTATATGTTATTGCGATTGTTTCTAATCCTGCAAGATTTGAAAAAAGATATAAATTATTTAATGATTTTTGTAATCGAATGAAGAAAATCTAATTCTTTGTAGAACTTAAGTATATTTTTGAGTTACTTACCTTAGTTTTTTCTAAAGAACTTTAAATTTCCATTCGAAATTTTTCGGATCTTTTTTTCCAGCCAAAAATTTTCGACACATTGAAACATTTACTTTCATGCCATCCGCTGCTTCTTTTATACAATTAAAATTTTTATGTAAAACACCATCCTTATATATTTCAACAGGCTTCATATATTTTTTAAATGGAGCTACTGGTTCTATTTGAGAAATTATTGCATCATTTTCAACATATCTCCACACAAATCCAAATGACACAAAATTATTTTTTATTGCACCATATAAACTTCTTTTACTTTTCTGACCCAAATATCGACATGCTTCTGCAACTGATTTATGAGTCTGAATAAATTCACCATCTGTATTATATTGTGCAACCATTCTAGTTGTTTCATACTTCAAAGCAGCAATTGTTTCATTGTCATCCGATTCTTCTTCATCGTTGTCTTTCGGTTCAGAATCAGAATCTATAATTACAATTCTAGTTCCATTTTCCATAACAATTTCTTCTTTACTTTCTTCTTTGGTTTCTTCTTTGGTTTCTTCTTTGATTTCTTCCTTGATTTCTTCTTTGGTTTCTTCTTTGATTTCTTCCTTGATTTCTTCTTTGGTTTCTTCTTTGCGTTCTTTCTTACTTTCTTTCTTACTTTTTTTCGTACTTTTCTTTTCTTTTACAAAGACCCACATGTAATTACCACCTCTCTTTGACACTCCTCTACAATTAGCTGCAATTTGACTTGGACATAATTTAGTTTTTTCAGCTGCTTCTTTTACACTAGAAAATCTTTTTACAAAAGTTCCATCCAAATTATATTGTTTTACAGGTTTTTCTTTACCAGTTGAACCAAAACAATCTTTACAAGTCATTCTATATCCACTACCATTTTTGGCAAAATTTTCAAATAAACTTTTTTCTTCATAACACATATTGCATCTTCGAGTTATAAAATTATTCTTGTTCTGTCTGAATTCTTCAAGCTGCTTTTTCAAATCAGCCTCTAAAGTTTCTTCTAATTTTTTTATAGTTTCTTGGTTTAATCTTTGTTTTTTTTCATAAATTATTTTATTATATATTCGCCCTATTACTTTTGACATATCAAAATCATGTTCATCTGGATTGAATCTTATCCAGCTAGAATCGTCAATATCAAATTCTTTATTCACGTAATCCATTCGTTCTCTCTCTTTATAAGGTTTTCTATCCGCATGTCCATTCTCGTCACACTCTATAACAATTTTATATTCAGGTAAATACATATCTAAATAATAAGATCCTATTTTAAACTGATCTTCTATTTTCTCGGTCTTGAATGCATTAGCTATTGCTGATAATGTTTGCTGTTCTTTAGTCAAACATTTTCGATTTGTAGTTGAAATTCCGAATTCTTTAAGCATATGAAGAACATCTGGAGTAAGACGTTTTCTAGTTTTTATTAGAAGTTCAACTACACCATCTCCTGTAATTAAAATAGTTTTAGGTTCTAATAAAGGTTTTTTTACACCAGGATAATCTCTGAATTCAAGTTTATGTTGTTTTGAAACATTAGTTAGAGATTGAGTTACATTAGTATAACCAATTAAACTTGTGATTTGATAACCAACAAAATATTCAAAAAATAAACCATTACTTACGTAAGTGTATGTTGTTAGTTTACTTTCTTCATTCTCATCTTCTACATCATTATCCTCTTTATCATGTTTATCATATTTAACAATTTTACAAACATCAATATTCGCTTTAATTAAAACATCAATTGCGTGTTGAGATATTTTTTTTCTTGTTTTAGTTAAAAGCTCAACCACCCCATCGATTGTAATTAAAAAAGTTTTATGATCTAAAAAAGGTTTTTTCAAACCAGGATAATCTTTAAATTTAATTTTATTTTGATTGGAAACATTAGTTAGTGCTTGTGTTAAATTAGTGTAACCAATCAACGTTGTAATTTGATATCCAACAAAATATTCATAAAAATTATCATTGCTAGTATAAGAATAAGTTGTTAGTTTACCTTCTTCATGTTTATTTTCATCTTCTAAATTTTCATCTTTATCATGTTTAATAATAATTTTATAAACATCAATATTTGCTTTAGTAAAAACATCAATTATATTCTGTGATATTTTTTTATTTTTTTGAAGTAATTCATAAACACCTTCTTTTGATATTAATATTTGACGTGGATCTAAAACAGGATCTTTTTTACCAGAATAATTTTTAAATGTAATTTTGTTATCATCACTTACATTTATTTTAATAGTTTGCCCTGTATTTTTATAACCTAATAATTCACAAACCTGTGCTCCAATATAATATTTATTTTTTTCATCATCATATATTGTTAGTTCTTTTATATTTTCATTTTCATCTTCATCAGATGATTCTTCAATAATTATTTCAAAATCATCATCATATATTTCAGAATATTTAGTATTTTCTAATTCGGTTGCCATTTTTATATCTAAATCTATTTCTTTAAACCACATTAACTTTTTGTCTATTCGTGTTAATTTTTTTTTTTTAATTTAACACGTTTAGACATAAAGTTAATCAAAAAGAGATTTAAATTATTTTTTCGACACCTTTCGATTATTTTTATTACCCTAATTTTATACTTTGTAAGTATAAAATAGATAAAGTAATATGTAATTCAGCCTACCAGAAAGAAATAAAAGTCCAGCCACATTCCTGGAATAAAACTTTACATACTTCGTCATGAAAGTGCTTTCTGTCTATGGTTTTGAGGATTGTGAAATCTTCTTTTTTACATGGATGTCGCCATTTGACCAAAAGCTGGTACAAAATGTATTGGGTGTTAATAAAGTTTTTCCTATCAATATGTTTAAATTTTTTGTCGTAAGCTTCTGTGAGGCAATCGAAATCGTTGAGTAATTTATCTTCAAGGTATCCGATGTTGTCTGGTTTCTTCCCGGTAATATTATAATGGATCAAATTCGTGTTTTCGTAATGCTTGGTAAATTCCAATTCTTTAAGAAAAATATTTATATGTTCTTTTGTAATATTTTTAAATCTTATTTCTTTTGGAGTCTCTTTATCACCTTCTAATAAATGATGAAGTCCAAATTGATTTTCTAATTGTTCATAAACTTCGGGGGCAATTGTAGCCAGCTGCTTGCCTTGATATTGTTTTATAGTATCTCTGAAGTGAATTTTTCTATCGTAGCAGTACTTCGTACTTATATTAATTCGATTGATATCTCGGTACGAAGACACGTTCTTTAAAATTAATTGTTGCGCTGAACAATTTAAACATATGTAAATATTTGTGTGATCGTCAATATCAAACTCTTTACATGAACAATTTTTACATATAATTTTTTCCTTCTTTTCAATATTCATATTTAAATCAATGTATTTCGAGGCAACTTCTAAATATTGATTAATTATATTATTTTTTTCTCTATTATTTTTTGAAATTTTTCCAACAAAGCTCATTTTCAAAGGTGAATTCAAAATTTCTTTGTATTTTTCTACTAAGTCAACGCTTTCTAGCATGTAAAAATTTAATGAAATGTTTTCTTCAATGTCTTTAATGTAGTCTTTTATGTCTGATATGTTATTTTGTAGAGTGTCTTTGACACCGTGTCTAATATTTTCAATTTCCAAACTTTTATTCATGTCTTGCAGACGTTCTTTTAATTTTCCTAGAGTTTGCTTTTTTTTTTCGAAATTACCTAATATTCTGTTATTTATATCCAAAATATCAATCTCGTTTTCGCTGTTTTTAGACATTTTTTTAAGTTCTTTGAATAAAAAAATTATATGTTTAACTTGTTATTTTATACATTCTAATAAAAACGTCAATAATTCCGCGCTTCGCCAATCGCAGGGATACTTGTTACTGATTACGCATTTTACTTCTCCGGAGTATTTTTACACATTTTCGTGACATTATCGATCATGTGTATCATAATAGCTTAAAGACATGTTATATTATAATAAAAAATGGAAACTCTAAACATTGTTAAACTTATTGATGACTCTAGCTCAGCTACTATTTTATCTGAAAAGCACGCCAGTAAATTATTGACTAAAATCAAAGAAAATTTTACAGTTTCACAACAGCAAATGTATATAGCTAATTTTTATTGTTTTCTCAACCATGATTCTGATAAAGATTTTATTATCGATTTCGATAATGTCTGGAAATGGGTTGGCTTTTCAAGAAAAGCTAACGCTAAAAAAATATTAGAAAAATATTTCAAGATTGATGTTGACTATAAACTCGCGCTACTTCGATCGGAGGAGCGCAAAAATGAAGGTGGTTTTAACGAAGAAACAATTATGTTAACCATTAACTGCTTTAAAAAGTTTTGTTTAAAGGCATGCACAAAAAAAGCAGATGAAGTTCATGACTATTACATAAAATTGGAAAAATTATTGAATGAAACAGTTAATGAACAGACTAATCAACTTATGAAACAATTAGATTATCAAACTAAGTATCATTTAAGTGAAATGGAAAAGATTAAAAAAAAGCTTGAAAAAAAGAAAAAGATTAAGTATGAATTGACTCATTCAACTTATATTATAAGTAACCCATTTTTTAAAGGTTATTTTAAAATAGGAAAATCTTCTTCTATTAACAATAGAATGGGGAGCTATGTAACTGGTTCACCAGTTGATTATAAAATAGAATATTTATGTAAGGTAAGAAATAAAACTGAAGAAACAATTGTTGAAAACATGGTTTTGCAAATTTTTACTTCTTATACTGTAAAGAATCATCTAGATAATGACAGAGAATGGGTTTTTGGTTTAGATTTGGAAACTATTAAAAAAGAAATGAATGATTGTGTTCAATATTTAAATATACGAAGAGAAAAATACGATATTTTATTTGGAAATAACACAGAAGATTCGAAGAAAGAAGTAGAGAAAAAATATAACGATAAAGATAATGACGACGATGAAGAAGAGGAAGAAGAGGAAGAAGAGAAAGAGAAAGAAGATGAAGAAGAGAAAGAGAAAGATGAAGAAGAGAAAGAGAAAGATGAAGAACAGAAAGAGGAAGTAAAAGAAATAAAGAAAGAGGAAGTAAAAGAAATAAAGAAAGAAGAAGAAAATGTTCAAACTCCTCAAAAATACATTTCTAAATATGATGTTGATTTATCGACTATTGGAATAAAAAGAAATAACCCAATAGAGTTCGAACAATTTATAATTGATTTCTGTGTTTTAGGTGAAGATTTATTTGAAATACAGACAGATTTAAGATGCGCTTTTAAAATTTGGAGCAGATGCGAACTGGATTCTGTCCAAAAACAGTTTGATGGTTATATGAATCAAAAATTCCAAGATACTAGATTATTTTTGGATAATCAGCGAAGACATGTTTATAAGGGAATAAAATTAAAACCACTTGTATATAAGAAAACTAATATGAATTTCGATTTTGAGGAATTTATAGATGAGAAGTGTGGAATTAATCATTTACATAGAATAAGCTACAATGATTTCTTTCATTTTTTTACTTTGTGGAAGAAAGAAAGAGATCCGGAATTTGAATTAAAAAGACCTGATGCCACAAAAATAAAAGAAATATTAGAATTATCTTTTGCGAAAGCCAGAATTCAGCATTCTGTGAATAGTGAAACTAAAAATTTATGGGGTGTTTTAGGTATTGGAATGAAAGAAAATAATTTTGGTCAGATAGAAAAAAAACGCAATAATAAGAAGGTTGGAGAATTTGATATAGTAACAAATGAATTATTGAAAGAATATGATTCTATTTACTGTGGTTCCCAGCTTTTGAATATACCATTTACAAGTTTCGGAAATTATATTCGAACTCAGACAGTAGTAAAAGGAAAATATTACAAACTTCTATAATTTTAATATGTTTTCAATATTAAAATTTAATTACAAAAGACTTATATTTAGTTGCATTTTACTTTTACCCAATCTCCTTCATAATTATTTCTTATCCAATCACCTTGATAAACGTCTCCATTAGAATAAGAAATTTTTCCTTTTCCGTCCCTCTCATCATCAATCCAATTTCCTTCATAAACACTTCCGTCATTCCAAACCATTAAACCAGCACCTTCTCTTTTACCATTTACCCAATCGCCATAATAAACAGAAAGATTTTGATAAGTCATTCTTCCTTTTCCTTCTTTTTGTCCATAAGCCCATTCTCCATCGTAAACAGATCCGTTTGAATATATCATTTTCCCTTTACCATCAAAATGATTATTGATTATATGACCTTTATAAACAGAACCATCTGAATATGTAATTTTTCCTTCCCCTTCAAATGTGTTATTTACACAATCTCCTTCATAAAAACTTCCATTACTCCAATACATTTTCCCTTTCCCTTCTATAACATTATTAGACCAATCACCTTCATAAACTGTTTTATCTTGTGAAATCATTCTTCCTTTACCTTCAATAACATCATTTACCCAGTAACCTTGATATTTGTCTCCATTTTCCCAATAATATTGACCATACCCTTCTTTTACCCCATTAACCCAATTACCATCATATATATCTTTGTTTTTATGAAACATAACTCCTTTACCTTCCATGATATCATCAACCCACTCACCTTCATAGACATTTCCATTTGCAAATGTCAATCTTCCAGAGCCATGTCTTTTGTATCCAACCCAATCACCTTCGTAAACATCTCCATTTAAGAAACGATATTTACTACATTTTTCCTCGTTATCATCATTAGGTAAATCTTCGTCAGGTTGTTGTTCAGGTTGTTGTTCAGGTTGTTGTTCAGGCTGATCTTCAATGTTTTCATCAATTAATACAAAATGATTGTAGCAAAATTTCACACAATTGTTTTGTTTATACAATGGACAATTGCATAACTTTCCTTTTCTTTTGCCTGAAATATTAATAGTTTCACAACCGCCGTTCCAACTTTTGTCTAAAGCTGATGATACTTGATATTTATTTCGAAGATTTCTTTTGATAGGCATTTTTATTAAGAGTGAAATAATTCCGAAAAAAATCAAGAAAAAATCAATTTTTTTGAAACTCAAAGTGATTATTGAGTTCTGTTATATGTCAAATAAAATGTTATTTTTATTTATTTGTTTAAATAAAAATATGAATCGGCTAATAAATAGAATTAAAAATCTAAGAAAAAGAAATAGAATAATGCCAATAGAAAACCAAAATGAGATTCCGAGTCCTCTAAGTCCTATTCCAATAAAGAAGAGTCCTAGAAGAAGTCCAAAATCAATAAAGAAGAGAAGTCCGAATAAGAGAAGTCCGAATAAGAAAAGTCCCAATAAGAAAAGTCCCAATAATAAGAAAAGTCCCAATAATAAGAAAAGTCCGAATAAGAGAAGTCCGAATAAGAAAAGTCCGAATAAGAAAAGTCCGAATAAGAGAATTCCCAATAATAAGAGAAGTCCGAATAAGAAAAGTCCCAATAATAAGAGAAGTCCGAATAAGAAAAGTCCTAATAAGAAAAGTCCCAATAATAAGAAAAGTCCCAATAATAAGAAAAGTCCCAATAAGAAAAGTCCTAATAAGAAAAGTCCTAATAAGATAAGTTCATCGAAAAAATCTTCTAGACAATGCAAATATTGTGGAAATAATTTATTATCCCCTTTATTGCAAGCTAATGGAGGAGATTGTGTTATAGGAACTAATTATCAATGTTTAAAAAAAGGAATTGGGTATGGAATGAATTCTCCAATAGATCTTGAATTTATTAATTATGAACCTATAGACCAACCAGAAAATATATATTGCGGCGATAAACGTCCTTTACCAGATAGATATGAAAGATTTGGAAGACGTTCAAGTTGTTTAAGAAAAGGTGTTGGTGTAGGAAAAAGAATAAAAATTGAAAGAGAGGGTTTAAATGTATAACAAAATCATTTTGATTTTTTTTAATATGATTATAGTTTAAAAATTGATTATTTAAAAAAAAATAGTAAAAAATCTCAACTAGAGAAAAATGAGAGATAAGTTAAAAAAGCTTTTTCAATATGCATCTGATTTTCATTTAGAAAAAGGTTTTAAACGTGGCATTGCACCAAAAACTCCTAATTTAATTTTATGCGGAGATATCGGACACATTTTCCAAGATTCTTATGAAGAATTTTTATTGAATAAAACATCGCCGTATTTTGATAGAGTTTTTGTGTTGTCAGGAAACCATGAGTATGATGATTGTGAAAGAGATTTCTCCAAAGTTGATGAAAGAATAGAAAATATTTGTTCAAAGAGGAACAATCTTGTATATTTACAAAAAAAATCTTATGTCTTGTCAGAAAAGGATAATATTAGTTTAATGGGATGCACTCTGTGGTGTGATCGACCAAAATCTAAATTGGAGTTGCATAAAGATCACAAATTATGGATTTCAAATATGTTATTTGAAAATCCGCATATAAATTATGTGGTTGCAACCCATCATTGTCCTTTATTTGAATGTATTGGTCAGAAACACTACGAAAGGATTCCTAATTATTTTGCAAGTAATCAATCAAAATTAGTGTCGATGCCAAATGTTATACAATGGATTCATGGGCATTCACATAGAAATAGAGATTTTCTTTATAAAAATAAATGGATAGTTAGTAATCAATATGGAAGTTTTGAAAAACCAAGTTCTGGATATAAAATCTAAAGTTTGAATAATCCAAATAATTTATTTAAATCATCGACCGAATTTAGTTGTTGTTTATATTCACTGCATATGTTATTTTCACATTTAATTTGGTGTATATATCCAGAAACATTACCGTTTATTATTTGATGATATTTTTTTTTAGATTTAAGGTGTTTTCTGGATTTTTTACCCCTTCTTTTACTTCTAAAGATTCTTCTTTTATTTATTGATCTATATTTTTTCGATCTAGCCATTTTTTATTTTAAAAAAAGAAAAAAAATATTAAATTTTTTACTTGTATCCATAATAGTATTTTATATCTCTGTTCGATTCAGCTATCATTTGAGCATATTTTTCGTCTTCTTCTTCGACGCAACATAACAAACATGTAAATATAGTAGATACAAAAGTAAATATAGTAGATGTAAAAGTAAATAAAAATGCACCCATTATATTTTAAAACTTAAAAAGAAAATGATTTTTTTAAAAAAAAATTACAAAAAAAATATAATGAGTTTGAACACAGAATTTACATGCGGTCTAGATGATGTTGACACACAAAATTTGATTATAACTGATGAAAATTTTGATGATTATTCATCTTTTAGTTTTATTTTCAAAAATGAATCCATTGATTCATATTTTACAGCAGACTCTATGTATATTTCGTCTGAACAAATTTCAAGTTTTATAGAAAAAATTTCAAATTATGAGAATGAAATTATCGGTGAATTATTTAATAATAATAATACGGATCATTATTCAGTCAATTTAAATAACAAGATTTTATCATTTTCTGTTATGAATTATTTTGGGGGTTTTACTCACATGGATTTTAAAATAAAAATAAATAATGATAATATACAGGATGTTCTGAATGTTTTTAATAAATTGTTTGATTTTAAAAAAAAATTTGAAGAATGTGATGTCGGTCTTTCTGAAGTTGAAGAATATGATGAAGAACAACAAACTGATGAAAATCAAGTTGATGAAACTTTGTTATTTTAATACTACTTATATGAGTATTAAAATATATATTATGTGTATATATCATGTGTAGTAATCGTAATTGACTTTAGGTTTTTTGTCAGAATTGTATTTTTTCATCATTTCTATAGCATCATTTATATCTTCTTCAGATATTTTAAATTTTAAAGTTGAACTTTGTCCAAAAATTCTTTTGGAGTGTGCGAGTTTTATTTTTGAAAATAAATTTTCACAAGAACCACCTGCATCTTTAAACAAATCCTTTTCTTTTATAATCATATTTTTTAAAAAAGTAGTATCGACTGAAAGTTCCCAATTACTTTCATGAATCATTTTCTTAATAATTTCAGCTAATTCTTCTTCTGCGTATTTTTCGATATGATGACCCCATGCAAATCGTCGACGTAAACCCTCATTCATTCCAAAAAAACATTTTTCTATTTCATCTTTATATCCAGCCCCTATGAAAACAAAATCATTTTTATGTTCAGATAAGAATGCATTTATCGTATCAATTGCTTCTTTGGCATATGAATCTTTGTCAGTTCTACCTGAACTCATAGCGTAAATTTCATCAACAAAAATAACACCTCCAAGGCAAGAAGTCAATAATTTTTTGGTTTTTGCAGCAGTCTGACCAAGATATTCACCGACAAAATCTTCTCTGTGAGCTAATTTAAATTTGGAATTTTTTGAAAGAATTCCCAATTTTTGATATATCTTTGATATGATGTGTGCTAATGAAGTATTATGTGATACTGTAAAATCTCCAAGTAAAAATCTATGATTTCCATCTAATTCAAATCCATAATAATCATCTTCTTCTAATTTCTCAACTTTTATTCCTGAAACAAGAACATTTTTAATTTGTTTTCTGGGATCTGCTCTTTTTCTTGGAATTATAGTTGGTATTTGTTCAATTCCTTCACCACTTATATGAATTCGATAAGCTTTTCCGTAGTTTTTAACACCCTTGTAAGTCCAAGAAGTATTTTTCTCTTTTTTATAACAAGCAAATCCCAGACTTCTTGCAAGATATACTACATCATTCATTAGAACTTCGTTTTTTTGTGTAAATTCAAAAATACCGCCAGAACTTAAATGACCATCACTATCTAATAGTCCAGCTAATAGTTTCAATCTATTTTTCCTTGAATTAAATTTGTAAATATCAGGAATATGTTTATTATTTTTTAAATTTAGATCTTTTAGAGTATTCAATAAAATATTTGAATCTACTAATCCTGAATATCCTCTAATTGTGTAATCATATTGATCTTTATAATTCAAATACATGTTATATTTTACTAAATTTTTATTGAAATAATGCAATACAGTAGAATCTTGACATGAAATACTTGCACCTCTACTATTACCATCACCAAGCCAATATCCTATCATATATGGATCAAATGGTAAATCTTTTTCAGGAAATTCTATTGGAACTTTGTATCCTTTCATTTTATTTTTAATCGATTTTTGCAATTTCAAATAATCCTGAACTGAAATATCAACATATAAACTGTTTTTAAGAGAATCCTTAAAATGTTGAGCTTCTAAAAATACTTCTTCTTTAATTTTAGTTTTGTAAGAAAAATCTTTTGTGTTGAGTTTCAACTCATTGTTATTAAACCATTTAACAGAGTATGACTGTCTATCTTTTCTTTCTTGAATTTTATTACAACCTGAATAACATAATGATAAAATATGTTCACTGTTTACAGTGTAAGATTCATTTTTTT
>Ga0209190_1000756_pt1 | contig 23235 bp, 19 predicted proteins | sample M_140205_XF_Meta_FD_187315 | JGI IMG/M metagenome (GOLD analysis project Ga0209190, IMG submission 187315) | Freshwater microbial communities from Lake Montjoie, Canada to study carbon cycling - M_140205_XF_MetaG (SPAdes) (version 2) | ecosystem: Environmental > Aquatic > Freshwater > Lake... | reverse complement strand
GGCCCTGCCTGCTGATGCGGCGGTCATGGCCGCGGCGGTCTGTGACTGGCGGCCGCATGCGCCGGCCAATCAAAAGCTGAAGAAGGCCAACGCGTCGCTGACGCTATCGCTGATCGAGAACCCCGACATCCTGGCCCAGCTGGCGGCCTACGGCCCGGAGCGGCCTGGGCTGGTGGTAGGTTTTGCGGCCGAAACAGACGACCTGGCGGCGCATGCTGCCGCAAAACTGTCGTCAAAAGGCTGCGACTGGATCGTTGCCAATGATGTATCCGAGCCGGGCGTAATGGGCGGAGACGAGAACAGCATCTGCCTGATCGACGCCAACGGGATCGAGAATTGGCCGCGCTTGAGCAAGATTGAGGTCGCCCGGCGGCTAGCGCAAAAAATCGAGCGTAGCCTAAACGCCTAGTCGAGGCCGTGGTCGGAATGGGCCACCAGAACGATGTCCGCCCGATCCCGACCTTTAGAAATATGCTCCACAAGATTCCGGACATTAACCTCGCGCCAGACTGCCGCCGCCCAGAGCGCAAGATCACCACTGGCGGGCCGCCAAGGCGCCAGCGCCCCTGCCCGGGCCGACGAGAAAGGCGTCGCCAGGAAACGCGCCGTGAACCAGGTTTCTAGATCATTCAGATCGGCATCGAGATAGAGCGTGAAATCGTAGAATTGCGTCAGGTCGGGGGCCAAGACATTGACACCCTCGAAGAGCACCAAGGCGGCATCGTCAGTGTTCATCCGGCAATCGGGAGAAACATCATAGAGGTCGTGGGCATAGGTCGGAAAACCTGGCCCATCCCCACACAGGAACGCAGCCAGAAACGCCAACATTGCCGGGCGATCAAAGCTCTCCGGGAAGCCCTTGCGCGCGATCAAGCCCTGCGCCCGCAGCTTGGCCATCGGCAGCAGAAAGCCGTCGGCACCCACCACGCAAGTGCGCAAGCCCAATGTTTCCAGCCGGCGGGCAAGCTGGGCCGCCAGGGTGCTCTTACCGACAGCGACGGGGCCATCCAGGGCCACAATCGTACGCCTCTGCTGAGAGACAGCGACGATATGCTCGACGAGTCTTTCAGCGGTTGGGGAGCGCGCGACTATCATGGGCGATCTATATCCCGCCCCGTCGCGGTCAGGGAATAGGCTCAAGACCGGTATCGCGCACGACCCCGGCCGCGGCGGGCGACTGGAGGTAGCGGATCACGGCCTGGGCCTCGGCGGGATGTTTCGAGGCCGCCACAACGCCGGCGGAATAGAGGGTGATCAGTTGGGTCTGCGGTGGGATCAAGCCAACGACATCGATGCCCGGCACGGACCGCAGTTCGCTGAGCTGCTGGAAGCCGAGATCATAGTCGCCCTTGGCCACAGGCTCGCCCACCATGACCGGGGCGGCAATCATGTGCAGCTTCGGCTTAAGCTGGTCGGCGATACCCAGTTTCGGGAAGAGCTCATTGACCAGGTAGACACCGCTGGCGCTGTCCGAATAGGCGATGGACTTCGCCGCCAGCAGGGCTGCCTTGAACGACTCAACGGTGCGGATATCCGGTTTAGAGGCTCCAGCGCGCACGGCCATGGCGATGCTGGATTTGGCCAAGTCGACACGCCCATTGGGCAGCACCAGCCCGGCCGCGATGAGATCATCAAGGGCAGAGCCGACCATGATGACCACATCGGCAGCCTCAGCGCGCCGCAGGCGACTGGGGATGGCGCTCGGTGATGCCCCCATCGACGCGCCAAATTCCTGAGTGGTCTTGTGCCCCGTTGCAGCGTCAACCTGCTTCGTCACCATCCGATACGCTGCAGTATAGCCGCCGGAAGTCAGCACCTTCAGATCGGCGGCACAAACCGATCCAACCAGTAGAAAACTTCCAATCGCCGCTATCGCCAAGGTCCAGCCAGCCCGAAATAGGCTCGAAATCTTGCGGGTCACAGGCTCCTCCTTAGGCTGGCTTGGCCAGCAGGTCTGTCAGCTTAGGGCATTCGTCGAAACGGTCCAGCGCGCGCAGCTCAGGCAAGGCGGTGCCTAAGAGCGAGCCACGGCGTTACGCTCAGTCCATTGTTTGCTGCGAAGCCGCCATGGAACCTCGACTAGGTTTTGACGGCGACCTTGATGAGCTGTTTGGCGTCTTGGATGCTGGGGGCATCCCAGTAGGATTGGATGGCGGTTGCGGTCTGGGCGGGGGTCAGGATGCCCTCGCAGAGACCGGAGAACTTGGCCTCCAGGTCCTTGTCGCTCATCGGCCGCTTCAAGCTGCCGAGAGCATGGGAGACATGTTTGCTCAGGGTCTTGCCGTTTTTGAGGAACACGGTGACCGTGGCCTCGTCGTCGCGAACGGTCCGATCTACCGTGGCCTCGACTGTATCGCGCAACGCCATGATGGCCGGATCGGCCACGCAGGCATTGGAGTATTCTTTCTCGCCGGCCGCCCCATAGGTCAGGGCCGCGGCGACCGAGTGATAAACGCTGAACTTGCCCTCCAGCCCCGTGCGCGGCGTCTTCTTGCCGGTGAGCTCCAGCACCAGCGGCGCGACCTTCAATTCAACACGGGCGATGTCGGCAGGCTTGAGGTCGTGGTCGTTGCGCAGCTGTACCGCCCCGTCGATCGAGGGGTGGATGACGATGCCGCAGGCGAATGGCTTATAGGTGTTCAATGAGATCTCGAAGTGGTCGCCAAGACCATCGGTGATCTCACTAAAGTCACGTTCCGTGGACATCACATGCGCAAACCCACGCGGCGCTTCCAGAACACGGTCGCTACTGGTGAACCCCTGTTGCGCCAGCAAGGCCGAGAGCAGGCCGTTCTGCGCCGCTCGCCCCGGATGGAAGCTCTTGCACATGGTGCCGAACATCTCGCGGAAGCCCGACGACTGCGTGCCGGCGATCCCCAGAGCCCAGACCATCTGCTGGCGATCCAAGCCCAGGATCTTGCCCGCCGCCGCCGCAGCCCCGAACACGCCCGCCGTGCCCGTGATGTGCCAGCCAATATCGTAGTGCGCCGGATAGACCGCATTGCCGATGCGGCACTCCACCTCCACCCCCAGGATGAAGGCGTGCAGCAGCTCCGCGCCCGTCATGGGACGAACCTCGGCCAGGGCCAGCAGGCAAGACGCCACCGGGCCAGCCGGATGGATAATGGTCTTCAGATGGGTGTCATCAAAGTCGAACACATGGCTCGATATCCCGTTGAGCAGCGCCGCGTTCAGCGGGTCAGTCTTCTCAACACGTCCAAACAGCCGAGCCACGCCCTCACCCGCAAACGGGCTCACCGCCGCCAAGGCCCGGTCCACCGTCTCGTGACCGCTGCCGCCAATGGCGCAACCGGCCCAGTTCAGCAGGCTTCGCACAGACTCCCGCACCACAGCGGTCGGAACATCAGCAAACGACGCCCCAACCACATAGTCCGCAAGGAAACCCGTCACGCCCAGGGATTCAACCATCACCGTTCCTTAAAATGCAGACGCACCGTCTAGTGCGTCCCAAGCAGACGAACCGGGGAGCCGGCGACGAAGGCTTCGATGTTTTCGACGGTGTCGGCGAAGAACACTTCAAAAGTTTCACGCGTGACATAGCCAAGGTGCGGCGTGGCCACGACGTTATCCAGCGTGCGGAAAGGATGCTCTGCCGGCAGGGGCTCGATATCGAAACAGTCGAGGGCCGCCGCCGCGATGGCGCGGCGCTGTAGGACGTCGATGAGGGCCGCCTCATCAACCAGCGGCCCGCGCGATGTGTTCACGAGGACGGCATCCGGTGCCATCAGCGCAAGGTCTCGCGCGCCGACCAGCCCGCGGGTGCTGTCGCCAAGCACCATGTGCAAGGTCACGACGTGGCTGTTGGAAAACAGCTCGGCCTTTGAGACGAGCCGCGCGCCCGCCGCGGCCGCCCGCTCGGCGGTTAGGTTCGGGCTCCAGGCCACGACCTCCATACCGAAGGCCTTGCCAATATTCGCCACGACCGACCCAAGCCGGCCCAGACCCAGCACCCCCAGGGTGCGCCCATGCAAGGTGGTTCCGACCGTTCGCTGCCAGCCACCGTCCCGCAACGTACGACTCTCCAGAGTGACATGACGGCTGGCGGCCAGGATCAAGGCCCAGGTCAGTTCACTGGTCGGGTTCTGGGTGCTCGCATTGCGGGTATGGCTCACTGCCACGCCATGGGCTGCGGCGGCAGCGAGGTCGAGGGTGCGGTTGTGTGCGCCCGTTACAACGATCAATTTCAGCAAGGGCAGACGCTCGATCAGGGCTGCGGGTACGGCCATCCGTTCGCGCATCAAACAGATAACGTCGAATTCGACCAGGGCGGCGACGGCTTCGTCAACGCTACCCAGATGTCGGTCGAAAACGGTTATGTCGCAGGCGGGCCGCAGGCGGTCCCAATCGGCGAATTGCAAGGCGACGTTTTGATAGTCGTCAAGAACGGCAACCTTAAGCATTTTGGAACCGTCAGACCTCAAGCGCCGCCAGCGGGACCCGTTTTGCAGGATCATATTCGCCACTGATCTTGCCGATGATCACGGTGGCGATGGCGTTGCTGACCGCATTGGCCGTGGCGTTGGCCGGGGCCATCAGGCGGTATACCCCGAACATTAGCGGCAACCCTTCCAGAGGCAGGATTCCAACAGCTGTGGCGGTGGCAGCGAAGGTCACGAAACTGCCGCCTGCAACGGTGGCGACACCCTTGGAAGTGAGCAGCATCAACCCCAGAATTCCGGCCAACTGCGCCCAGCTCAGATGCACGTTGTAGGCGTTGGACAGGAAGATCACGCCCATCGACAGGTAAATGGCCGCACCACCCAGGTTGAACACATAACCCGTGGGCAGAACCAGACCGACAACCTGGTTCGAAACGCCATAAGCTGGCATCTTTTCGAGCAGGCGCGGCAGGGCGCTTTCCGACGACGCCGTGCCCAAGACGATCAGGATCTCGTCCTTGATGTAGCGCAGAATCTCAAACAGGTTGACCCGGAACACGAGGCAGATGATCCCGTGCAGGATCACGATAAAGGCGATCTGGGTCAGGTAATAGACCGCCACCCACCAGGCCAGGGCGATCAGCACGCTCATGCCATTAGTCGCCAGGGTATAGGCCATGGCACCGAAGGCACCGACGGGTGCCAGCATCATGATCACATGGGTGAAGGAATACATCGCGGGCGTGATAACGCCGAGGGCCTGATCGATTTGGTCCCGCTTCGTCTTCTTCATCAACTGCACGCCGGCACCGAATAAAAGTGCCAGAACAAGCACTTGCAGAATTTCGCCCTTAACGAACGCCCCCAGGAAATTATCCGGGAAGATGTTCAGCAATGTGTCGCTGAGCGTCGTATGCGCGCCGTTCGTGGCGTTGGTCTGGGCGGTGTTGGCTCCCTTGATGGCCGCAGCGCTGACGGTGATGTGCTGTACGCCCTTGCCCACCCCGGTCAGAATGCCAACGCCCATGCCAATGATGAGGGCTAGCGTGGAGACGATCTCGAAATAGACTAGCGAGATCAGGCTCACCCGTCCGACCCGCTTGAAGTCACCGGCCGAAATGATGCCGCCCGCCACGGTCAGGAACACCAAGGGCGCGACGATGGTCTTGACCAGCCGAAGGAAAATATCGCCGAGCAGTTTGAGCGGAGCGCCGACCTCGGGCCAAAGCACGCCGACCAATGCCCCAAGGACCATGCCGACCAGCACCTGGAACCCCAGCCCCCGCCAGACGGGTTTCTTACCCTTGCCGGAATGTTCAGCCTGCGCCGCTGCCGCCATTTTTTTCCTTCTCGCGTTTCTTGATCGGGCGTATTGGCCCGCCCCCGGTTTCGTCAGTGGGCGGGCCCCTTATTTTGGACGGGTTAGCCGCGTTGCCACGGGTCAAGGAACGACTTGATCGAGTGAGTCTGGCACGTCAGCGGTTCCTCCGGGAAGGCATTAGGATTAGCGTTCAGCCGCTTAAACTGAGTGGCGGATTGCCAGGGCCTCACGAAGATCGTCGGGTCGTCTACGGTAAAATTGTAGAAGAGAATATTGCCTTCGCGCCAAAGACGCTCCTTAACCTTCATCTTGTTGGTGTGGAACAGACCTTCCCACGCCAACCATGTGTCGCCGCCAAAACCGACGCTGTCGATTTCCAGCACATTACCTTTCCATTCAGCATGAGAAACGCCGCGGAAGGTTGACTCGTCCTCGTCTTCCTCCGTCAAGGGCCCCACATTGCCCAGCGGGATTATGCGCACCTCGCCGCCGTCATAGAGCCAAATCTCGTTATCGAGTTGGACGATTTTGCCTGGAATGCCCTGACGGGGCACGCCTTCTGGATCGCAGCCGTAGGAAGGATCGGTATCCGCTACGCTGTAGTCCAACGCCTCGACCTTCGACCAGTATTCCGGTTTATAGACCGGCTTGTAGTAATGAGAACCGCGCTGAGCCTTGGTCTGGTCGGCTTCCGAGCAGGAGTTGCATCGGCGGCCGTAGACTTCCGGTGTGGGGTTGGGAATGCCCAGGTTCCAGTAGCCAGTCAGGTCCGGGTGGCCATCAGACCGGATCGGCGTAGTACCGGCGGGCTTCAGCTGCTCGATATAGGCCGTGTTCGCGGCGGGCCGTTTGGCCGGCGGCACATAACTATCAGGCTGAGGCTTATACGCGGGATGCAGCGGAGCCTCGGCCCAAGCGGCCGGCTGGGCGACAGCCGGGACCGCAAAGGCTGCGGCCACAAGCGCCGTCGCGGCAGCGGCAATCAAGATCTTCCTTTTCAACGCATCCTCCTGGAATCAGATGATTTTTGTGGACTTTGGTTAGGGGCAATCTGGCCGGTCAAAACGCGGTACAGACGTAGCTGCCCGACACATTGACGTTGCCGGCCTGATAGCGGGGATAGGTCGGGAACTGGCACATCGGTTTGGTGGCCACTGGGATGCCCTTCTCATAGGCAACAACCGTCAAGTCGCCTGGAGCCTCGCCCTTCTCCACCCAGTTGTCGATCTGACCCAGCAGGTCAATCTTGTCCGGCACCTTGGAGCCGTCGGCTCGCAGGCCAGAGCCGCCATGGGCGACGCCGGGATTCATATAGATGCGCACGAACTTGTCGACCGTGGCCTGACCCATCTTCTTGACCACATTGCCGTAGTATTCAAACACGGTCTCCGCCCCGACCTGATAGTCGGCACCGTTGCCCTTGAGGATCAACTTGCCACCACGCTTTAAGAATGGCGTCAGGTCGGGATTGCTCATGTCTGACATATTGGAAAGTTCAACGATGCGCTGCTTGTATTTCTGATAGTCGGGTGCACCCCGGCTATTGGCATCGCGCATGATGGCGTAGCGCACGAACTGGTTGCCGCTGATGTAGCTGCCCGGATCGTCATCCTTCGGCTCAGCCTTCTCCGCCATGATCTGGTCGTTGTATCCGCCGGGGCCATCTTCCGCGCCGACCGACCAACCCGCCAGAGTCTGGATCCCGTTCTTGAGCGGGAAACCTATATCGAAGCGTCCGCGCACCGTTTTTACAGCGGCGATCTGCTTGTCGGAGAGGCAGGTATCGCCGGTGTCCTTGCCGTCGGGGCAGCGCAGGGCCTCGGGTTTGGAGGGCTCGCCGCAGGCGCGGTACTTGCTAATCACCCCATCCTTGAGCCCGTCCAACCCATCGCAAAGATCCATGGTGGCCTTGGCTAGCAGATGGATCTTGGCCTTGTTCATCCAGCCACCGTTGTGGGTGGACATCCAGACGTTGTTTTTAGCGATGTATTGCAGTGTCTTGTTCAGCGATGGCACATTGGCCACCGCGCCATCGTAAGAAGCTGGGAACATCTGGACGGCCACCAGGGCCTGTCGTCCGCCTTCCGAGCCGCCGTAGAAGTAAAACCGTTTCGGCGCGGCCTTGTAGTAGGCGTTGACGATCGCCAGCGAGAGATCGTGGCCGTTCTTATTGGCGCCGTAGGCGTTGTTCAGCTCGGCCTCGGCATTGAGCATGAATACGCCAATTTCCGGCTTGGCATTGGGGTGACCGCCGTCGGTGCCGAGGGTCACATAGCCCTTGGCCAGAGGCTGGCCGCCAGGCGGATCGTCACGCAGAAGTCCCGTGCCTTCGACCAGGGTGCCGTTGAGACCGCCGCCGCCGAACTGCACGGCCTTATTGTTCCAAAGTGCCGGCAGGTTCGTTGCAACCAGAGTGCGTGTCGACTTGGGGTCGACCGGGGTAATCTCGCTGCGAACCTTGCAATAGGCTTGAAAATTGGGCCGCTCGGCGACCCATTCGGCGCTCATGATCTTCGCACCGGTATTCGGGAATTGCATAGCCTTGGCCGGGAAAGTCATCCCCGCGAGGGCCTTGCAGGAGGCCTCATCGGCATAGGCAACGCTGGCGATAGTTGCGGCGGCAACCGCCGCTCCACACAAGACAATGCGGGCCTTAAAGCGTTTTAATCCTGCGTGCATGAGATTGCCTCCCGTCGTTATTATTGACCCAGAATCGCTGGGTTAGTCTTCGCCCACGCTGCGCGGCGGCCTGAAATTGCCCCGGACCAAACGAATGGCCTAGGCTCCTCCACTGAATACAGCCGCTTACGCCCGCAGAGCGACGCCGTCACATTCCAGGTGCCTATCCCTCAAATATCGGCGGATTTCCGCCCCCACCAGCATGACGGGGGCGGTTCCAAATAAGTGCCGATCAGAACTTGGCGCGCAGACCAAAGCGGAATTGACGGCCGATCTGCTCATAAAGCTGACGATTGGTTTGGGCACCATTGAACACGGCCGGAGTGTTTGGCGGCACGGGTTCAAATACGTTAGACATGACAGCGAAGGCTTCCATATCGGCACCGCTCACGTTGAACTTATATTTTCCACTCAGGTCGCTGTAGAACACCCGATCGACATGATTGTTGGCCAGCTGAACTTCGGTCAGCGTCGCATCAAATTTTTCCTCACCGACCATGCGGGTTTGCCAGGTGATCGTCGCCGGGCCAACGATGTAGTTGGCGGTAAAGGTGGCGCGCCAATGCGGCAAGTTACCGCCGCCAGCTGTATCGACTGGAGCCGAACCGGGCGTGTTAGAGACAAACTTGTCTAGCTTGTTGGCGAGCACCCGCAAGGCGATGGCTCCGGGCACCGGCACGTACTTGTCGAGGGAGAACCGGTAACCCGCATCGATATCGAAGCCCGAGGTTTCAATCGAACTTAGGTTGAACAATGGCGAGGACACAGTGGTTATCTGCTTGCTGACAGGGTCGCGCACGATGTTGGCACACAGAGATGCATTGCCCGCTTGGCAAAGATCGAAGGTCAACTGCGACGAGAGGCCGTTGATCGCGCCCTTGAGGATAATGTTATAAGCATCGACCGAGCCGTATGCACCTTCCAGCCAGGAAGGCCGATAAACTAAGCCGTAGGTGGTGGTGTCGCCGGTTTCGGGTTGCAACTTGGAACCGCCGCCGCCGGTGTAACCGGTCACTGATACGGACTGAGCCGGGGTGAAGGTGCTGTCGACAACGCTGGCGATGCCTTGCTGCGGCCCCGAGAAGATTTCAAAAAGATTGGGAGCCCGGATGTCACGCGACTTCGTGGCACGAATACGCACGTCCGAAATGGGTTGGTAGCTCAGGCCTATCTTCCACGTATTCACCACACCGGAAGTCGAATAGTCGGTGCGCCGCGCCGCAGTATTTAGGCTTAATGCCTGCACCAAGGGCATGTCCTTCAGCAGCGGAACTTCCACTTCGCCGAAATACTCCTTGATCGTATATTTGCCGTGGAATTCAGTCAGGTTGCCCGACATCCAGGCTCCGGTTGGGAAACCGGTGACCGGGTTCACCTCCTTGGAGATAGAGTCAGACTTGCGGTCCAGTTCCTGCTCACGCCATTGGCCGCCGAACGCGATTGCAACGGGCCCTGCTGGAAGGTCGAAAAGCTTGCCGCTCATCGAGCCTTCAACCAAATTCTGAGACGATAGCGAAGGATAGCGAGCGTCATCCTGCACCCACTGTTTCTGCGCCTCAGTCGACACAACGTTCCCGAGCATGTTTAGCGGCACGCAGCCATTATTGGGCGCGGTCAGGGTTGATCGACAGACGATCTGGCCAGCTTTGGCGTTGCCGACCGGCGCAACCACGGCATCAATAGCCAGGACGAACTTCTGCAAGTTCACACTATTGTCGTAGTCCACGAAGCCATCGTTTTGGGCGTAGGAGCCGAACACGTCCCAAGTCCAACGGTCGAACAGTTTTCCAGTGAAACCAATCGTCGACTGAGTGGTGTAGCCGCCTGTTTCCGACGCCTTTCGATCCAAGGTGTTCTGCGGAATGACGTTCACGCCAATCGACTTGACGTTGGCGGCCGTCATCGCGGCCTTCACGCTGGGCGCAAGGTATGCGTTGTCGATGGCAATCGGGAAGCCGTTGGTGAACGTCGTATGCGTGTACATCGGGTTCACGTCGACATAGGCGTGGTTGTAGGACTTCAGTATGTCGGCATAGGCTTGGATGTTAGGGCTCAGGTCGTACTCGGCGTGAACAAATAGGTTCTCGCGAAGATAGGGCGCGTCCAGCGGCGAGGCGTTGACCCAGTTCCAGCCGTCGCCACCTTGAGAGAACGTACCCGACACATTCGTGCCGCGGTCATAGGGGCGCAGTGAGCCGTCGGCATTAAACTGAGAGAAAGCCAGAGGGCCCGTATAGACCACCCCATACTGGTTCGCCCGGTTCAGGCGGGCGTTTGGCACCAAGATGAACTGAGGATTGGTTACGGACGCCGGGTTGGCGGCGGTGACGGCAGGATTACCGATGCGCACAGTCGCCACATTGATCCAGGGCCGTTTGGTATTCTGGGTAAAAGGCTCCTGGTTGATGCCGTAACTGCGGGCGTATTCATAAGACGCAACAATATGACCTCGCCCATCGGCGATAGGACCACCTAGGGCGATGGACGCCTTGTAACCCATATTGTCGTTTCGGCTCGAGATGTTGTAGTCGGTTTCGACCTTCACCCCGTTGAACTTCTTATTGATAATCAGGTTGACCACACCTGTGATCGCGCCAGAACCGTAAGCCGCAGAAGCACCCCCTGTAACAATATCTGTTCGCTCGACCAGAGCTTCGGGCAAGGTGTTCATGTCGACGCCGCCGGTCGCGGCCGTGGTGACGACCCGCTTGCCGTCCAGCAAAATCAGACCGCGTTCGAAGCCCAGATTACGCAGGGCGAGGTAATTATTGCCACCGTAGTCGGTGTTGATACCGTTAGAGGTGGTCGTGGTCGAACCTACGAACTGCGGCAGGAACTTCAGGCCATCGGCTAGGCTTAGCGGTGCCTGGGACTGGATGTTCTCCATGGTCAGCACGGTCACCGGCGTAGGGGCCTGGGTGCCGTTCGACACGAGACGCGACCCGGTTACGGTCACGGCTTCGACCACCGGCGTGGCTGCAGGCGTGGCTCCCTGAGCATGGGCACCCAAGGCGTAGCCCAGAGCCGCCGTGGCGGCACCCGCGCAAAGTCCTGCCTTCAACTTCAATAAATCCATTTTGTCCCCCCCCAAATTTTAGCGTGTGACCACGCCTCGCTTTTATTGACCGGTCTACGACCCGGCTGGCTGCGGCTTGCGCCTTAGCAAGAAGGAGCTTCGTACAGCCCCGGGAACGAGTCAACATTCTGTACACAGTGGGATGCCGCCGTAGACGCCAGTCGACCCACATATGTCATCGCTGCGATTATGGGTGCTAAGTTGAGACATTGACGCCAGCGCCATCACCCCCGCGCAAGGCTGCAGCGGTGACGGTACTAAGGTTCAGGACGAGGATGGACGGACCGGAAAGCCCAGGTCAATCGAGGTAGTCGCCTAGATCTGCAGTTCGCCCACCGGACGGCTGGCACCGCTTCGGAGGCACCCTCCTATGAGAAGATTTTCCTCATCTTGACCTGTCTGGTGGAGGTTTCGCATTTGCGGGCGACGCAGACAGACGAACGCGATGTACGCACCCTGCTGAACACCCTAAAGACCAGCCTGGATGCAGCCCTACGGCTGGAATAGGCCACCCAGCCCTTCAATAAAGACGACGACGCCCTTTATCAGGACTAAAGCACCAGCGACGCTGGTTTCACTCGGCCAAGCCTCGCATCGCATGGGGGCGATGCGGCGCTTGCGGCCCCTAAAATCAGCTAGGCTCTAAGTTCGAGCGATTAGTCTCTCGCCGATAATCGACACGCGCTGGCCGTTTCGCGCCTTAGGGAAATAGTCCCACACCGCGCGGTGCTGAGTGGCGCGGTTGTCCCAAAAGACCAATGTATTGGGCTCCCAACGGATGCGGCATTGCAGTTCCATCGTAGACTCGATGTGCCGCCACAGCATTTCGAGCACGGCATCGCTCTCGTGACGATCCAGCTCGACGATGCGCGTCGTAAAAAAGCGGTTGACGAACAAGACCTTACGTCCGGTTTCGGGAACAGTTGTGATGACCGGATGCACCGCCTTGGGCCAGCCACCCGGCGGAGGAGTCATTTCATAGCGGTCCGTATAGAGCTTGTGGCCTTCGTGAACGGCGGTGAGGCCACCAAGGAAGGCCTTCATCGGCTCAGACAGAGTGTCATAGGCGGCGACGGTGCTGGCAAACATAGTATCGCCGCCAGCGCCGCCTTCTGGCGTTGTCTTGAGCAGAAGCATCGACCCCATCGGCGGCCGCTCATCGCAGCTAACATCGGTATGCCAGTCCTCACCGTTGACGTGAGCGCTGTTGGCGTCGGCCTTGATCTCAAGGATTTCTGGGTCAGACTTGGGATCACTCCTGTTCCAGGGATGCGTGTGCAAAACGCCGAAGCGGCGGGCGAACGCCTTGTGCGCCGCGAGACTGATCATCTGGTTGCGGAACACCAGCACATGGTGGTCCAGGCTCGCCTTACGGATCGCCTCAAAGGTTGCGTCGTCAAGATTCTCCAGATCGACGCCCTCGATCTCAGCGCCAATGACGGGGGTGATCGGCTTGACCACCAAGGCATTCGACAGGGGTTGCGGTGTCGCTTCCAGCCTTGTCACATTACGCATGCTCATCGAGAAAATTTCCTCAGCTTGGCTGGCAACTTAGAGCCCGCCGGCCCTGCGGCGAAGTTTCTACCATCATCAGCACCCTACCCATGGCCATCCCGTGTATGGCTCAGGCGCGCGCTGACTGTTCGTCCAGGAGAGGATGAATTGTCCCATCCAAAACCTTCCGAGCGCGGTCGAGATCGAATTCGTTTTCCGACCGGGCAATAACGATACCGGCGATGACATTACCCATCATGTTCAGCAGGGTTCGCACCTCGTTCTGGATGCGGTCGATGCCCAGGATCAGGGCCATGCCGGCCAGGGGGATCACATGGCTGGCGGTCAGGGTTGTGGCGATCACCACAAGGGCCGCGCCGCCGACCCCGGCCATGCCGTTTGAGGTCAGCAGCAACAGCGCGAACATGCCGGCCTGTTGCTCGAACGACAGGTGGATATTCAGCGCCTGGGCGATGAACAGAGGTGCCAGGGTCATATAGATGCAGCTCCCCACCAAATTGAAAGAATAGGCTGCAGGGATCACCAAGCCGACCGAGGTGCGGCTGCATCCGAGCGCTTCGAGTTTTTCAAGTACGCGCGGCAGCACCGTCTCGCTGCTCGCGGCCGCCAGAACCACTAGGATTTCCTCGCGGAAATAGCGCATCAGCTTCAGCGGGTTGAGGCCGCAGCCAAAGATGGTGATCGGTACGAACAGCACCACCACGAACACCGCGCTGGCACCGTAGAGGCAGGCCATCAGCTTCACGAGTGAGCCCAAGGTGTCGAGCCCATAATTGCCGACTGCGAAGGCCAGAGCGCCGAAGGCCGCGATCGGGGCAACCCGCATTACGATACCGACCAACCTGATCAGAGCATGCCCAACGTCATCAATAATGTCGGCTAGTCGGCCCATCTTCTGGCCCATGGCCTGCATGGCCAAGCCGAACAGGATCGCGAACACCAGGATCTGCAGGATCTCGCCCTTGGCCAAGGCGTCGATAATGTTGGCCGGCAGAAGATTGACCACAAAGTCGGACACGGATGTCGGCGGGGCCGCCTTGGCGAACTGCGTGACCGCCCCGGCATCCAAGGCCTTTGGATCGGCGTTGATGCCGGCACCCGGCTGGAAGATGTTGCCGACCGCCAGCCCCAGTAGCAAGGCCAAGGTGGTCATGATCTTGAAATAGACCAGGGCCTTGCCGCCGATGCGTCCGAACCGGCCCGCACCGCCAACGCGGGCAACGCCAACGGTGACAACGCACAGCACCAGAGGACTGACGATCATCTTAATCGCGCGCAGAAAGATATCGCCCAAAGGCTTCATCTTGACCGCCAGGTCCGGCACGAAGTGGCCAAGCAGAACACCGGCAATCATACCGATCAGCAGTTGCCCGCCCAGACTCTTGATGAAACGAAACATCGGTCTTGACCCTCTCCCAGGGAGTTTTTGTTTTGCCAGACTATGGCCGCTCGCATCAGAGCTGGCGAGAGCCGTTTTAGATTGACGCGCTAGCGCCCGTTGCCAGCACTGATTTTAACCCAACCGCTTGGCCTTCTGCACCGCTTGGTCGAGCGCCTGCAGAAACTGCGAACGGTCGGCCGGACCGAACGGTGCGGGGCCCTTGGTCACCTCACCCAGTGAGCGCAGGTGTTCGCCGATGGCCCGCGATGCCAGGGACGAGCCGATACTATCGTGCGTGAACGGGATGCCTTTGGAACTGATGGCCTGGGCACCATTCTTGAGTGCCCTATCGGCGAGGGGAATATCCTGGGTGACGACAATGTCACCACTGGCGGCACGCTCAGCGATCCAGTCGTCCGCGATATCTGGGCCAGCATCGACCACCACCTGTTCAATCAAGGTCTCGCGCGGAACCATGATGAAGCTATTACTGACAACGAACACCTTGAGCCCGTAGCGGCGCGCGACCTTGTAGGCCTCATCCTTCACGGGGCAGGCGTCAGCGTCGATATAGAGGGTGGTCTTCAAAGGTGCACCTGGATGGGCCGGACGGATTAGTTCCCCGTGCGGATCTTTTCGAAGGCCGCATCGCGGGCCTTGGTTGCGGCATCCAAGGCAGCGCGGCGGTCGGCACTCCAAGCGCGATCTACCGCCAGGGCAGCACGCTGGTCCGCCATCATTCGAGCCACTTCCACCGGCTGTGGCCCGCCCATACCCTTGCTGACCGAAACCATGTTCTCGGCGGTGAGCACGCGCTTGAAGGTCTTCTCATCCAGCGGCAGTTTGGCGTTCTGAAAGCCGAAACGGGCTGATGACGAGACGAAGATGCGCTGGGCGTCAGCGTATTTTATATCCGCCGGCTTATAGCCATTGGCCCGCCCAAACTCGACAAGATCGGAGGCGAAGTCGTGGCCGACGCGGAACGGCACACCGCCCTCGCGCTGCAGGGTGTCGGCAAGTTCCGTGGTGGCCGACCAGTCAGCGGCAACCTCTTCGGCGGCGCGTTTGGCGTTGAAGTTCAATTGGCTGACCATGGCTGCCAACTGGTCAAGCATCGAGCCCATGTCGCGCAGGGCTTCCTCCGGATCGCCACCCTTATAGTCGCCCATTCCGGCCGGAACATTGTGGCTCTTGAGGAAGAAGGTTTGGGCATCGCCTAAGGTGTCGCTGGCGGTGATGCGGATCGCCTGTAGCGAGGACGGATTGCGCTTCTGCGGCATGATGCTGCTGATGCCGGTCAGTTCGCCTTCGGTCAGTACCAAGAAGGGCGAGGCCATGCGGTATTGCGCCTCGATGTCGGCGCAGAGCGTCGAGACCACCAAGGCGGTGGAGGTGGCCGCACCGACAATGTCCACGCCGGTATCGATGGGCGAGATCTGATTGGCGTCGAGAGAGTTTTCGATCACGCCATCGAAACCCAGAAGCTGGGCTAGGCGCTTGCGGTCCACCGGAAAGCTCGACGTCCCCAAAGCTGCGGCACCGAGCGGCGACATGTTGGTGGCGGCATAGGCGCTTTTCATGCGCTGAGCCTCGCGTTGCAGGGCCTCGGTATAGGCCAGCATCCAGTGGCCGAAAGACACCGGCTGGGCCTGCACGCCCCAGGTATAGGCCGGCACAATGGCGTCGGGGTTCTTTGCGGCCAGGTCGAGAATGGCTGCCCGAGCCTTTGACAGGCTGTCCATACTGACCAAAAGTTGTTCGCGTTGGGTCAGTCGGCGGGTGGTGGCACCGATATCCTGGCGGCTACGGCCAGAGTGCAGGCGGGTCACATCCGGCCCGCCAACCGCGATCATCAGCGGCTCCACAGCCAGATAGTCGCCAGACCGAAGGGCGGGCTTGGCATCAGCATCTGTGATCACCTGCGCCACGGAAATTGCAATCGTCTTGCCAAGGGCGGGAGGCACAATCCCCGTCTCGGTGACCATCACCGCCGAAGCCTTGTTGACCTGACTGAGCCAGTAGAAGGCGTCATGCCCGGGGCCACGCGGGGCGGCGGGCGGGGCAGCCGGTGCAGATGGGCGCGAAGGGTCCCGCGAGGGCGGGGTTACGACACCACTCGTCTGAGCGGCGGCAGCAGTGGAAAGCACAAAACTCAAGACGGCTGCACTGGCCGCGCTGCACCGAAACATGGCGGGGTTCTCCTAATTTGGCACCCTTTTGCATAAAGGGCTTGCGGCGAAGCTAGGGGACAGCGCTGGACAGGTCCAGTGACTGTACTTCGGTCAATCATCTGATACCTCACCGTCTGTAAACCGTCGCATTAAGCTAATAACGGTTGCTCATCGGAAGGATTCCAATGCGCGTTCATGTCACCGCGGCTGTGGCCTTGCTAGCGGCCTCCCCCGTCGCGATCCCGGACGCCACCGCGGCGGCCCCAAAACCGCACAATGTCATCATCTACGTGGCCGATGGCTTGCGTTATGGCATCGTAAATCCTGAGACGGCCCCTGCCATGGCCGCGGTGCGGGCTGAAGGGGTGGATTTCGCCGCGAGCCACTCGCTTTTTCCGACGATCACCACACCCAACGCATCGGCCATCGCCACCGGACACAAGCTGGGCGACACCGGCAACTTCGGCAACACCGTGTTCGCCGGAACTCCACCTCTGCCGACCACCGGCGGGTCATTGCTGGTCGGTTTGGAGAACGATGCGAACCTCGGGGCGATGAACGACCGGTTCGCGGGTGACTATCTGGGCCGCGACACCCTGCTCGCCGTGGCACATGCAGCCGGATTTTCCACCGCCGCCATCGGCAAGACGGGCCCCACCGCAATTCAAGACGTGACGGCGCGCGACGGCAAGACCACCCTGATCATCGATGACCTTGCGGGCACGCCCGCAGGGCTCCCCCTGCCCCCCGAAATCGTCAAGGCCATTGCCGACGCAGGCCTTGCGCCATCCCCACCGAGTCGCGCTGAAAACGCCCAGACCGGAACGGCCAAAATGCCCGGCACCAAGGTGCCTAATACCATCCAGCAAGACTGGATGATCGGTTTGGCAACCAAGGTGCTGTTGCCCCGCTACAAGGCCAGCAAGGCACCCTTCGCCATGGTGATCTGGTCGCGCGATCCGGACAGCACCCAACACAACCAGGGTGACAGCCTCAACAGCGCTGAACCCGGCATCAACGGCCCAACCTCCATGGCCGGCATTCGCAACGCCGATAGCGGCCTCGCCCGCCTGCGCGCATCGCTCAAGACCCTTGGCCTGGACAAGACCACCAATATCGTGGTCACCGCCGACCATGGCTTTTCGACTGTCTGGAAACAGAGCACGACCAGCGCTTCGACGAGGTTCAACTATCCCGATGTGCCAGCTGGTTTCCTGCCGCCGGGCTTCTTAGGCGTGGACCTGTCGCTGGCACTCGGCCTGCCGCTGTTCGAACCCAATGGCATGACCGTCTCGCCTGTAGAGGGCGTGCATCCCCGCTTCAATAGCGCGGTTCTCGGCGCTGACCCGAAGTCCCCAGAAGTTGTAGTCGGTGCAAACGGCGGTGCTGACGAGATCTGGCTGCCGACCGCCAAGGCCAAGGACTGGGCCGCCAAGATCGCCGCCTTCCTGACCACACAGGATTATACTGGCGCCCTATTCGTCGATGACGCCCTAGGGTCGATACCCGGTACCCTGCCACTGAGCGCCATCGGCATGGTTGGCGATGCGCGCACACCACGACCCAGTATGGTGATCTCGTTCCGCAGCCTCGCCGGAACCTGCGCCAATGTTGAAAACTGTGCCCTCGATATCGCCGATACGGAATTGCAGCAGGGCCAAGGCACGCATGGCTCGATGAGCCGTGCCAATACCCGCAATTTCATGGCCGCCGCTGGCCCAGATTTCAAGAAAGGCTTCGTCGACCCTATCCCTGTCAGCAACGCAGATTGGGCCCAGACCGTGGCCCAGGTGCTGGGCCTAAAACTGCCCGTCGGCGGAATGGTTCCCGGCCGGGTGATGAGCGAGGCCCTGGCCCGCGGCAAGACCACGGCGAGCGAAGATCATGTCAGCCGTTCCGAGCCGGCCGCCAATGGCTTTGTCACTGTGCTCAATTGGCGCTCTGTCGGCACCACCGCCTACTATGACGCCGCCGGGGCACCGGGTCGGGCGGTCGGTCTGAAACCTTAGAACCCCTCGTTGAGCGGTTCTGCCTCATTGGGCTTTGGCCAGAAGCGCTCTGACTTCAGAAGCGCCTTATAGCCGGCCACAGACTTCTCACGGTTCTTTCCCTGACGGGCCCGCAGACGGCCGACCAATTCGCCGGCGGCAAAGATCAGGTCTTTCGGCGCACCCTTGCCGAGGGTCTCGGCGGCGCTGGCCTGAGCCTGCGCCATGTCGTTAAGCAGCCCAAGCGCGTTCTGCAGGTCCTTCAACGTTGAGACAAAGGCTTCACGCTTCTTGCGACCGCCCGTGAAGGCATGGGCGAAAAACTCCGATGCGTAACGCAGACGTTTACAACGGATGCGAAGTCGGTGCAGGTCGTCAGCGTTTAAGGTTTCCAGATTATGGCCGCGCTTCCGAACCGCACGGCGCAGGCCTTCCAGCGCCTCCGCAGCGAAATCGCCAACCGGCCGCCGCAGCAGCGCCGCGCGCTCGGCGTCATCACGCGGATGTCGCCAGGTACCGTCCTCGATCCAGAGCGCGAGATCCAGCGCCAGGCTGGCGAAGCGCGCCGATGTCAGGGCGGCTTCGGCTCTTGCGTAGGCCACGGTCCGCGCCGCTTGCAGCCGTTCGCCGTATCGCTTGGCCACACCTGGGTCAGACAGCACCTCGGGGGCAAAGACATCGTCTAGGAACACATCCAGGTTCCGCGCCGGCCCCAGCTCACCGGCAGCCCATTCGGCCTCAGCGTTCAGGGGGCGTCCCTCGTGGTCATCGACCAGGCCCTCAAATAGGCGGAAAGCCGTCCGCAGGCGGCGCAGGCCAACGCGGGTCTGGTGAATACCCTCCGGTGCCGGATCAGCGCGGAAGGCCGCGGCTTGGCTGACGATCTGCTCCAGACAGGCGCGGGCAACCGCGGCAAAGGCTTGGGCCGCATTCATCTCCGGATGAACGGCAGGGTCGAACGGCAGGGCCGACGCCCCAGCCAGGTGATAGCCGCGCTGGCCCTTGCTGGTCAGGCCGATGCGCAGTGGGGTGATGGCGAAAAGGGATTTTGCAAGGTCGAATATAGCCGACGACGTGCCGTGTTTGAGTTCTAACTCAAGTTCGCTAAAGCGCAGACGCGCCTCGCCGGCGCGCACCTCGCAGCGGTCGACAGCGATCTCGATCAGGCTGTCATTTTGCAGAAAGTGGCGAATAGTCCGCGAGGTAACGATCGCAGCCACCGGCACTAACGGCTCGCCGGTCTTGGCCAATACCTTGCCCGCCGGAGTGGCGTCGATCGCCACCATATCCACCCGCAAGGCGGACGTCACACTCTCCCATTCGTCGCGGTCGAACAGGCCCTCACGGTCGCGCTTTACCGTCTGAACAAAGCGACCGCGGACGCGCCGCACCCGCAGACTGAACCCCGCCTGGCGCAGGGCAAAGCGGGGGGTGTCGAAGTAGGTCGTGGTCATGCGGTGTGGCCGCGCCACCGCAGCCATGGCCGGATGCCGCGCCAGCCGCCGGGTTTGGCCGACCGCCAGTTCGAATTTCAGCTCGATTTCGACCGGCGCTTGCGCGTCGTCCGTCATGATTTATCCCCAGTGAGCGCCTTCGCTGTCACGAAATCGACACAGCTGTCTATCGCGCCTCTGTGAAATCAATGCGACAGATCAAATCCAGGTCCCCGGTCGTTGATTTGGCCTACGCCTTCGCCTTGCGCTGGAAAATTGTCTCGCGCCACTGCGCCGGGCCGCTCTTGTGGATGGCACCGCCGCCGGCATCGACCGCGACGGTCACCGGCATGTCCTGCACCTGGAACTCGTAAATAGCCTCCATGCCCAGGTCTTCAAACGCCAGCTTGCGCGCCGATTTCACGGCTTTGGACACCAGATAAGCCGCCCCACCCACGGCGATAAGATAGGCGGCACCATGACGTTTAAGCGAGACAATCGTCGCGTCATTGCGCTCGGCCTTGCCGATCATCACCAAGAGGCCGGTATCGAGCATCATGTCGGTGAAGCCGTCCATGCGGCCCGACGTGGTGGGCCCCGCCGGACCAACCGCCTCGCCCGCCACCGGATCGACCGGGCCGACGTAGTAGAGCGCGCGACCCTTGAAATCGACGGGGAAGGGTTCGCCCGCTGCCTGCAGCTTCGCCAGTCGGGCGTGGGCCGCATCGCGCGCCGTGAGCAGGGCACCGCTAAGCAGCAGGGTCTCGCCGATTTTCCAGTCGGCGACCTCTTCGCGCGTTAGTGTATTGAGGTTGACCTGCCGTGGTGCCGGGCTTTCGCTCGCACCGCCAACCGTGGGCCAGTCGTTCAGATCAGGGGTCTCGAACACCGCCGGGCCGGAACCATCGAGGGTAAAGTGGATGTGCCGGTTGGCGGCACATTGCGGCACCAGGGCCACGGGCTTGCTGGCGGCATGGCTGGCGTATGAGGCGATCTTGACGTCAACCACCGTGGTCAATCCGCCAAGGCCCTGCGCGCCGATGCCCAGGGCATTGACCCGTTCGTAGATTTCCACCCGCAGAGACTCCAGATCGGTCTTGGGGCCCCGCGCCAGGATGTCGGGCATGTCGATGTCATCGAGTAGGGATTGCTTGGCCAGCAGCATGGCCTTCTCGCTACTGCCGCCGACGCCGATGCCCAGAATGCCCGGCGGGCACCAGCCGGCACCCAGGGTCTCGACCGTATTGACCACCCAGTCGGCCACCGAGGCGCTGGGATTGAGCACGGCGAACTTGCTCTTGTTTTCCGATCCCCCGCCCTTGGCCACAGCGGCCACCTCGACCGTGCGACCGGGAACCAGCTGGACGTGCAGCACGGCCGGGCCGTTGTCGCCGGTGTTGACGCGATCAAACAAAGGGTCGCGCACCATTGAAGCGCGCAGCGGGTTGGAGGGATCGCTATAGGCGCGGGCGACGGCTTCGTTGACCAGGTCCTGCAGGGACCGTTCGGTGTCGAAAAGCACCTGCTGGCCCACTTTCAGAAACACCGTAACGGCACCGGTGTCCTGGCACATCGGCCGTTGGCCGATAGCGGCCATCATGGAGTTGGTCAGAATCTGCGCCAAGGCCTCCCGCGCCGGGGCGCTTTCCTCGCGCGCATAGGCGGCCCCGAGCGAGGCCAGGAAATCCTTGGGATGATAGTAGGAGATGAACTGAAGGGCGCCGGCCAGGCTGCCGACAAAGTCCTCTGGATCGATCAACACCGGCAACATGGTGGTCACTCCTACAAAGACGGGTCGGCGATACAGCCGCGGCCTTTGGGAAAGCGTTTCGCGGCACGGGCGATGGTGACGAGGGCCGCGATAAACAAGACGATTGGCCCGAAATCCACTGCGAACATGCTGAACACCTCCGACAGGATATTGCGGCACAGTAGCGCTTCAGCTTCAGCATCAAAAGCCAAACGCAAGGTACCGCTCAAACAGGCGTGCGATAACCGGCCTAACCTGGCCGAGATGGACACCTTCGCGGCTAGGCCATCACCATCTTGCGGATTGTTCGCGTGGAAGGGCAAGACACCCGCATGTCAAAATTCCGCATTGACCGCATCACCGACCTGTCCAATGTCCAGGTCTTCCCCCACGCTGCAATCAGCACCAAACAAAGCGAGCACGGCATCTTCGGTAAGGTAATCCACCGCAACGGCCGCACGGGCGAGGAAACCAATCGCGTGCGGCACTCGCATCGTGCGGGGCTGGTGCCTGACCTATGACCGTGCCCGTTGCCTGGATTCACGACGGCGAAATCTACAGCCACGATCCGGAACAGGACGGCAAGTTCTGGATCGACGGCCATTGGATATGGGGGCCGCGCGGCGCGGCGGATCTCGATACAAAACATTGGATCGACAACAACTGGATCTGGGGGCCGGTGCGCGGCAACACCGTCCGCACGCAGTATTTTATCCAGGACGGCTGGATCTACGGCCCCACCACCAAACTGCCTTTCGCTTAGACGCCTCGTCCCGGCGGAGGACCGTTCGTCCTTATTTCACCTGGGCGCGGAGAGCGGCTTCAAAGGCCAGACGGACCCAGCCTGCCATCTGATCAGGATCATCGTAGGCGTCGTCCGGGATCGCCCAATAGGGCATCATGATCAGTTTGCCGCCCTTGCCTTCATAGGACCACCGCTGCGCGCCGGCGGCCTCGAACACTGGCCCGCTGACCGCATCAGCCTTGAGCACGACGTCGCCATCGAAGGCGCATGCGACGATCAGGCCTTGGTGATAAATGCCCTTGCCGCCAAACATGGCTTTGATGGTGATCGGCCTGAGGGCGGCAAACATATCCTCAATATCTTCGTGGCTCACGGCGTTTTTCCATGGGCCAAGCATTGTCCGAGGTACGCCACCCCCGCCTCCAGCGCCCCGATAGAGCTTCCGACTCTTTTGTCTTTTCGCCAAGCCCCGTGCAGATCATTATCGCATCACAAGGGCGCGACACGCCCGCAGGAGGACCCCCGATGAACTTAAAAAGCCTGACCGCTGCCGCTGCGCTCACACTGCTGATCGCCGGTACCGCCCATGCCGAGACCCAGAATTTCATGGCCATGCTAAAGGGCGCAGACGAAGTGCCGGCCAATACCGAAAAAGGCACGGGCATGGTGATGGCCACGCTCGATACAGCCACCAAGGCCTTCAGCTATTCGGTCACGTTCAAGGACCTGACCGGCCCGGCCACCGCGGCCCATTTTCACGGCCCAGCCGCCCCCGG
>Ga0209190_1000755_pt1 | contig 23283 bp, 16 predicted proteins | sample M_140205_XF_Meta_FD_187315 | JGI IMG/M metagenome (GOLD analysis project Ga0209190, IMG submission 187315) | Freshwater microbial communities from Lake Montjoie, Canada to study carbon cycling - M_140205_XF_MetaG (SPAdes) (version 2) | ecosystem: Environmental > Aquatic > Freshwater > Lake... | reverse complement strand
CGGGGCTATCACGCTGACCTATCCCGTGACCTATGCAATCATCGGGCTGAAATACGTCGGCCAGTACAAAGGCCCGCGTGTGGCGGCAGGTGGCAATTTCGGCGGTACGCTGACGCAATACAAGAAGGCTGAACGTCTGGGCCTCCTCTTGCTCAACACGCCGGGCGGTGGGGTAAGCTGGGGCCGGAGCCTCACGGCTCTGAGCGACACGCTGCCCGATCGCAATGTGACCGAGACATTCGACAGCGCGCTGGAATTGCAGACGGGCGACTTCTCGTTCCCGATCAATGGATCATGGGACAAGGACGCGCGGGTCTGCATCCAGATGAACGGGGTGGGGCCGGCGACGGTGCTAGGCCTGGTTCCCGGCGTGGTCACGAACGAGCGCTAGATGATATTCGAGGAATTGCGCCCCGATCATTTCCGCGAGTGGGGCATGGATTTCGAGCCTGACGACGCGGTGTTCTGCGGCTTTGCGGCACGGGATATGGATGGCGACCTGTCGGTGATCTGCTGTTTCTATGCGGATCAGGGCAAGTGGTTTGCGTCCTTCGCAAAGCGGGGCGGGTATTCCTCGAACCTGCACCGCGAAGTGATCAAGGGCCTGCTCGCCCTCAAGAGCGTGGGCATCAAGGAAATCTGGGCAGAGGCTGACCCGGCCATTCCGAAGAGCCAGGAATTTCTGGAGTATTTCGGGTTCCACCCCACGGGGAACGGGCTGGAATACTGCAAGCACTTTGTGAGGCACTGATGGCATTCTTGCTCCCCGTTGTGGCCTTTCTCGGAACATCGGCTGGCGCTGCCACGGTTGCGGCAGGCTCGGCGGCGATTGGCCTTTATGGAGCGTCCGAGAACGCCAAGGCTGGCCGCAAGGCTGCAAGTGCTGCGGACTACTCGGCACAGATCGAGGCGGCTCAACTTGAGCAGCGGGCCAAGTCCACGCTGGCGGCGGGCTCCTACAACTCCGACCGGATCAAGCAGAAGGCGTCGTGGATAATGTCGTCCCAGCGCGCTCAGATGGCGGCTGGTAACAACGACAGCAACGACCAGTCAGCCCGCGAGATTGCGAAGAAGACGGTGCAGGAATCGAGCCTCGATCAGCTTCTGACCATGCTGGACGCGGAGACCGACGCGAAGAAGGATGTCTACCAAGCCAAGGTCACGCGGCAGACTGGCAAGACGCAGGCGAACATCTATCGGCAGCAGGCACGAGCTGGCGCCATATCCAGTGTGGCAACTGTTCTGAATAGCGCCCAATCGTCGGGCGCAGACTGGTCAAAACTCTTCGGAACCTAGCGCTTGCAGACAATTTCGATGGTGCGGCTCTCGGTTCCTGAGTCGCCGCGTGGAGTGATCGAGCGGTTCAGTTCGGTGTAGTCGCCACCACAGAGCCTGCGCGCCTCTGAAGCACAATCGGCCATGCTGAAGAGCACGCCGCCACAACGAAGCAAGTAGCCGCTCTGGCCGTCTGCCATCGTCATGGGTTCTTTCCCCACGCTCACGCATCCGCCCAGCGCGACCGCCAATATCAAAACCTGAAGCTTCATCGCTAACCCCTGTCCATTGGGGTTCTAGCCTAGCACAGATTGCGACATGCCAGCCATACCCGGATACGAATCCAATATGGCCGCACAGGCCAACAAGCGGATCATCGAACAGCCGACGTTTGCCCCGGATACGTCCATGGGCAACGCTCTGCTCAAGGTGGCCGATGTTGGCACTGAGATTGCGCAGCGTGTCGAGAAGGCCAACACCGATCGCGAGGTCGTCACGGCTAACCGTCTGGCGCAGGAGCAGATCGAGAAGGCGAAGCAAGACCTCGAACAGAACCCGGATATCAAGGACGAGGATTTCCAGCAGACCATTCGCAAGACGGCTGAGACCATCCTTGAAACAACCGGCAAGGGTATCTCGTCGTCGAGTGCGCGGGATATGTGGTCCGAGCGTGCAAAAAGCTCGCTGCTACAGGATGCCGACAATTGGGGGTACTCGCAGAAACTCAAGCGCGGGGCTGACCGGGTACAGGGCGCTCACGTCGCAGCCATTGCGGACCTGGATAGCAAAGCGGGCGACCTGACGATCAAGCCTGAGCAGTACGCCGAATGGGTCGATGGTGAGCGAAAGCTGATCGACCGGAACGAGGCGACAAACATTACCAGCCATGAACAGGCCGCTCGGCTGCGGGCCGGCCTGGATGGCCTCATACGGAAAGATTTCACTGTCCGCTGGACATCCAACATCGATGCATTGGTGAAGGATGGAAGGATTGCGGAAGCCGAGGCTGTCTACCAATCGGCACTGGCAAACTCAACGCCAAAGGGGCCAGAGACAACGAAGCTGCCTGCTGCCGAAGAAGAAAAGTATCAGGCGTGGATCAAAAAGATCGGCATGACCAAGGCCGATGGCATGGCGATGACCGCTGATGGCACTGGCCTTGACTACGATATGCGCGGCTTCTTCAAGAAGTATGGCGCGGCGGATGTGAATGTCGCCGGCGGTCAGCACTTCACGGACGAGTTCAAGCTGCCGAACCATGCGACGTTCTCAAACGAGAGCAAATACGCGACCGGGGATTACGCAAAATACGCGGGAAGCTGGGGCGAGGGCGACAAGTTCAATGCGCCCGCGCAGAAGTTTGGTGGCGCCAGTGGATCGAAGGTTGATGCAGAGCTGCTTCAAAAAGTGCGCGCTGGCCTTGATGCGTCCAAAAAGGACTTTGAGGTCGTCAACAAGGGCGATCAATACTGGGAACAGGCCAAAGGCGATTACGGCAAATACCTGAAGCTGACCGCGCAGGAGAAAGACCCCGACCTGCGGCTGAAGCTGGAGACACGTGGCGGGCAGAAGGTGGCGCAGGCCCGAGCTACAAAGGAAATCGAACAGGATAACCTCAAAGAAGATGCATGGCAGTTTGTCTCGAACGGAGGCAAGTTCATGCAGTGGTCGCCGTCAAAACGCGCGCAGCTTGATCCGTCGCGGATTGGATCGATCATGGCATTCGAGAATGCCCGCGATTCGGAAACCGCTCTCACTGGACCCCAGTTAGCGCAGAAGAAGCTGGCAAGCGCGAGCTTCTCTAATCAGTTGCAGTCGCGTGAAGCAATGCCGCCTCAAGTGTTCATGGCAGACCCCGGCACATGGTCGCCGCGCAACTTCGCCAAGTATCAGGCGATGACAAGCGACGACCAGGTGAAGATAGACGAAGCGCGCCGCAAGATGCGTGAGGGCAAAGGCGATTATGCGGTGACTAACAGGATCGAGGGGCAGTTGCTTGATCTGGCGAAGACGGTCGCGCCTAAATCGTGGGGCCTGAACAACTCGGTCGATAAGCGTGGTCCGATGACCGATAAGCTTCTGGGCGAACTGCGCGGCGAGGCTGCGCGGCTTCAGGAAGAAAACGGTGGGGCCGAACTGACGCCAGACCAGCTAAAGCGGGCGATTGCCCGTTCTCTGAAAAGGGCAGGCGAGAGTTCCGATAACCCCTTCGTCTACTGGCAGGGCTACTCGGAAAACCTGGACCCGAACAGCCTGATGTCTGGCGTGTACACTGCGGAATACCAGCAGCTTTACGAAGAACTGAAAGCCGCCTCTGGCGGTCTTGAGCCTGATCTTGCCGATGTTGAAGCGCTTCGCAAAGCGCGCTCGGCTGGGAAGCAATAATGCCAGTTATCCCATTTCAATCAGCCTCGCGGATTTCGCGGGACGCCCAAGCTGCATCCGACTTGAGAGATCAGCAGTCGGCTGAGCAGGACCGTCTCTATCGCGAAGGCGCAGACGCCAAGCTGAAAGAGCTTCGTGCGAATGGCGTCAAGAAGTTCAACCCGAACGCCGAGCCGATTGGTGATATCCCCGAGCCGGTTCCTGCTGGCGGACCGCGCATCAATGCGCCGGGCGTCGAGACGCCTGATCCCTACCATACGCCGGGTGGCATCTTCTCGGACAACTACCAGCCGCAGGAAGGCGACCCGCTCTGGAACCAGTACGAGAGCGATCGGACGGGTGCGAACGCGGACATCGGCTATGTCGATCTGCCGGGGCAATCAGCCGGTGGCGTAGGCGGGCCAGACAGTCCGATCAAAGACCCGGCGCTAGCGTCTATCGCAGATCAGATGATCGCGCGCCAGAAGGAGCGGGCGTCCTACAACCTGACCGCTGGGCTGATGCAGTCCACGTCAACGCCGGACCAAGCTGCGGCTGATCTTGAGGCGGCGGGCAAGGCTGGTGTCTCGCGCGTTGAGGTCGAGGCAGATCGCAAGACGTTCGACCTCAAGGTCCAGCAGCAGGAGTTCGACAAGCTATCGAACCAGGCGCCGCTCACTTACGCATGGCTGGCGAAGGACTACGACAACCTCGAAGTCTCCAAGGACGATGTTGAGAACATCGGCTGGATGGAGCGCACAGCCAATGCCGCGAACCAGCTATTTACCGGGACATGGACGGGCTTAGTCGGCGGGTCGTTGCGCGCTGTCGCAGGGACGGCCCAATCTACAGCGGAACTGACAGACCGGATCGGGCGCGAACGTCTGTTGCCGTTCTCGGACTACAATAATCTCTCACAGGCCGATCTCGCCTATCTGGACAAGACCGGCAAGTTGCCGCCCGTGCCGCAGGACAAGAGCGGCTTCCTCGCCCAGCTTGCCAATGGCGCTGCATCGTGGGGCACCGATGTTGCCAAGTGGCAAGAGGGCATGATGCCTAAGCCCACTGGCGACATCGAACGCTTTGTAGGTAGCGCCGGCACGTCCATTGGTTCACTTGTGCCTGCTCTTGCCGCGGGCTTTGCGACCAAGAACCCTGCCATCACGTTGGAGCTTATGTCGGGGCAGGCTGCGACACAGCAATATGCCGACTACAGGCGCGAAGGCGCAGGCATCGCTGACGCCACGCTCGGGGCTATCGGGACTTATGGCCTGGAATACGTGGGCGAGAAGGTCGCGATTGGCGCGTTGTTCAAGCCTGTTCCGCGCAAGGCCGTGGACATCGCTATCCGTGGGGCGAAGGTTGTCGGAGCCGAAGTTCCGGGCGAGATGCTCACGACTGCCGGCGAGACCTTCATAGACATCTACGAGAAGAACCCGCAGGCGCCGCTCGGTGATATGATCGAGCAGTACAAGCAGCAGATCGGTCAGGCTGAGTGGGATACGGTCGGGACGACCATCATCCAGTCAGTGCTGCTTGCGGGGATTGGCGCTGGGTTTAACACCGTCTCGAAGCAGGCCGAAGCTGCCGATCAGCAGAAGCGCGCAGAGAACCTCTCCGCTTTCATCGGAGCAATGGGCGACAACGCGGCGAACTCGAAGCTCCTCAAGCGTATGCCTGAGAAGTGGCGCGAGATGGTCGCCCACGTCACCAAGGACGGCCCGCTCGAGAACGTCCGCATCAGCCCCGAAGGTATCGCTGAACTGGCGCAGTCGAAGGTCGCGACAGTCGAGCAGCTTGCGCAGGCGTTCCGCATGGACCCGGTCGAGATGCAGCGCGCCATGGACAGCGGCGATGATATCGTTGTCCCATCCGGTAATTTCGCGGCGGTGATCCAGACCGCGAAGAAGGACATCGGCGTATCCGGCGAGACGATCTACCAGGCGCTCGCCCCGCATATCCGGCTCAATGCCAATGATTTTACGGCACGCGAGTTCGAGGCGCATCAGGCGATTGCCAAGAGCGAGGCGGATGCGCGGGCGGAATGGAACACTGCGGAGAATGATTTCTCGGCATCGTCCGAGCAGGTCGAGACCGATATCCGCGACCAGATCAGGGCGACGGGCCGGTTCAACGAGAGCGCCGTAGACGGGCAAGCAAGGCTCATGGGCCAGCTCGTCAACGTCATCGCCAAGCAGACGGGGCAAGACCCCGCTGAAGTCTGGAAGACGGACGGCTTCAATATCATGTCCGCCGTCACGGGCGAGCAGCAGGATGAAGGCGCGGTCCTGCCGCAGACCGCAGAGCTTCCCGCAGACGCCACGCCTACCCAGCGCCTGATCGACATGCGCGCAAAGGGCTCCAGCAACGCGGAGATCGCGACGGCGCTTTACCCCGATGTTGAGCCCAAGACAGCGGTGAACCGCGTCAAGGCGCTCGCGTCGAAGCACAAGGGCAAGATTGACGAGCGGAAGTCGCAACTGGAAGGCGCGTCGCTGGCGCAGATCCCGTCTGATCTCATCGAAAGCACGAGCGAAAAACTTGCGCAGGCGTTTGATCAGGACATCGTATTTGATGACGTGCTAGATGAACTAGCCAAGGACAAGAGCATAGACAAAGCTGGCTGGCTGGCAATCTATAAGCGAATGTTTGGCTCAACAGATGGCGTAGTTGGAAGCCGTGCCGACATCATAGACACGTTGCGTCGTGAGCGCGTCATCAATGTCAGGCAGCGAAAAGCGCGTGTTGTTCTGAGCGGTACGGAATTTGTGCCGTATAGGCTTCTAGGCCACGGCGGCAAGACCCCGAACGCCACGATCAGCCTCGGGCGTACCCGCGCCCTGATCCGCATGTTCGAGGGGGCCAATCTCTCGTCCCTCGCTCACGAAGGCGCGCACTGGTATCTGGATCTGCTGTTCCGCATGTCCAAATCGGAGAACCCGCACCCGTTCGTCACGGCGCAGATGGCGCGCATTCTCGAGTTCGCCGGCAAGTCTCAGGAATGGGACGGCATGTTCGACGCCAAGGGCGATTTCACCGAGGAAGGCCGCAAGCTTCAGGAGCAGTTTGCCGAGGCGTTCGAAGTCTACCTGATGACCGGCAAGGCCCCGTCTGTGGGGATGCGCTCGGTCTTCAACACGTTCAAGCAGTGGATCATGGGCGTCTACAAGGCGCTGAAGAAAGGTATCGGGCAGGCTGTCCGCGACGTTGGCCCCTACACGCAGGACCGGATCGCAGCGAAAGAGCGCGAACTTGGCCGCAAGCTGAACGACCAGGAGCTGATTGACTTCGTGGTTCCGAAAGAACTGCAGGACGTGTTCGACCGGATGCTGGCGACCGAGGACGCGATCAACGCGGCGCAGTCCACCATGATCCGCGATTCCGAAGGCCTGGCAAAGGCCATGCTGGAGAAGATGGACCCCGAAGGCAAGTGGAAGCCGGAGCGTCAGCAGAAGTTCCTCGACCGGATGAAGGAACGCTATGCCGAGGCACAGGAACGCGCCACAGCCGCCCTGATGGCACGCCTGATGAAGGAGAGCGCCGACGCGCAGGAGGCAGTGCGGCGCGAGGAAGAACGCGACGTGCGGCGCGAGGTGGCCTCAGAGATCGATGAGCAACCTGCACAGCGCGCGTTTCAGGTCATGTCGGGGCAGGGCTGGCGCGACACGCGGGCGGATCAGGCAGAGGCTGCGGCTGAAGAGGCTGACGCCATGTCCACGCTGGCGCAATGGTTCCATAGCGGGACCATCGGGCCGGAAGACGCGATCGATGTGACACGCGGCGAGCTTGGCTTCCACGTCGGATCGAGGCAGTCGGCGGAAATCCGCGCACGGGATTGGCCTAGCCAGCAGCAGACGGTCAGCCAGTTCGACACGACCGGCGAGTTCACCCGCGTGCCAGACATGGGCCAATGGGGGCCTGACGACTATCTCGAAGCCCGCCGTCGCAGCTCTGTGTTCGATGAGAACCTTGAGCCGATGTGGAAGGAACTGGATGCGCTCGCAAAGCGTGATCCGGCGATGAAGGAATGGACGGCTGCCGTGCAGGACGCGGCCAAGCGGAATGGGATCAGCGGCTGGGAATACAAGAACGTCCAAGAGGGCGGCGGCATGTCGCGGATCGTCATGGACCCGCAGGCAATAGCTCGGAAGCAGTCTGACGATGCGGGCTCGTCTCTGGCGCAGGGCGGCAAGCCGTCTCGCCAACTGGAGGATGACCCTGCAGCGTTCGGCCTGACGCCACAGCAGGCAAAAAAGGTCAACCCAATCTACCGCCCGAAGACGCTGCCTGTAGAGCGTCTTGCGAGCAACCAGGACGCGGCGCTGTGGCTTGAGGGCAATTTCATTGGCGATCCGATAACGGACCTCACTGCCGAATTGTCTGACGAACAGATCAATGAGATTGCCATCGTCATGGCTGCAGAGGCGCAATTAGCCCTGCGCGATACTGGCAACGCTTTCACTTGGTATTCCAGCGCCCTCGCAAAGGCGCTTGACATCATCAGCATCAAGTACCCGATGTTAGATGATGATGCTGTTGCTGCGGAGGCGGGCTTTGGTACTTCCGCCAACGCCAGGTTCGCATTCACCTTCATCATGGCGGTGACAAGCCAGAACCTCGACGTTGCCGCAAATAGTGTGGCGACCGACAAGGCCTTCGCTGACATGCTGAAGCGTGTGCGCAATGGCGATTTCACGATGCCGCGCTCGTGGGGAACGGGCGACAAGCAAAAGGCTATGGGCGAAAACTTCGCCAAGTTCGGGCCGCTGATCGACAAGATGCCGGGTGATGATTTCCCGAGCAAGCTTGAGGCTCTTGACGACCTGTTCCGCATCAAGATGACAGTCAAAGAGTGGGTGTCATTTATGAAGGCGCGGGGCATTCCCTACAATGCGCCGGGCCAAACGGCGATGGATGCGGTGGTTTATGGGTCTTCGCTTCTGGGCCCCAAGATTGGCAACGGCTTCTGGCAGAACCTCAACGGCAACTACAGTCCGTTGACGATCGACCTGTGGATGCGCCGCACATGGGGCCGTCTGACTGGCTACAGCATCGGCAACCCCGGCGCGCTTCCCGACCAGCGCGCTCGCCTGAAGGCTTCCATCGGTCGCTCGCGCTCGCGGGCGCAAGGCGATGCTGATGCAATTGCCTCCGAAGAGAAGCGTCGTGACGATCTGAAATCTCAATTGGCCGCTCTGAAGCCGGAGGCGTTCGCCAACAAGAAGGCCTTCACGGCTGAGCAGACGCGCCTGAAGAAAGAGGTCTCCGTCGCGGGCGAGATAATTGCTGACCTTCAGAACATTAAAGCGCCGGAAGCGTGGAAGGCTGAATACGGCAAGGACGATAAAGCCCTGCTTGAGTATTCCAAACGCATCCTGAGAGCGTGGGACCAAGAGTACAAGCGCCTACGCGAAGAGCTTGGCGAGAGCGTACCCGCCGACCTTCAGCCTACATGGGCGCGGGCGGCGAAGACCATTGTCACGAACCTGGCAAAGCCGCTTGATCAGGTGGCAAATGGCACGCAGCGCAAGCAGATTGAACGTGCAGGGCAAGAGGCGCTGCAGATACTAGAAGCTCGCGGCGTCAAATTGACGACCGCAGATCTGCAGGCCATACTCTGGTACCCAGAGAAGGAACTCTGGGGAGCGCTTACAGCCGAGATGGCAACGGACGAGGATGGTGTTCCTATCGTCCCGCCGAACTCGCTCAACGAGAGCTACGATACTGCGTTCGGCAGGATTTTGAGAGAGCAGGGCTATGAAGTCCAAGGAACTGCAGGAGATGGAAGCGGCGGACCTGGAGCGGGAACCTTCGCTGGACAAGATGCTGGACCTCAACGATCCGAAAGTGCTGCAAGGTCTGGGAGATCTGGTAACGCAATTGCGGAAAGAAGGTCGGATACCGCCAAGAGCGCCGGCCCCCAAAGCCTCGCCCAAGGCGGCACGCTAGCCCAGCCTGCCAACATCCCCCTGATGCGCCTGGACCTCAAGGCGGTGGAGGAACAGTATGGACCCGAGGCGCTGGCAGGGCTTCCCCCGCAGGTCCGCGCTCACAGCACGGCAGCGACCGACGCCGACCAGTTCATCCAGACCGCGCAGGACGTGAAGCGCTCGCTCAACAAGAAGCGCCCCAAGTCGCTGTGGAAGTTCCTCTCGACACCCCGCAGGATAGGCGAGGGCAACGACAAGATCAGCTATCGCGGCATCCGTGACAGGGACGGCGAGATCCTCAAGATCATCGGGGAGAAGAAAGCCGGGCCGGGGCTCATCGCGTCTGAGGAAGACAGCAAAAAGGCCCGCTCTTACGATATCGAGCACGCCGCACAAGTTGCATGGGAGGAGGGCTACTTCTCCGGTGAAAGCCCGCCGAGCCCGCAGGAGTTCCTCGACGCTCTCCGTGAAGACTTTGACGGCAGGGCGCCGCTCTACGCTCGCACCGACATGGCGCTGGTGGATGAGATCAACAGTGCCGAGCAGTGGGCGGCATGGTTCGACCAGAGCGGCATCGACATCAACGAGAAGGACCAGGCTGTCCTCCGCGCGCAGATCGAGACGCAGCTATCCGGCCAAGCCGAGAACGCTATCGGCCCCGATGAAGCTGCCCCGTTCTTCGGTATGCCAGACGGCAAGGCTCTGCTGGAGGGCCTGAAGCAAGGCCCCATGCGCGACAAGCTGATCCGTGAGGAAACCAAGCGCCGGATGACCGCGCTGCATGGCGACACCTTCACAGACGGCACGATCATGGACAAGGCCGCAGCCTATGCGCGCAACGAGATCCAGCATCGCCAGTTCGAGATCGAGCTGGAAGCTCTCGCAGACGCCGCAGGAAAGCCCGCAGCGGCCAACCTCGCCAAGCAGACGGCGATCGACAACCTCCGCTCCAAGCAGGTCCGCGAAGTCCTGAACTACAACCAGTGGCTCACCCTGTCGGATCGCTGGGCGAAGAAGGCGATCGAAGCTGCCGGCAAGGGAGACATGGCGAAGGCTGCGACCTATGCGCAGTACAGGCTGATCAATTCGATCCAGTACGTCGAAGCCAAGAAGATGGCCGAGCAGATCGTCAAGGATGTCAACCACCTCAAGTCGTTCGAGAAGAAGGCCAAGCGGATCAAACTCGCCAAAGCCGGGCAGGACTATCTCGACCAGATGGACCAACTGCTCGAAGGCATCGAGCTTCGCAAGCGGACCAACAAGGCGCTGACGGAACGGGCGACCCTGGCTGAATGGTTTGCACAGAAGCAGGCGGAAACCGACCCGCTTCTCGACCGATCCGCCATGACCGAAAATGAGCGCATGGCTGCGGAGATCGAAGAGATCGAGCGGTCTAACGCGCTGGCGGCGATGCAGCAAGAGGCTCAGCTTCGCAACTATCAAAGCCTGACGGTTGAGGAACTGTCGGCTGTTCGCGATCAGGCGGATATGATCGCCATGCTGGCCCGCAAGAAGGGCTCAATGATGGTTGAGGGCGACCGTCGCCTTCTGGAATTGGCCGTGGGTGATGTGGTTGCTGATGCCACGGCTGCAAAGCCAGAGGTTCTTCCGCCCCAGTCATTCGATTCCTTCGCACCCAAGGAACAGAACAAGCGCGGCTGGCTGGAGTTCTTCGCTGAACTGCGCACGCTTCAAAGCATGGTCACCCGAGTAGATGGCAAGGACAATGGTGCGCTGGCGAGGAACTCGACGCACAAGCTGAACACTGCCGGCGCTGAGAAGGTCGCACGGATGAAGGTCGAGGAAGGCCGCATGGTCGCGCTCCTGAAAGCGGCCTATGGCTCTGACCTGTCCGATCTGCGCAAGGACCAGTTGAGGATCAATGGCATCCCCGTGCCGATGTCGAAGATGGCCCGCCTGACCGTTGCGCTCTACATGGGCACCGAGATCAGCCGCAAGCGTATGCGCGACGGCTACGGCTGGGACGATGCCACGCTGCAGGAGATCATCAACACGTTAGACCAGAATGATTGGGCGTTCGTGGCTTCGGTCTGGGACTATGTCGGCTCGCTCTATCCTGAATACAACGAAGCGCATCAGGATATCCATGGCGTGCCGTTGTCCAAGCAGCCCGGCATCCCGGTCGTCACCCGGTTCGGCGTCATTCAGGGCAATTACTTCCCGCTGAAATACAACCCGCACCAGTCGTCTCGCGCTGCGCAGAATGCGCTTAAGGATGAGGCGAAGAAGATCACGGGGCGGGTCGGCACGCGCAAGGTTCCAGGCTCTGCGAAGGAGCGCGTCAAGGGCAAGGTTACAATGCCCGTGCTGCTGGATTTCATGGTCACCATGCCCCAGCATGTCGATGAGGTCGTCTCTGCCATTACCATCCAGAAGGCATTGCTGGACGCGGGCCGCATCATCGCTCACCCGGAAGTCGAGCGCGTCATTGTCGAGCGCCATGGCCGCGTCTTCTACGATCAGATGCTGAGCGCCATGAAGGACGCACGTAACGGCCCGGAAGCGGGCAGGGGATGGTCGGCCCGCACCATGACGCGGCTGCGGAACAACTCGACGCTGGTGGCCCTCGGCCTCAACATGGCCACCGTGGTCAAGCAGATGATCGGCGTGACTGCATCGACTGTCAGGCTTGGCGGCAAGAAGACCGGGGCGATCGGCGGACTTGGCTGGTTGATCAAGGGATCGATGCGCATGGGCTTCGGCGCTCAGGGGATGCAGAACGGGCTGAAGTTCATCTCGGATCGCTCGGCCTACATGCGCGTCCGCATGATGACGCAGACGCAGGCTATCGCGGACCATCAGCGCCGGATCAATGATGGAGAGGTCAAGGCCGCTCTCAAGCGCATCACCGAGACAGTCTCGATGTACCTGACGCAGCACGTCCAGTACCTCGCCGTAGACGCCCCGCTTTGGCTTGGAGCCTATGAAAAGTTCATGGCCAGCGGGGCGGACGAGAAGACAGCGATCGAAGGCGCAGACCAGGTCGTCATCGAAGCGCAGGGCAGCGGCGAGATTTATCAGGTCGCGGCGTTCCAGCGTGGTGGGCCGATGCAGCGGATCTTCACGAACTTCATCACGGCGGCAATCGCGAACTGGAACCTTGCGGTCAACAAAACTGCGGAGACGAACTTCCGCAGTCCGGGTCAGGCGGCAGTCTGGGCGATCAATATGGCGATGCTCATGTCTGTTCCCGTCGTCCTGACCATGGTGGTCGAGGGCTTCATGAGAGGCGGCAGCGGTGGTGACGATGACGAGCCGCTGGAGGAGAAGTATCTCCGCGAGCAGCTTTCCTTCCTGCTGTCCCCGCTCGGCCTGTTCGGACAGCTCACCAGTGCGGTTGGCGGCTATGCCTACAAAGGTCCGCAGGGTGCGCGTGCATTCGATGAAGCCAGCAAGGTCATCGACAAGATGTTCACGGCTGGAGAGCGCGTAGCCAAAGGCACGGCCACCCAGGATGATGCGGTTGCTGTCCTTCGCCCGCTCAACACGGCTGCGGGTATCTGGCTGGGCTACCCGGCTGCTGCTCTCGACAAGTTTGTGCGCGGCGCAGATTCAATGATGAAGGGCGAGACATCCGACCCTCGCGTTCTCGTAAGCGGCCCGCCACCTAAAAACTAACCGCCTCCCTCAAACTAACCCACCAGGAAACTCAGAATGGCATACACCCTGCTTTCGGTGGTGACGCCGCGCGTCGTGTTTATTGGCGCTGGCACTCTCGGTCCCTTCACGCTGGGCGCGGGGTTCCGTGTGCGGACTTCGTCCCAGCTCGTTGTGACGCGCTACAGCAGCACGACGGACACGGTAGGCACAGCGCTTGTGCTGAATACAGATTTTACCGCCAACGTAACTGACGCTGACAACGTCACCATCACTCTGATTGCGCCGCAGGTTGTGCTGGCCTCAACCGAGCGGCTTGTGGTTGAGCGGACGCAGCCGGTTGCAGGCGTCATTGAATATTCCAGCGGCGGGAACTTCTCTGGTCCGACGCTGGGTGATGCGATCAGCGTTCACACCGAGCAGATTCAGGAACTGCGGCGGGACATCGATCGCAGCATCCGGGCGCACAATCTCGATACGACGGTCTCGACATTCCCGCTCAAGGCCAACGCTTCGTCTGGCGACCTGCTGGCGTTTGATACTGACAAGAACCTAACGTCGGTTACGCCATCCAGCATCGGCATCACGACCGTCAACCTTGGCACTGGCTGGTCGTCACCACTTACGTCCGCCATTGGGGCGAGATGGTCGGCGCATCTCGGCAAGGATCTGGCGCAGTTCTACCTCGATGACTATTACTCGACCACGTGGCAGGCCGCGCTCGATGCCGCAAACACGGCAGCGGCTGCGGCCGGCGGCGGGATCATCTACGCCACGGGCCGCGAGGAGTATGCGTTTACGGGCTATCCCTCAGCCCTGACGGCGGGCGTCTACGTCTTCGGCATTCCGAACTTCACGCGATTCAAGATGCCAACCACGGGCGGCACGCTGATCCAGTGGACGGGCGGCGCGGTCGGCTCATCAAAAACACTGTCGGGCAACGTAGCGGCTGGCGATGAAACCATCGGAGTTACAAGCGGTTCGGATATTGCTGCTGGCGACTTCCTGCGAATGATTAAGACGGACGTGGCGCTGACGATTGGCCACCCATCGCAGATATTTCGCGTCGAGGCGAAGCCTTCTGCCAATAGCATCACCGTTGCCAACCGTGTTCGCTTTGCAACGCTGACCAGTGACACCTACACGCTCTCAGAGCTTACGCTGATCGGCGGTGGTGGGCTCTATGGCATCATCTTCGATGGCTCAGCCTGCACAGCGACAACGTGCGTTGGTTGCTTTGCGCAATACATGAATGGCGGCTATTTCGATGCCATCGGCGGCGAAAACATGACCGGCTCTGATCCGGCTAATAACAGCTCGGACTGCTGCGTCATCAAGTTCTCAGATTGCTGGGACACGCGCGGGCTAAATGATATTTGGGCCTACAAATCTGGCACGGCGGGGACATGCGATATTCAATTCAATCGCATGGGGCCGACCCAGTACGGCGATATACACTCGGAACAGTCAACGGGATTCGGTCCTGGTTGGTATGACAGCTCAGACCAGCAGGACATTCGATCGATCTACTCGCTGCAAGCAAGGCAGCGAGCGGGGAAGGTCCAGTGTTCAAGTGCTGTTATCGGGCGAATTGTGGTCGATAAGCCAACCCTAACTGGGTTTGCATTTTCCGAAGGAGCAACGGCAGATATAGGCTCTGTCGAATATAGCAACACAGATGCGCCGACCGCAGTCAGCGTCGTTTCTCTGGTTCGCGTTTCAAACGTCGTTACGATCACGATTGCGTCTGATCCCTATTGGGTCACTGGCAGAACGATTGTGATTGCGGGTGCTACAAGCGCCGATGACATGAATGGCGCTGTAAGCGTCACGCGCCTAACGGCTACGACATACACTTACTCTGACGCTGGTGTGAACGAGACGGCCACTGGAACAATCACAGCAACGCCACAAGCAACGCCGTCTCTCTGGCTGGATGCTGTCGGGTCCAACGTGGTCAACATTCAGTCGGCCCGCTTCTGGGGCATCACGAACTCAGGTGGCGATCTGCATGCGGGCTCGACTGACTCCCTCTGGGTCGGCTCGGTCAATACACAGTGGGGAACAGCTCCGACATACGGCGGAACGGCAACGGTCGGCACGCAGATCATCGTACGCGAGCTTAACAACCAGTTGCAAGCGATCGGCTTCAGCACATCGACTTATCTGACCGCGCAGGACTTCACGGCTACGTCCGGGCAGACCGGATTTAAGGCGATCATAAAAGACAGCGGCGGAACTAGCCGCACTGGTCTAGTTTATATCAACACATCTGGAAATATGCTGGTCCAGGCCCCAAGCACAAAAAACCTCTATCTTTATGGGGCTGGAGCCTACGTTCAAAACAGCCTGTTTGCAGAGACTGACGCCACAAATGATATTGGCGCGACGGCAGCGACCCGCTTTCGCGATCTGCACGTCTCGCGCGGTATCAGGGCCAGTGGCCGCGATGTCATCGACGCACAGGGCTACAACGTATTCAGCACAGCGACGGCAGCGAACATTGCGAGCATCTCCAACGCCATCAACACGACAGGCAAGGCACAGGGCAGGGCGGTTCTGGATACGACCAATCACAGATTGATGATTGCAGACGGTGCAACAGCGGGTGCGCTTTGGTGGGTCTCAGACGGCAGCGCTTCGGTCACGCCGGTATGATGATCGAGGAAGCTTGCCCAGTGCAGATCGTCGCCCTCCCATGCGAAATCTGCATCCTTGGCTCTAACGTCGCCAGTGGGGCCAAAATGCAGACGCACAGGACCGGACGTGTAGCGCCTCAGAGCAACCGAAAGGCGGTCCTTCGTGGCAGCGCTTATGGTCGGCGCAAACATCAGAAAGACGGGCTCCTGATATCGAAGGGCGCGGAAGCGTTCAGCGTGGGCTTCAAACTTCTGCCGTGCGCTGTTGTAGCCCCCGGCGATATCGGCCCCGTGAAAATGATGCGGGAACACGGCAGGGAAGCGTTGATTGCGGACCCCTCCATCGGCGCTGACAAGGTCGGCCAATTCAAAGACGCCTTGGAAATCCCGCTCAAGCCATTCACAGACCGTTTCGGGCGCCGTGATCTGCCAGTCGAACGGGTATTTAGGCAGGACGTGAGCGTCAGGCGAGCGCGCATAGAGATCACGCCGGAAATCATCAAGCGACCGATGCGGAAACCGCTTCGCGTACAGCCAGCGTAAAAGCTGAAATCGCGTTTGACACGTCTGCCCAAGGCTTACCGGAACCATCCCGCAAATATAGCTGATCCGATTCAGGGTGCAAACAATGAGCAATGACCTATTCACTGAAGAAGACCGGGCCGTGCTCGCGCAAAGCATGGAACGCGCGATCGATGACGCGCTGCTGGTGCGCCTTATGGCAACAGCAAGGGCGCTCGTCGCACAGCGCTATGTTGATGAGCTTCGGATATACCCCGCCAAGCTTGAAGCCTACGAGCGCCAGCGCGCCGACCATGAGCGGGATTTGCAGGTCTGGACTGAGGCATCCCGCGAATACGACCGGCGCTCACGGCGCTATGAGGGTGAACTGGCAAACTGGGATGCGGCGTCCAATCGTGAAGGCTGGCCGAAGCCGGTTCCGCCCGTAGACCCTGGCCCGCGTCCGATTGAGCCGGAGAAACCCGCAGAACCGGTTGAGCCATCCGACAATGACGCGGTCATTGCACTGATGCAGGAGCAGCGCGCTGCTGTTGCCAGAGCCGTGCTGGAAGACAAAGCGCCACTCCTACCTGTGCGCGATGAACTGCAAGAGCAGATCGACTTCATCCGCTGGGTGGTTGGAGAGCCTGCGAGTGCGCCGGCAGATGTCCATAACTTCCCCGAGAACCTCACCGACAAGTTGAGCGACTGGGACACTGTACCGGACGAGGCAAACCTCACCACGGCGGACCTGACGGAAGAGGTGATCCAGAAGCTCACAGCGGCCAAGCGCAAGAAATTCACGGAGCTGCTGAACGTGGAGCTTGCGGAGCTTCAGCAGGAGCGCGGTGGACCGCGCGAGGATCTGCCACGCGAAGCAGAGATCGAGAAGCTGCTCGGCCTCTTCGCCAGAGTGGGTGAAATGTAAGCGGACTACTCGGGGAAGGGCTGGGCAAGTGACAGAGGTACTACTGAAAGACCAGCTTGACCTTCACAGGCGGGCTGCTGAACGCGCTGAATGGCAACTTGTTTCCGACATTCGGGAAGGCCACGCGGTGCTGAAGACGCTCTTTGAGGCGCACGTAAAGCGCTTCGAGGAGGCACAGGGGCGGGCGGTTAGCCAAGAGGATCTGAAGGGGCTCCGTCGTGAGTTCTCTGATCGGATCAAGGAAGAGATTACGCAGATGCATATCGACATCGACAAATCCAACGCTGCTTGGGCAGAGAAAATCCTCTCCGGCGCGCGTGTGTTGAACAGCGAGGCACAGGTCCAGCGGCTTGAGGAGCAAAAGCGCTTCAGTCGTCAGATCGGAATGACTGTGCTGGCGGCTGTCCTATCGATCCTTGGGGCGCTCTTCGTCTTCTGGGAAACGTCGCGACTGCACTAGAAGCAACTGAGGGCTGGGCATGACAAAGTTTCTCGACAAGTTTCTGGAGTTCAAGAACGAGGCGGACGCCACACGCAAGTTTGCGCTGCTGGCAGTCGTCATCATCACGCTGGGCCTCGCGTCTCTGAGTGTCACGGGCATCATTGCAACGGCGACGTGGACCTTTATGTCCGCGCTGCCCACGCTCGGCCTGATTTTGGCTGTGCTCGGCGCTGAAGCACTCGCGACTGTCGCCTTCATTCGCACTTTGACCGCACCCACAATGGCGAGGAAGGTGGCGGGCTCGCTGATCTTCATCGGCCTTGCGGCTATCGGCGTTCACAACGCGGAGAATGGAGCCAAGACCGTATGGCCGGATCGCTATGCCGTGTCATCCGGCAAGCTCTCTGCGCAAGCTGAACTGGCCGGCGAGGAAGCCGCAACGCTGAAGACGGCGCAAGACGCGGCGATCGGCGGCACGGGCGGCGAACTGGACCGCGTGCGTCAGGACATTGCCGACCTCAAGATCGAGCAGGAGACGCTGGCCAACAACTCGCCGGAGGGCATCGAGCGCGCCCAGCGGGAGTTGCAGGCGAAGGGGCTGTACAATTTCAAAGTCGATGGAATTTCTAACACCTTCACCGAAAAAGCGCGCAGGGAGAGAGGCGAACAGGTCCAGCGCGAGCTGACCAAGCTGAAGGCCCGCGAGGATGGGCTCATGCAGGGGCAGGCGAGCCCCGTGATGCAGGCCAACACGGACAAGCGGCTCGAGCAGATCGACAACGCTGACAAGGCCGCAGCCGCCTTCTGGGCATGGTTCTGGCTTATCCTGATGCTCTGCACGCTGGAGGGCGCTCGCTCGCTGTCCCTCTGGGCTCTCATCACCGACATTCAATCGGGCGACGTGGATATCGAACGCCAACGGGCAAAGGAGCTTGCAGACGCGGAGCACGCCAACAAGCTGGCCGCGCTACGGGCAGCGATGACCCCGGCGCCGGTCGAAGCCCCAGCCGTCGCCCCACCCCCGGAACCCGCGCCAGAAGCCATTCCCGAGCCCGTGGAAGCGGTTGTCGCCCCTGCGACTGTCGATACCCAGAAGTTCCGCGACATGGCCCTGGCCTCGGCACAGGCCCGTGCGGCGCGGAAGGCACAAGCTGACCTCTACATCCCCGTCCCGTCGCTGGTTGCACGCGATGCGGACGCCCAAGCTGAAAAGGTGGCTGCACAATGATCCTGGGAATCGATTTGGGGGCTACGAACACAGTCGGCTGTGTCTGGGATGGCAAGCTGCGAATGATCGAGATTACGTCAGGCGGGGCAACGAGCCTCCCCTCCGTGGTCTGCATTGCGAATGGCGCGGCGCTGGTCGGGCAGGCGGCTGTCGAAGCTGGCCGGATGAACCCTGACTATGACTATCGGCTCTGGAAGCGGCGCACGAATGAGCCGTGGCACCCAGACGAGGATACCGGCTACCAGACGTGCGAAGGGCCGGGAGGAATGCTCGCGTATCGTGGGCCTGACGGGGCGACCTACCTTCCGACCGAACTCTCGTCCTACATCATCGGAGAGATCGTCCACGCCGCGAATGAGTATCTAGCGCCGCATGATAGCGTCACTGGGGCAGTCATTGGCGTGCCGGCGACGTTCACGCCTGATCAGGTCAAGGCCGTGATCGAAGCGGCTCGGATGGCGGGTCTTGAGAACAACGTCACGACGCTGGAAGAGCCAGTGGCGGCTGCGATTGCCGGGAACATCGATCGGAAGAAGACGGACTGCTCGCTTGTCGTTGATTTTGGCGGTTCGACGTTGGACGTTTCGATTTTGAGAGCAGGCGGTGGTCTGATCAAGGTTCTGGCGAAGAACGGTATCGGGGATCTGGGCGGCGCTGACTATGACAAGCGCATCGCTGAGTACGTCATCAACCTCTTCAGGACCGAACACAAACGCGACCTGTCGCTCAGGGATGCTGCCATGACGAGGCTGCTGATTGAGGCAGAGGGCGTCAAGAAACGGCTCACTGACAGCGAGGACACCCTCTTTCGCGTCGAGAACCTCGATAGGACACCGGAAGGGGTCAGTCTCCATGCCATATACAAGATCGACCGGCGCATTTTTGGAGAGCTGACACGCGACCTTCAAGAGCGGGTGCTGTCTGCGTGCAAGGCTGCGATCGATGATGCCAAGCGCAAGGACGAGAAATTCAGTGCCGCAGACCTGAAGAGCCTACTTTTGGTAGGGGGCATGACTCGAATACCCTCAATCCGTTCGATGATTTCCGAACACTTCAACATGCAGCCGAACAAATCGGAGAACCCCGAACAGGTCGTGGCGCAGGGTTTGGCGATCAAGGGCGCAATCATCGAGGGCCGCAAGCCAGACGTGACCATCGCGGACATCACTTCGCACGACATCGCAATCGAGACGACGAACAACGTGCCCGCGATTGTAATCCCAAGGGGCTCGAGCTTTCCCATGGAAAAGACGCTGGTGCTGTCCACGGCTGAAGACAACCAGGCGGAAATATCCGTTCGCCTTCTCTATGCGACACGGCCTCGCGCCCAAGACTGCCACCTTCTCGAAGCCCGCGAAATCCCCGTTGAGCCTGCGCCGGCAGAGACGCCGCGCGTCAAGGTCACGATTGCGGTCAACGACGAAGGTATGCCTGAAATTACGAACGTGGCCGCGTAGGGGCATCCAGTGAACGAGAACCTGCGGGCATCGCCCAACGCGATCAGCCTCCTCACGGAGTATGAGAAGGGGCCAGACGACGGCAGCGTTCCGCTGTCGCCGGGTGGAGCCGCGCTTGCTCCGTATGTCTGTCCGGGTGGTGAGCTAACTATAGGATATGGCTGCACCAAATGGTTCGACGGCGACGATGTGCAGATGTCGCATCGCCTTGAGGGTGAGGATCAGGCGAGGGCGCTTCTGCATCTTCAGCTAAAGCCGTTCGAGGAAACCGTTCGCGGCGCTCTCACACGTGAAGCAAACCAGAACCAGTTCGACGGGATGCTGTGTCTGGCCTTCAATATTGGACCGTCAGCCTTCCTCGGTAGCTCTGTCCTGTCGTCCTTCAACGAAGGTCGGATGGAAGATGCAGCGGCCAACTTTGGCAAATGGACCGGCGCCACATGCGATCGACCGCCCAAGAAACAGCGCAACGATCCGGCTTATCAGATCCGCATTGGAATCGACCACAAAGGCACGGCGCGCTGGGTCGGACCTGACGGGCAGTACTGCCATTACATGCTGCGCTATCGTGGGCTGCTAGACCGGCATTATGCCGAAGCCTTGCTGTTCATGAACAGGCAGTTCCGTCGCACGCTTCGCAGTGACCAGGCGATGAGAATTGAGCTTGATGCTACGCACCCGGCAGACGCCCAGTGGAACGCCAACAAGGGCCGCTGGGAAGACGGCGTGAAGTTCAAGACCCCCTTCAAGGACGTGTACGCGGCGGCGTATGATGATCTGCTGCCTGCGGACGAGCTAGTCCTCAACACACCTGCGCCTCCGACGACTATGAGGGTTCCGGAGGCAGCGGGGGCGGGGCCGACGCCACAACCCAGTCCAGCGTCGGTCCCGCATCCCCCACAAGTTTCGCCAGCGCCGAGTGTGGTTCCTCCGGCGCCGGTGAAAAAGCCCGAGGCGGTGGTCCCTGCACCCCCCGCACAACTGCCGCCTCGGGCGCCTATGCCTCCGCCGCCGCTTCCCGTGCCTGTTGGTCAGCAGACAAGCGCCGTCGATGCAGCACGCAAGTCAGAAGAGTGGTCGAACAGCGCAAAGTCCATGATCTTCTCGCGCCGCTTCTGGGGCTTATTTCTGGTGGTCATCGGCAGGTTGTGGATGCTCAAGACCGGCAGCAACGCTGTGCTCGGCGCTGTGTCAGATCCCATCGTCACTGAGATGTTCAGCGGCTTCATGGTGATGATGCTTGGCGAGATCGTCCAGCGCTACGGTGAACGGAAGGCGACGAGGCCACTGCGATGATGGCGTTCTGGCTCGGCTTGCCTCCGTGGGTCCGCACGGCTGCAATGTGGACCGGCGCAATCATCCTCGCAGTCGTCACCGGCAAGCTGATTATCGCCAAGCATGACGAGCGCATCCTCAAGGAAGAACGCCTGCGCGCCGAATTGGAAGCCGAGAAAGTAGAGTCCGAAGTCATCTCTCAAATCACGGAATCGACCAATGAAGTTATTCGCCAAGATACTGCTGTGCGGGAGCATCCCGCTGTTGTCGTCATGCCAGACGGAACCTCGCGCCTCCCGGACTATCATTTCCGCGACCAGTGAGGCCGTGTGGAAGGAAGCGCTATGCGCAACCGGCAAGGCGATCCTCGTGTCTCATGGCGATGTGCTGACGCTGGAGACGGCTGAGCAGATTGGCGACCACAACAATTCGATCTTCTGCGCGTGCCCTGAGAAGAGGCCGGAAGGGTTCAGCACGGCGATCTGCAAGGTTTGATGTGCTAGTCGCGCTCCGGCAACCAAGCCCATATTTTGCGTCGGCAAATCGCGCCGACAGTCGGTGTCGCAACGCCGAACTTTTTCCCTAACTCTGGCTGGGTCATCTCTCCACGGTCCCAAATGGAGCGGATTGCTAGAACCTTGTCTTGCGTCAGCTTTGCTGTGGCGCTGCGCTCGCCTCTGTTAGTTCTGCTGTGAATGATCTTGTCGTCGGAATTTTCCACACGGCTTGCCCAGCGAATGTGGTGCCAGTTTATGCAGGAATGCGTACCGCATGAGTGCGCGGCTTGCTGAAATAGGGGTGGCTGTCCATGGACGATTTCGCAGACCATCCTGTTAACAAGGAACGCCGTGTCGTTGATATGGATTCGACCGTAGCCAAGCCCAACTTTGTTGTAGGGCCAGAGTATGCATTCATCGGACTTAGCGTCGTCGATGGATTTGAGCAGGAAGGTTATAGGCTCTCCCCGTGGCGTCATTGATCCGTGGCCCAACGGATCTCCGAAGCGCTTCCATCTCCCATAATGCGCCTTGCACCAGCCTCTTGCGGCATTTGGTTGGCCGCATCCATCAATAGTGCATGGGGGCCTTACCCTCTCTTTCTTGTCGAGAGAGTCGCCAAATTTTAGCCGCAACAAATGCATGCCGCAGTAGCCACGGCCCTTATGCCGCTTGCCACACCCATCAACTGAACATATCCGCTGATTACCCATGACGCCTCTCAAAAGGCTTTGTGGTTAGGCGTCGGTCGAGTGCTTCAACACTCCCGACGCCGTTCAGAATCCCACCCTTTCAGTTCGAGTTCAACCCGCCGCCTTGCGGCATTCAAAGGAGACGTGCCGTGAACATTCTTGGGCTAGAAATCACCGCTGCGGGCGGCAAGGTCAACTGGATGAACATCCGCCGATTTTTCTATGTGGCTGTTGTGACGTGGCTGCTCGGCGTTCGTCTCATCGGGCTGAACCCGTTTGACGACACCGCGCTGACGCTGGCGACCATCCTCGACGCGCTCGGCCTCTATGCGGTCTGGCTGATCGTCTGGCACATGCTCTGGAGCCTGCGTCCGAAGTTCGGCTGATCGTCCCTGGCCCTCGGTCACGCGATCGGGGGCCAGCCTACCATGCGCGAC
>Ga0209190_1000754_pt1 | contig 23284 bp, 17 predicted proteins | sample M_140205_XF_Meta_FD_187315 | JGI IMG/M metagenome (GOLD analysis project Ga0209190, IMG submission 187315) | Freshwater microbial communities from Lake Montjoie, Canada to study carbon cycling - M_140205_XF_MetaG (SPAdes) (version 2) | ecosystem: Environmental > Aquatic > Freshwater > Lake... | reverse complement strand
GATGGTTTCCTTGAGAGGTTCCTTCGTGCCGTTCCAGCGCAGGCGGTAGGCGTTGTAGGTCTGATAGAGCCAGTTATCCATCGTCCAGATCAGGCCGCTCTGCTGGTGCTCGAGGTTACCGTTCTTAGGACCACCCACAAACCAAGGCTCCTTGGTATCGGCGATACCGTCGCCGTTGGTGTCGCGGTAGACGAAGATGTCGAGGGTGTCGGTTTCGTTGATGAGCACGCGGTCGTCGAGGGGGAGGACCATGCGCGGCAGGAGCATCTTGTCGCGGTAGAGGATATGCTTGTCGAAAGTGCCGTCACGCTTGGTGCTCTCGTGGCGGGAGACGACGCCGATCGGGTCGTGCTCGTTCTTGCCGTCGATGTCCTGCATGTAGGTGCGCAGCTCGGCGATGTACATGCGGCCGTTGCCGTCGAAGGTGAGATTGGCCGGTTCGCGGAGGCCGTCGCGCTCGCTGAGCACGAGCTCGAGACGATAACCTTCGGGCAGCTCGATGGTCTTAAGCTCATCTTCAGGAGACAGCGCCTTGACCGGCGACTGCGGCGAGAAGTCGGGCTCGTAGGCCTTCTCGTCGGCGGCATAGGCAGCCACGAGGGTGAGCGCAGACAAATAGACGGCGAATCGCATAGGGGTATGACTTCTAACCTCACTTCAAACTGGCCTGTTTCAAGCCGTATCCCCTGCCCGGCCTGAAAACGCCTTTGCCAAGGGCCAAACGGACGCCTTTGTCATCCCTATGCGCCCCTTGCTGTTCGCCCTGCTTACGGCCCTTTCCCTCGGCCTTTCCGCCGCCGGCAAACCGAATGTCGTCGTCATCCTAGCCGACGACCTCGGCTACGGTGACCTAGGTTGCTACGGCCACCCAACGATCAAGACGCCCCACCTCGACAAGATGGCCGCCGAGGGTGCCCGCTTCACCCAATTCTACGTCGCCGCCGAAGTCTGCACGCCGAGCCGCGCCTCTCTTCTGACCGGCCGCTACCCGATTCGCTCTGGCATGGCGCATAACCAGTTCCGCGTCCTGCGTGCGACTTCCACCGGCGGCCTACCCTCCACCGAAATCACGATCGCCCAAGCGCTCAAGGCGCAAGGCTACGCGACCGGCATGGTCGGCAAGTGGCACCTCGGCGTCTGGACGAACAGCCCCGAGCACCATCCGCTCAAGCACGGCTTCGATTTCCATTTCGGACTGCCGCATTCGAACGACATGAATCCATCGGCCGGCAATCCCGTTAAAGCTGGCGCACGCGTCGACCAAGACGCCGCCTGGTGGAATGCCCCGCTCTTCCGCGGCTACGAACTCGTCGACCCCAAGGCCGACCAGACGCAGCTGACCCGCCGCTACACCGAAGAAGCCACGAAGTTCATCGCCGCCAATAAGACCCAACCCTTCTTCCTCTACTTCGCCCACACCTTCCCGCACACGCCGCTGTTCGCCTCGGATCGCTTTAAGGGTAAGAGCAGCCGCGGCATCTATGGCGACGTCGTCGAGGAGCTCGACTGGAGCGTCGGCGAAATCCTCCGCACGCTCAAGGAACAGGGCATGGCCGACAACACTCTCGTCGTCTTCACCAGCGACAACGGACCTTGGCTGCTGATGGGCACCGAGACCGGCGGTAGCGCCGGCCTGCTGCGCGATGGCAAGGGCAGCACCTGGGAAGGTGGCATGCGCGTGCCCGGCATCTTCTGGTGGCCCGGCAAAATCAAGCCCGGCGTGACCGACAACGTCGGCACGATGCTCGACCTCTTCCCGACCGCCGCGAAACTCGCCGGCGCCAAAATACCGAATGACCGCAAGATGGATGGCACCGACCTCTCTCCCCTCCTGCTCGAAGAGCGCACCGTGGACCGCGGCCTTTTCTGCTATTACCGCGGCGAGAAGCTCTATGCTGCCCGCCTCGGGGACTGGAAGATACACTTCATCACGCAGGGTTCCTACAACGACAATAAGCCGCTGGCCCACGAGAAGCCGTTGCTATTCAATCTCGTCGTCGACCCCTCCGAGACCCACGAAATCTCTGCCGAACACCCCGGCGTCGTCGCCCGGATCAGCGCGGCCGTCGACCAGCACCGCGCGACCGTCACCCCGGTCCGCAGCCAGCTAATCGACGTCGTTGCCAAGTAAACGTTCGTCCTTCCCTCAGGGCCGTTTTCGCCCTATCTCTATCGTACGGGCCTATAGCTCAACGGTTAGAGCACGGAACTCATAATTCCTTGGTTCTGGGTTCAAATCCCGGTGGGCCCACCAATTTTCGGCTCTGATAGTAAAGGACTTACGGACAAGTAAGCCCCCGATAATAGGGGCCTAAGTCCCCTTTTGCTCCGATCTGCGAGTTTGCTAAGGATTCCGAATACCTTTCGGCACCCTTCTTGCTGGATTAAGGCCTTTGTTGGGCCCCTGCTCCCAAACCTATTGACGAAAGTAATCTTTTAATCACCCCGGCTTGGGAGCGTGGCACGTCACCACGGCCCTGGAGTGCTCAGTCAATTCGTGCAAACACCTCTTTTCTAATAGCCCCCTGTTAAGCCCTCACTCCAGGAGGCGCACCCCCTAAGGAATCTTTTTGAGCCCCCCATTCAAGGGCGTGGCACGTCACCTGCCGAGAAAACACACGGGGCCATTTCGCAATTTGATGCTGTTGCGATGACAACCCCTCGAGAGCCCCCACCCCCACCTCTGAAGGCAAGCCGGAGGGGTCTAATGGGCCTCCGGAGACCGACTCACTTGCCGGCCTTCTTTACGTCCTCGGCCCTCTTCGAAGCTATGTTCGCCTCGATCTCTTTCTTCAATTCCTTCGTGCGTCTTTGACCACGCAATACTTCCTCCAAGGATAATCTCCCTTCAAGTTCATCTCTTGCACCCCGGGCACTCTTAAGTTCAACGCTAACAAGATTGAAATAGGCATACGCTTCGACCAAGTCCGGCTCCTCTGTTCCAAATCCATCGATGTAGCGTTTCCCAAGTAGGACCAGTGCTTCGAGACGCCCTTGGACGGCGGCTTTACGATACCACTTCACCGCTTCGGCGAAATCCCTCGTTACGCCTGTTCCGTAGAAAAAGAATTGCCCAAGGGCAACCTGAGCTTCGGCATCCCCTTGGTCAGCGGCCAAACTCCACCACTTAACGGACTCGAGATAATCCTTAGGCGCATCACTTCCATTTTGGTAGAACTTGGCCAGAAATCTTTGGCATTGAAGATCTCCTTGTTCAGCCATCCTCAAAGATTCGGTTATATCCATGGCGGCATAATACTACGCCAGACCCTTTGAGGTCAACCTATGTCACTGGCGCCCCGCCCCTGAGAGCAAGCCAGAGAGCACTAATAGGACTTCAAAAGAGTCTAAGGACTTGGCAAGCCGACCGGCTTAGGCCATTCAAGGGTTATGGCATCTATCCCCAAGAAAGTCTCTGAGCGTATCTCGGAAGGTCTTAAGCGCTTTCAGCCAATCATCCAGGCCGCCAAAGCCCGGGACGCCGGGGAGTCTGATACCGTGACCATTATCACCGACTGCCTCACCGAGATTTTCGGTTACGATAAGTATTCCGAAGTCACCTCGGAGCACGCTATCAGGGGGACCTACGTAGACCTTGCCATCAAGGTAAACGACACCCTGCTATTCCTGATCGAAGCTAAGGCAATCGGCCTGACTCTTAACGACAAGCATCTCAAGCAAGCTGTCGATTACGCAGCCAACAAAGGAGTTGATTGGGTAGTCCTTACCAACGGTCAAATCTGGAAGGTCTACAAAGTCACTTTCTCCAAGCCCATTGACCAAGAGCTAATCACCGAAATCGACCTCCTCTCCATTAACCACAAGAAGGAGGAGGAAACCGAAAAGCTCTTCATTCTCTGCAAGGAGGGCTGGCAGAAGTCCGCTATCCAGGACCTCTACGGACAGAGCCAGATGCTTAGCCGCTATACCCTTGGCGCAGCACTCCTCTCCGAGCCAGTCCTTGAGACGATCCGTAGGGAGTTGCGCAAGGTCTTCCCCGGTGCCGGCCTCGTGGAGATTGATGTAATTTCAAACACCCTGGCAACCGAGGTAATCCGCAGAGAAGTCCTCGAGGGAGACAAGGCAGCTCAAGCTAGCAAGAAGCTTGCTCGGGCCGTCGCTAAGTCCGCTAAGGCTAAAGCCGAGGCAAAGGATAAGCCGGAGCAATCTGCCTCTACCCAAGACTCCCCAGAGGCCCCTAAAGCCTAACTAAGGGGCTAGTATCCTTCCTCTTCAATCCGGACAGGAAACGTCCGTTTTTTCGGTGGTGGATGTCCCACGCCTTCCCCCGGGGTGGGTAATAGATTTCTTTCGAGCCCTGCCTCTTGGATCAGAGCCAGACTCTCTATTGGTTAGGCCCTCACTATCCCCTCCAGGAGAGCTCGAGGCACGAGATAGACCTTCCCGCTTCCGAGACGAACCTCCAGGAGCTCGAGCCGATCTGATTCCTCTTGCCGGACTTGTGCCATAAGGCCGAGAGCGTTCGGCCCTGGAGCTCTGCCGGCAAACCTAAGCCGGAAGGATTACCTCCCAAGGGTAAGCACCTAGCTCACTTCGAATCGTCCTGCCTCTCGGGCTTAGCGAGCTTCCCCTGATCAGTCTTGCTAGAAGCCCCAGCCACTTGCTTCTGCTTTTCATCCATTTCCTTACGCTTGCGAATAAACTCCCTGAGTTCAGTAAGCTCCCTTTTCACCGTTTCACTTTCAACGCTTTGGTTCTGATTGGCTTTCCCAGGCTGCGTTGAGTTAGAAGTTTCACATCTTGCTAAACACAAAGCGATTACTGCTAAAAGCATCGCAATTCCGGCGGCATCTTTGGGGTTCATAACTTCAAAGTTAAACGATTAGCTCACTTCTGCTCATCCGTCCTCTCGGGCCGGGAGAAGTTGATAGATCGGCAAAGCGGACAATGGGGAGAAACAATCCAGGAAGCCAGGAGGACGAGAAAGGCGTAAATGGACAAGACACCTGCGAGTAATGGGCCCAACGTGGGAATGTAAAAAATGGCCCCCGCAACGAGAAGCAAAATAATCCCCGTCCAAAACTGCTCACGAGGGTCATTGGGCGAACGAAAAGACTCCCGGCAACAATGGCACCGGAACCAAGTGACCTTCTCCTTCTCCATTCTAATCCGGACGTTTTCCGCAATAATCCACTCCTCCTCCTCCTTGGCCTTGGCCTTCTCTTGTGCGAGCTGTTCGTCCTTCAGTGCCTTCTCTCGGGCAAGCTGTTCGGCCTTAATTGCCTCCTCTTGCTTGAGCTGTTCGGCCCTCTCTGCCAATTGCCTCCGAGCTTCTGAGGCCTGGAGCTTGAGCAAGGGAGCCCATTCGGTCATCCCCTCGTGCCAATAGAAGTCCGTCTCCTTGAGGGTGCCATAGACGAGAAGCCGGACGGCCTCCTTTGCCTCATAGGTCCCGATCTCTTTTCCGTCCCTTGAGATTTTAACTTGGAGAGGCGTGCTCATTTAATCCACGCGACATAAAACGTGATACAAAAAATTCCTACCAAAACAAAAATAGCATAACAGGCAATTGTTGCAAAGGCAATAAGCCCAAAAAGAAGTCCGGGGTCTGGTTGTTTACCCGAAAAAACATCCTCGAACCAGCAAAGTTTCAGTCCCCTTGTTCCCCCTACGAGGTAGACTAAAACAAAAAGTATTCCGAATGCACCGACGGCATAAAGATCACTTAAAAGCAACCACACATAATTATTCCAGAAAAACGGTTTTTCAAAAAAAGAGAGGGCAGGACCTACGAGGCTTTGGCAATATACCTCCAATGCCCTCCAAGCAGCAAATCCCGGAAGAATTACGGTTGGGGTCAGGAGAGATATAATCAAGGCGACCCGCCCCAATCGGACAAAAAAGAGGCGATCTCCTTCTTCGTTTAGCTTTTCGTTTTCTTCCCGCTTCAGCTTTAGTTCTTCTTCATCAGTCATATATCTTTAAAATACTTCTGTAACACGCCCTCAAGACTTAACGCAACGAGACGCAACTGAGCCAAGGGGGTAATTAAATACTCCCCTAAAGAGAAAGAGTTAAAACCCACCCCAAGGGAGCAAGAATGGGAGAAGGCAGGGTTACCCAGCAGACTTAATACGCTCCCAGAAAGGGAAGTAACCGCGGGTGGCGTGCGGGAAGTGTTCGGTGTCCCAGGCCCGACGGCGCCAGATCAGGCGGATGCCGGCTGTCGCCAAGGCGACCTCGATCGCGAGCGCTTCAGTCAGCCAGGGCCCGACGAACGGTCGATAGGCGGCGACGGCCTGTAGCTGGTTCAGCTTGGCCCATTCGACCACCGTCGTCGCAAGGTCCGACGTATCGCCCGAGGAGACTTCGGCCCCGAAATGCTGACCGGTCCGCGTTGCGCCGTCATGCAGGCTCGCCTGCGTCCAGGTGGAGACTTTCTCCGACCATCCGGCTCTTTCGACGATACCCTTCGGCCACGAGGCGTTGATAGCCTGGAGGTTCAATCCGGCGAGTTCACCCTGCTCGACCGCGAGGTCTTCGGGATGCACCCATAGGCCGATGCGATCGTAAGCCTTTAGCGAAGCGACCTGCGAAGCGTCTTCGGTCCACGCCGCCACCTTTGGCAAGGGTTCTTCCGTTATGGCAAACGGAGCCGAGGCGAGCTGGCTGGCCAGCGGCGCATGCTCCCCTTCGGTGTAGAAAGCGATGTTGTCCGCCCGGGCGACGTAGGTCTTACCCGGCGTCTGCAAGCCTGTGACCCAGCGCCAAGAGAGCGTATTGCTGGCGACATCTCCATCGAGCAGGTGCTCGTAAAAGAACGCGGCACCGAGCTCCCATGGCAGACGGAGCGTAAAGACCCAGATCGAGGCGAACCACATGCGGGCGTGATTATGCAAGTAGCCGGTAGTCACGAGTTCCTGCGCCCACGCATCGAACCCCGCGACACCAGTCTTCCCGGCGAGAGCAGCCTCCAGCCTCGAACGTTGTTCGGTGCTCAAAGATTCGCGTAGGCGAGGCACGGACTCGCACCAGCGAGTCCATGCCGCCTGACGTTGCTCGAGCCAACCCTTCCAATAGGTCCGCCAGTAGACCTCCTGCACGAACTTCTCGACGGCGGGGAACGACCATCGGGCTCTGGCCGCCGCGACGATCTCCGACTCCAGCAGGAGACGTTTCTGGACCCACGGAGATAACCGCGAGACGTTGTCATGCCCGGACCGGACGTAATTACGTTCTGCCGCATAGCGTCCCGCGGCCGGAAGGAATTCGTTCAGACGCGCCAAAGCGGCGGCTCGGGTGGGGATGAAAGCCAACGGAACGGACATGACCTGAATTAAGCGAAAGCCAGTCTCTGCGCAAACGAGCCAGGGACAAAGCCGTCACCTTAGGCACAAGTAGGCAATGGGCTTGGCAGCCTCGAGGTCTTGTGCTGACGTTGAATCCGCCCCCGGCGGAACGTCCACCTACCCGACCCGCTGAATCAAGGGAACCCCTCGACCTTTTACATGACCAACCTGTAGCCCCCCATGCGTAAGTTCCTCCTCGCCCTGTTCCTGCTCGCCGCCGCCGTGGTCGGTGGGTGGCGTATCTTCGCCCCTGCTCCGGTATCCAAGAACCCCATTGACCGCCTCAAAGCGCCCAGCCCGGTGGAGACTATCCGCGTCGCCAAGCCCGCCACGCCGTCCCCGGTCCCCGTCGTGCGCGCCGCGCCCGAGGTCCCTAATAATAAGATGTCCGCCAAGCGCGCCCAGATGGAAGAGCGCTTCGCCGACCTGAAGGAAGAAGGAAAACGCGTCCGCGATACCCTGATTGCGAGCGACCCAAAAGCTGCGCAGGCCTATTCGAATATCACCCGTCGCCCCGAATACAGAGAGATTCTCGATCAGCGGCATCAGATCGAAGCTAATTGGGAAAAAGCCCCCGACAACGAGCGGGAAGCCATGCTGGCCCAGATGAATGCCCTCCGACAACAAGGCTTCGGGCTGATTCTGGCAGAAATTCAAGCAACGAGCAACCAGCCAGCCGCCGCGCCAGCCGCCGCACCTGCGTCGCGAAACGCCGCCGCACCAGGAGCGGCGCCCGCGCCGGCCCCGGCTCCTCCGATCGTCTTCCAGTAAGCAGACCGCTTAGGAACCCCAGCTGAAGCGCTCCGGCACCCAAGCGTATTGGTCGCCCTTGGGCACGACGGTACCGATACCGGGCCATGGCAAATGGAATCCGAAGGCGCGGCACTTCTCCTTAGCCATGCGCTTGAAAAGCTTCTGGCGCGTCTTGACCGCGGTCTCGGGGTCATGGTCCATCGCGACGGTCCAGCCGACATTGTCGAACATGAGCACATGATGGTGCACCACGTCGCTGATATGCACCAGCGACTCGCCTTCGGAACGGATCTCAAAGCAGGCGTGGCCATCGGTGTGACCTGGGGCCGCGAGGACGGTGACGGCCTCGTGGAAGAGTTTCTGGCCGTCCTTGGCGATGACGAGCTGGTCCTTGAGGATATCGAAGTTGCGGCAGATTGTCTTTACCATGTTCGGCAGGGGCTTCTTATCCCGCTTCGACTTGGAGAAGTCAGGGCTCGGGCCGCGCCAGAAATCATACTCTTCCTGGAGCAGGTAGATCTTGGCGTTCGGGAAAGCGGGCTTACCGTTGTCGACGAAGCCATCGAGGTGATCGGAATGCGAATGGCTGAGAAAACCCGTCGTGACCTGCTCGGGCTTAATGCCGAGCTGACGCAGGCCCTCGGCGAGCCAGCCGAAGTTCGGATTGGGGTGACGCTCGCCGAAGCCGGCGTCGATCAGCGCAACTTCGTCACCGATCTTCAGCCCCATGATATTAATGTAGAGCGGCAACGCATCGAGGCGCTCGCGATTGAAGATGAGGGCGTCCTTCATCGCAGAACGGTCCGCTTCAGGCCACATAAGCTCGAGGCCCTGCTTGAAGAGCATGTGACCGTCGCTGATCGAGAAGGCCTCGATCTTGCCGATGTTAAACTTGTAAACGAAAGGATTTGGCGGGCGCTTCACCGACACCTTGGGCGCATCGGCCGCGACGAGGCGCGAAGCGGTCGCCAGGCCAGCCAAGGCGAAGGCGGCGGCGCCAAGGAATTCACGACGGGACGAAGGCTGGATTTCAGAGGCCATAGGGGTGGCCACAATCTACCCCATCGCCCCGCCCCCTCCAGCCCAAAGGTAAGGCGAACACCCGGGGCGCGCCACGACGATACAGATTGAAACCCCTTCCGCCCGTCGTTGTCTAAAGACCAGATGCATCGCCCCCTGCAACTCGCCCTCTTCTTCAGCCTGAACGCCGTCGTGTCCGTCCAAGCTGAGACCATCCAGTTCAACCGGGACATCCGCCCCATCCTGTCCGAGAACTGCTTCAGTTGCCACGGCTCCGACGAGAAAGCCCGTAAGGCCAAGCTCCGCCTCGACCTCTCCGATGAGGCCACCCGCGAACACAAGAACGGCACGCCCATCGTGGCAGGAGACCTAAAGAAAAGCGTCGTCTGGGAACGCATCAATTCCACCGACGAAGACGAAGTGATGCCGCCGCCGAAATCCCACCTCAAGCTCACGCCGTCCGACAAGGCGAAGGTCAAGGCCTGGATTGAGCAAGGCGCTAAATATGAAGAGCACTGGGCCTTCGTCGCCCCGAAGCGCCCAGCCCTACCGACTGGCAATAAACTTCCCGCCATCGATTACTGGGCCACCCAGAAGTTAATCGAAGCCGGCTTAAAGCCTTCGCCCGAAGCCGATCGCTACACGCTCATCCGTCGCGTGACGCTGGACCTGACCGGACTGCCCCCGACCGCCACCGAAGTCGAAGCCTTCGTCCAAGACAAGCAACCCGACGCTTACGGCCGACTCGTCGACCGCTTGCTGGCTAACCCTCACTACGGCGAACGCATGGGCCTCGATTGGCTCGATGCCGCCCGCTACTCCGACACCAACGGCTTCTCCATCGACGGCGGCCGCCATCTCTGGCTCTGGCGCGACTGGGTCATCCAGGCCTTTAACGACAACAAGCCCTACGACCGCTTCATCTCGGAACAGATTGCTGGCGACCTCATGCCGGATACCGACGACGGTAAGCTCATCGCCACGGGCTTCCAGCGCAACAACATGAACACCCACGAGGGCGGCACCATCCCGGCCGAGAACCTCGTCAACTACAACGCCGACCGCGTGAAGACGCTCGGCGAGTCTGTCTTGGGCCTGACCCTCGCTTGCGCCCAGTGCCACGACCACAAGTTCGACCCGATCAGCCAGAAGGATTACTACCGCATCTTCGCCTTCTTCAATACCCTCGACGACCGAGCCGCCGATGGTAACGCCGGCGTGAACTCGCTGCCCTCGGCGCTGCGTAAGACGGTCCTTAAGACAGATGAGCTCCCCGCCCTACTCGCCCGTATCGCCGCGCTCAACCAGCGCCTGCAGGATCCCGGCGCCAAGGTGCTCGCGCAATGGGAGCGCACGCAACAACAGCGCGAAGCGGATCGGAAGCTCGGCCTCAAACTCATCCCGGTCAAGCTGCTCAAAATCTCCACGCCCAACAGTGGCGGCGGTTTCACCGTCGAAGGCAATCAGTTCAAAGGCATCACCAAGACCGCCTTCGACATCCTCGGCGAAACCCCGCAAACCGAGGCCCCCATCGCCGGACTACGCTTCATCTTCCCCGACACGCTCGCCGCCCCGAAGCCGACCAAGGCCGCTAAGGCCGCCAAAGCAGCCAAGGCGGAACCCATCGCAGCTAAAACCATGGATGAATTTGCCGGACGCTTCGTGCTCACCGCCGTCGACGTCACCGCGGACAAGGTTGCGGGCGACCAAGTGAACATCCATCGCCTCCAGAAGTTCAGTCACATCACCGCCGACGCTTGGACCGAGGACTATCCGGCCAAGGACGTGCGCGCCTTCAATGTGCTCAACCAAGGATGGTCGCCCCCGGCGGGCACCGGGACGCACCACCTCACGGTGACGTTCGCCACGCCGATTACCGCGAAAGACCAGCCCTACCTTACCACGCAGATCTATTTCGGAAACAAGATGGGCGGCGCTCCCAGCGAGGGCGAACTCTTCGCCTTCACCGGCCACGACGACGGTACCGACCTGCCGGAGTTCGTCCTGCGTATCCTGACAACCAAGCCGGCAGAACGCTCTGGCGAGCAGCAACAGGCCCTTTGGGCTTATTGCGCGAAACACTCCGACGAGATGAAAGGCGTCCGCACGGACCTAGCCAACGCTCAGGAGCGGGCCAAGAGCCTCACCGAGCCCCAGTCGACGATGGTCATGAACCTCTCCGCCAAACCGCGTGAGACGTTCATCCTGAACCGCGGCGACTACTCCCAGCCCACGGTGAAGGTCGAAGCCGGCACGCCCTCCAAGCTGCCCGCCCTCCCGGCCGGCACACCCGCCAATCGCCTCGGACTCGCCCAGTGGCTCGTCATGAAGGAAAATCCGTTGACCGCTCGGGTCGCCGTCAACCGCGTCTGGAAACTCCTCTTCGGCACCGGAATAGTTACGACCGCCTCGGACTTCGGCTTCCAGGGCCAGTGGCCCAGCCACCCCGAGCTGCTCGATACCCTCTCGGTCGACTTCGTCGAATCAGGATGGAATCTCAAAGGACTCATCAAGCAAATCGTGACTTCGTCGACCTATCGCCAGACGTCGCGCACCTCGGCTGAGGTCTTGGAAAAGGACCCGGCTAATCGCCTCCTCTCCCGCGGTCCGCGCTTCCGCTTACAAGCTGAACTCATTCGCGATCAGGCCCTGCAGGCCGGCGGCCTACTCGTCCCCCAGCTTGGTGGCCCGAGCGTGAATCCTTATTCGCCCTTCGACCTGTGGCGCGAAGTCAGCCACTACGGCAGCTCCCCGGCGACCTCCCAAGTCTTCGTGCAGGATCACGGCGATAAACTCTATCGCCGGTCCATGTATACTTATTGGAAACGCACGGCCCCACCGGCCAACATGGTCACGTTCGATGCGCCCAATCGAGAGGTCTGCACCATCAGCCGTAGCAACACCACGACCCCACTGCAGGCGCTCGTCACGCTGAATGACGTCCAATTCGTCGAGGCAGCCCGTGGCTTCGCCCAACGCATCATCCACCAGAGTACCGATGACTCTGCCCGCCTCCGCTGGGCGTTCCTTGAAGCCGTCTCGCGTCCCCCGTCGGACAAAGAACAGGCCGTCATCCTCAAGGCCCTCATTCGCGAGCGGGCCCGCTATGCATCGGACAACGAGCGTGCCATGAAAGTGCTCAGTCCTGGCGAATCCCCTCGCGACAGCACAATCCCGGCCGCTGAGCACGCCGCTTGGATGCAAGTGGCCACCCTCATCCTCAATCTCAGCGAAACCGTGACCCGTAACTAAAGCCATGCATCCGCAACACGAATTCCAGAATCATCTCACCCGCCGAACGTTCATCGGGCAATCCGCACGCGGCGTTGGCGGCCTCGCCCTCGGCTCGATGCTCTTCCCCGAGCTACTGGCCGCCGGCACGAAGACCCGCGAAGGCGGCCTAGGCAGCATTCCGCATTTCGCCCCCAAGGCTAAACGCGTCCTCTGCCTCTTTCAGTCCGGCGGCCTGTCCCACGTCGACCTGTTCGACAATAAACCCGCCTTGCACGAGTTTGCGGGTAAAGACCTGCCTCCCTCCATCAAGGGCACCCAGCGCCTCACTGGGATGACTTCGGGACAGAAGGGCTACCCGGTCCGTCCCCCGCTCGTGGACGGCAAGGCCTGCGGTAAGCATGGCACCTGGATCAGCAACCTCCTCCCGCACATTCAGACCATCGCGGATGACATCTGCATCATCAAGACTCTGAACACCGAGGCGATCAACCACGACCCGGCAATCACGTTCATGAACACCGGTAACCAGCAGCCTGGCTATGCCAGCATGGGCGCCTGGGCGAGCTATGGACTCGGCACCGAGAACGCCAACCTGCCTGCGTTCATCGCCATGGTCTCCCAAGGCACCGGCAAGAACCCGGGACAGCCGGTCTTCTCCCGTCTCTGGGGGAGCGGCTTCCTGCCCTCCAATCACCAAGGGGTGGGCCTGCGGCCGGGCGCCAATCCGGTGCTCTACCTCCAGAACCCTCCGAGCATCGATGGCGCCCAACGTCGAGAATTGCTGGACGACCTGGCGACACTCAACGAAGAACGCGCCCGCGAACTGGGCGACCCGGAGACAATCACCCGCATCAAGGCCTACGAGATGGCCTTCCGCATGCAGACCTCGGTTCCTGAACTGGCCGACATCTCACAGGAATCCAAAGCCACCCTCGACTCTTACGGACCTGAGGTAACCCGCCCCGGCTCCTACGCCGCCAACTGCCTACTCGCGCGGCGACTGCTCGAACGCGACGTCCGCTTCGTCCAGCTGTTCCATCGCGGCTGGGATCAACACGTCGCCTTGGCCCGCCAGCTCCCCAACCAGTGCCACGATATCGACCAACCCACCGCCGCCCTGATCAAAGACCTTAAGGCCCGCGGATTATTGGAGGACACCCTGGTCATCTTCGCCACGGAGTTCGGGCGCACCGCTTTCACCCAAGGCGGCTTCGGCAACCCGGCCAGCGGACGCGACCACCATGGCCGATGCTTCTCGGTGTTCCTGGCCGGCGGCGGTATCAAGCCCGGCTTCGAATACGGGGTAACGGATGACTTCGCCTATAACATCGCCAAGGACGGCGTCCACCTTCGCGACCTTCATGCAACGATTCTCCATTGCATGGGCATCGATCACGAACGCTTCACCTACAAGTTCCGCGGCCTCAACGTGAAGCTCACCGGCGTCGAAGAAGCCCACGTTGTTAAAGGCGTGCTGGCCTGAACAGAGCAACGGTGCGGGCACAAAAAAGGCGGCCTTGCGGCCGCCTTTTTTACCATCAAAGACGATCTCAGCGCGAGATTGTGACCGAGGCAGTCGACGGTAGGTTGGCCAGCATATTATAGGTGTAGGCCGGGTAGACCAGGCTGGTCACGGTGAACGTGTAGGTCGAAGGATTGGTCATACGCTGTTTGGGCATCTGGATGGTTACGTAGCCGTTGGAGTCGGTTTTGGCGGCGGACTTACCGGATGCCGAACCAGTGACAGTAACATAGACGGCGACCAAACGGAGCGGCTGACCGTATTGATTGACGACCTGGATAACCGCAGTACCGGCTACCTCAACATTCGTCTTACGGACCCACGATCCGGTCATGGAAGCCACGCTCACCGAATTTGGGAGGGCGGAACCACTAACGGTGATCACCTTGGTCGCGGCGGCGGAGGCGTTACCCTGGTTATCCGTGACGACCAGCGAGGCGGTGTAAGTACCTGGAGCGGCATAAGTATGGACTGGATTTCGGAGTGTCGAGGTGTTGGCGGCGCCCGAAGCAGCATCGCCGAAATTCCAGCTATAACCTGCAATCACGCCATCAGGGTCGGTGGACGTAAGGCCGTCGAAGGCAACGGCCACGGGGCGTACGCCGCCGGAACGGTCAGACGTGATTCGGGCGGTAGGCGCCTGCATCAACTCCTGCCAGGTGCCGGTAATGCCGTAGCGTCCGAGCGAACCGTAGTTCGTGAAACCGGCGCTGGTGCCCACGATCGTGCCGGTAACGCCAGTATTGGTCGGAACCTGACTCGTTCCCTTTGTCGGATCATAACCGAGGCCGTTCACCTTAATGTAATAAGTACCTGCGGTCGGTATGTTATAGGTCAACGTCGCGCCCATGCTCGAAAGCGAATAAGTACCCGCGATGGCGGTACCGCTGGCATTGAGCAACGACAGGCCCACCTTGAGGTTGCCGTTATAATTACGATACTTCAGGTGCGGCGTCGCGGTCAGAGTCAAGGCACCCACGCCAGGGGTGATTTTGAAGAGGTCGACGTCCGTGCCATCGGAGATAATGCCGCCACCGGTGATGCTGGTGCCGGAAACGACCGTCGCCGTCGCCAGCGTGTTCCCGTGGTCATCGGTGACTTTAGGGGCGAAGGTTGAGATAATCGCGATGTCGTCTTGGACACCGCCTGTGGTGTCGGCGTAAGCGAAGGGATAATCTCCCTTAGACCACTGGTTCAAATTACACGCAGACGGCCAGCCGACCAAGCCGCTATTGCCCATGATCGGACAGACGGAAGTCAGGCCGGTAAAGCCGGTGACAGTGTGACCGACGGTATAAGACCCGCCACTACCAGAGGCAGTTTCACCCCAATGGTTAAGGCCGACGGTATGGCCAACCTCGTGCGCGACGCAGAGAATCGTCACCTCGACGTTGGAGGTAGTGGGCTTCGAGCTGGAGTAATTATTGTCGATGAAGACAAAGTTGTTGTCGTCGTTACCATTGATGGCACCGCCGAAGGAATTAAGCTGGGCGATACCCATGACGCCGGGGACACCCAGCCAATCCATCACGCTGCCACCTATGACGCAGCGCTGACCGAGAGCTGTCGTCGGCGGCTGCTCGGTAGTAACGTCAATATCCCAGGCTGAAAAGTCTTCGGCGACATGGAGCCAGATATCTCGTATAGCATTCAGGTTAAGCTGGTCGGTCGGCGACGCGGTTCCGCTTAATTGGAAGGCCGGGGTCACAATCGCAGCGGTCCTCCAAAGGCCAGCGGGCGTGGTGTGCCCGTTAAAGTCGAGGTAAAGGACCTTCGAGGCTCCCCGACGACTATGGAGCTGGAAGGCGCTGGTGGCGGTGACCGTGGACGGCGTACCGGTATAGGTGGAGGTATCCGGGCCGGTCTGGATGGCCTTAGCAGCCCCGGGCAGAGATCCCACTGGCGCGACGAACTTGCAGGCGTAGAAAAGACGGTTGTCGGCGGAGACGTGGAGGTCGCGGTCCTTGGCGGCGACCTCCTTGGCCTTGGCGAGGCTCCAGCCAATCTTGCCGGCAGCGATACTCATACGTTCGTCGGGCGCCTCGATGGCGACAGCCGCTCCCTGCAACTTGCCGACGGCGCCGGCACCGAAGGCCGAAGCCGACAGTAAGAGGACAGAAAGGAGAGAAAACAGTTTCTTCATAAGGGGAGGAATATAGGGGTAAAACCTTTCTTAAAGGTAGATGATAAACCTTTTCTGACAAACCAATTTCCCTAGCCAGCAAGGTTTTCACTCTATTGCCCTTGAGATACCTTGCCCGCCGTATTTGCTCCCCCATAACGCCAAACCATATGCTTCGCCTCCTTTTCCTGACCCTTTTCGGACTGTCCAACCTGTTCGCCGCCGAAACCGCCCCCGTCCGTCACCCGAACGTCATCGTCATCCTGGTCGATGACATGGGCCAAACCGACCTTTCCTGCTATGGGAGTCGCTTCTACGAGACGCCCAACGTCGACCAGCTAGCCAAGGACGGTGTCCGCTTCGCCAATGGCTACTCGGCCTGCACGGTCTGCTCCCCTACCCGCGCCGCGCTGATGACCGGGAAATATCCGGCCCGACTGCACATCACCGACTGGATTGCTGGCCACGAGCGCCCGAAGGCCAAACTCAAGATCCCGGACTGGCAGAAGTTCCTCCCCTTCGAAGAGATCACCCTCGCCGAACAGTTCAAATCCGCCGGTTACGCGACCGCCAGTATCGGCAAGTGGCACCTGACACCCGGACTGAAGGACGGAGACGAAGCCTACTATCCCGACAAGCATGGTTTCGACGTGAATATCGGCGGCTACCATCGTGGCCAGCCACCTAGCTACGTCTCGCCCTACAAAATCCCCACACTCGTTGATGGTCCGGTCGGCGAGTTCCTCACCGACCGCGAAGCCAACGAGGCGGTGAAGTTCATCGAAACGAACAAGGACAAACCGTTCTTCATTTACCTTCCCCATTACGCCGTCCACCAACCAATCGCTGGCAAGACCGACGTCGTCGCGAAGTTCAAGGACAAGGCCGCGAAGATTCCTGACCTGAAGCAGAAGAACGCGACCTATGCCGCCTTGGTCGCGAGCGTCGATGACTCGCTCGGGACGATCCGCGCCGCGCTCAAGCGCCTGAAGCTCGACGACAATACGATCATCGTCTTCACGACCGACAACGGCGGCCTCCTGCCGACGACCGACAACTCCCCGCTCCGTGCCGGCAAAGGCTCTGCCTACGAAGGCGGCGTGCGCGTCCCGCTCATCGTCTACTGGCCCGGCGTGACGAAGGCTGGCCTGGTCGAAGCCTCTCCGGCCATCACGGTCGACCTCTACCCCACCCTACTCGAGATGACCGGTGTAAAGCCGCTCCAGTCCCTCGTTGACGGCATCAGCCTCGCCCCGCTCCTGAAGTCCAGCGCCAAGCCCGACCGCGACGCAATCTTCTGGCACTACCCGCACTACCACCCAGGAGGCGCCACGCCCCATAGCGCCATCCGCAGCGGTGACTTCCGTCTGGTACACTTCTACGAAGACGGCCGCGACGAACTCTACGACCTCGCGAACGATGTCAGCGAGACCAAGGATCTCGCCGCCACCCAGCCCGAACGCGCCACGGCCCTGCGCACGCGCCTCGACGCCTGGCTGAAGTCGGTCGACGCCCAATTCCCCACGGCCAACCCGGCCTTCGACCCTGTCGCCGATAAGGCGGGCAAGGCAAAGGGCAAGCAGGCCGCGAAGAAGGTCGGGGAGTGAGGCTTACTTGGCTTCGGGGGCCTTCGGCGCCGCCTTGCCCTTCTTGCCGGCGTTCTTGCCAGCGTTCTCGGCGTTGCGTCCGGGCATCTTCTTGGCGCCGGTCGCATACTCATCGTCGACGGCGGGCACCTTCAGATCAGAGCGCAGCTTGGCGAGGCGCGTCTCAAGGTCGGCCTGAATGGCTTCATAGCCAGGCTGGCCGAAGTAACTGCGTAGCTCGAGCGGATCCTTCTCGCTGTCGAAGAGGTCGGTCTTGGTCTCGCCATTACCGTAGTAACGCACGAGCTTGTAACGGTCGGTGATGATACCGTAGTGCGGCGCGACATGGTGCGGCTGCGGATACTCGTAGTAGTGGTAGTAGAACTCCTTGCGCCAGTCGGCAGGAGTCTCGCCCGCGAGAATCGGCGTCAGGCTACGGCCCTGCATCTCGGCGGGCGAAGGCAGGCCGGCCATGGCGAGGAAGGTTTGTGCGTAATCCACATTAGAAACGAGCGCCTTGCTGACGGAACCGGGCTTGGTCACCCCGGGCCAGCGAACGAGCAAAGGCGTGCGCACCGACTCCTCGAAGATCCAGCGCTTGTCGAACCAGCCATGCTCGCCGAGGTAGAACCCTTGGTCGGCGGAATAAATGACGATGGTGTTCTCGGCGAGGCCTTCGGCCTCGAGATACTTGAGCACGCGGCCGACGTTGTCGTCGACCGACTTCACACAGGCGAGGTAGTCATGCATGTAGCGCTGATAGCGCCAGCGGACGAGATCCTTGCCCGCAAGATTGGCCTTACGGTAGGCCTCGTTACGGGGCTCGTAATAGGAGTCCCAGACCGCCGCCTGCTCCGCATCGAGCTGGGGCGGACGGACAAGTTTCATGTCCTTGGGGGTGATGGTCTTCTCCAAAGTCATGTCATTCTCGCCGACGGCCTTCGCGCGGTTGGCGTAGTCGTCGAAGAGCGTAGGCGGTTCAGGGTAGACGCGGTCCTTGTCGAAACCGAGGTCCTTGATGTTGGGCTCCCACTCGCGGTGCGGGGCCTTGTGCTGGCACATGAGGACGAAGGGCTTGGTCTTGTCGCGCTTGCTGAGCCAGTCCAGGGAGAGGTCGGTGATGATGTCGGTGACGTAGCCTTGGGTCTTCACCGCGCCCTGTGCATTCAGCATCGGAGGATTGTAATAGACACCCTGCCCTGGCAACACCTGCCAGAAGTCGAAGCCGGTGGGATTGCTGATAAGGTGCCACTTCCCGATGATGGCGGTCTGGTACCCGGCCTTCTGGAGGAGTTTCGGGAAGGTGACCTGCGTGCTGTCAAAGACGGAATTCGAGTTGTTATAGAACCCGTTCAGGTGCGAGTACTTGCCGGTCAGGATCACGGCGCGGCTCGGACCGCAGATGGAATTAGTGACCAAGGCGCGATCAAAACGCATGCCTTCTTTGGCGATGCGATCGATGTTCGGGGTCTGGTTCAGTTTTCGCGCGTCTCCGTAGGCGCTGATAGCCTGATAGGCGTGGTCATCGGAGAAGATGAACACGATGTTAGGTTGCTTGGCGGGAGCAGCCGACAGAAGGCCGCCGACCAGACAGAGAAGGAGTGCCAGGATTCGCATGGGGTTATGAGGATTAATGAAGGCATGGAGGCATCGGTCAATCGACAACCATTACGATTGAAACCTTCCGTTCGCCGACCTGTCTCCCCATTCATGCGAACGCTGCTTCTCGCCTGCCTATGCCTTTCAGTGACCGCGTGGGCGGCTCCGGATGCGACCCCCTACCCGACCACGAGCAGCCCCAAGGGTATCCAAGTGCAGATGACACCCGACGCCCTAGAACTCGGTATCCATCACGCCGGTATCAATATCACCCTCAGCGGCCTGCTCTCCCCAGCGATGGAAGCCAAGCCTGGGCAGCTCACCGCCTCGGCCGACGGCTTCACTTTTGTCATCAACGACAAATACGCCGAGGCGATGGATCGGCACATCAAGCCTCTGAGTGACCAAGGCATCGTGGTGACGCTCATCGTCATCACTTATCGTTCACCCAACGAGCGCATCCGCAACCTGACCATTCATCCGAAGGCCGACCCAATCAAAGGTACAACGATGGCCGCCAACACGGTGACCCCAGAGGGCCGCGCCTGCTATAAGGCGCTCACCGAATTCATCGCCCGACGCTGGTCTTCGGCCGACGCCTCGCACGGACGCGTCTGGGGCTGGGTGGTCAGCAACGAAGTGAACTCCCACCACGAATGGCATCAGATGGGTCCGGCAACGGTCGCGGAAGTCGCTACTCAATACGAAGATCAAGTGCGCCTCGCCTGGGAATCCCTTCGCCGTCACTCGGAGCACGCACGCATCTACCTATCGATGGAGCACCACTGGAACATGCAAGGCAACAGGGACCCGCTCCAGGCCTGCCCGGGCCGAACCTTGCTCGAACTGTTCTCAAAGCGTGCCCGTGAACGCGGTGACTTCGACTGGAACCTGGCCTTTCATCCATACCCTACCAATCTCCGCGACCCGCGAACATGGCTCGACAAGGTCACGTTCGACGACGCCACTCCGAAGGTGACGTTCAAGAACCTCGAAGTGTTGACAAAGAAACTGGCGACACCGGAACTCCTCTACGCCGGCAAACCACGCCGTCTCAGCTTCACGGAACAAGGCTTCGACGTCAGCAAGCGCCCCGAAGCACTCACCGAACAGGCCGCAGCCTACGCGTACGCATGGGAGAAAGTCTCCCGCCTCAACGGCTCCGTCGACGCCTTCCTCTATCATCGCCAGGTCGACCACGCCAAAGAAAACGGCCTGCGCTTCGGACTCTGGAGCAATCAGCCCGGTACGATCTCGGAGCCCAACCAGAAACGCCTGATCTGGTTCCTTTTCAAGTCGGCCGATACTCCTGGATGGAAGACCGCCGCCGAACCTTATCTAAAGACCTGCGGCCTCAAGAGTTGGGATGAGTTGAATCCCAAGTAAGGAGTGCTTGGCATCGCTTCTTGCCCAGGCCTTCCCTGCCCCTCAATAAAGCCGGATGCACGGCTTCGTCATCGGACTCGACCTCGGTACCTCAGGTGTCCGCGCCGTAGCCGTAGACGCCTCCGGTAAGATTCTCGCCCTAGGCTCGGCAACGCTACCGGCGACGAAGATCACGGGAGCCCGCCGCGAACAATCTCCGGAAGATTGGTGGAACGGCTGCCGCACGGCCCTCGACGAACTCAGCCAGAAACTCGACCTCGCCGGCGCCCGCGCCATCGCGGTCGACGCGACCTCCGGCACGATCCTGCCGGTCGATAATCACAACCGTCCGCTCGCCTCGGCCCGCATGTATGATGACGCCGATACGGGTGAACTCGCCGCAAAAATCAAGTCGCTCGCCCCACGCGAAAGCGCCGCCCATGGCGCCACTTCTCCGGCCGCCCGTGCCCTCGAGTGGGCTAAGCTGCCGCGCTTGCATTGCATCATCCACCAAGCCGACTGGATCAACGGATGCCTCGGCGCCACGAACTGGCAGACCGATGAGAACAACGCCCTGAAGACCGGCTATGATCCCGTCATTCGCAGCTGGCCGGACTGGCTTCGCGGTTTCGGACTCTCTCCTGGCATCCTGCCTGAAGTCGTCCCGGTGGGCACGCCGATTGGACACGTCTCCGCGCAGGCGGCCATCGCCCTCGGAATACCCGAAGGCATCACGATTGCAGCCGGCACGACCGATGGCTGCGCGACCTTCCTCGCCAGCGGCGCGACCGAACCCGGCGAAGCCTCCACCGCGCTCGGCTCAACCATCGTGCTCAAACTGCTCAGCGATCACCCGATCTTCGCACCCGAACTCGGCATCTACAGCCACCGACTCGGCGACACCTGGCTCGCCGGCGGCGCCTCCAACTGCGGCGGTAAGACGTTGCTCCAGTTCTTTACCGCCGAACAACTCGCCAGCCTCGAACCTTCGCTCAATCCAGCAAAGCCGACCAGTACCGACTACTATCCCTTACCCTCCGTCGGCGAACGCTTCCCGGTATCCGACGCGAAACTCGCGCCTCGCCTAACCCCCAGGCCGTCTTCCGATGCCGAATTCCTGCAAGGCATCTACGAAGCCTTCGCCCGCGTCGAGCAGACAGGCTACGCTAAGCTCCGTGAACTCGGTTGCCCGACCTTACGTAACGTCCGCCACGCTGGCGGTGGCTCCCGCAGTGCGACCTGGATGACCTTGCGCGCCAACGCGCTCAGCGTGCCGCTGACGCCTTCCTGGAGCGAAGAGGCCGCCGCCGGTGCCGCCCGCCTGGCTTGGCGTTCACTCGGTCACGAGATCACCTTCGCATGAGCACGCTTTCGCCCATTGCCGGACTCTCCGAAATCGCCGGCCAATACGGTTCGTTGCTGGTCGATCAGTTCGGTACGCTGCACGACGGCACCGTCGCCTACCCTCACGCCGCCGAGGCGCTGCGCCGCTTCCGTGAAAGCGGCGGTAAGGTCGCCGTGCTTTCCAATTCCGCGAAGACCAGTGCCGACAACGTCGTCCGCCTCGCGAAGTTCGGCTTCGGCACCAAACACTTCGACGCCGTGGTCACGTCGGGCGATGCCGCCCAAGCCGCGATCCGCTCCGGCGCCCTCGGCGCTGGCTTCGGCCCCGGCGCGAAGGTCCACATCTCCGGCAAGCCTGGCGACGACTATGGCTTCGGTGATCTCGGCTTCACGCTCACCTGGCCCGACGAAGCGGAAGGCATCATCCTCGCCGCCTGCCAGGAGCCTGACCGCAACTGGCGCGAACAGATTCGCGACCTCACCCCGGCAGCCAAACGCGGCGTCAAGATTGCCGTCTGCAACCCAGACCTCGAGATGCTCACGCCCAAAGGCGTCCGCCCTGCAGCCGGGGCCATCGCCCTCGAACTCGAACGCAAAGGCGCCTTGCTCCGCTATTTCGGCAAACCGCACGTCGATATCTATCGCACCGCGCTGGCCGCACTCGGCAACCCGCCGCCGATGACGGTACTGGCAATCGGCGACAGCCCAGAGCACGACATCGCCGGTGCCGCTGGTGCGGGCCTCGACAGCGTGATACTGCGAACAGGCATCCTCAGCGACAAAGACGACGCATCCTTGCAGGCGCGCCTACCGAAAGGCGGCCGCCGTGTATTCTGCCTCTCCGAACTCCGCTGGTAAGCCTCAGGCCCCGCGCTGAGCAGTATTGCCCCGACCCTTGGGCTTGCCGTTAACGCAATGCAGGCACGTCTGCTCATAGACGTAGTCGGGACGCTGCTGATCCTCGATGGTCAACGGCATCTGACAGTTGAAACAGATGATCGAGCCGGTCTCACGCAGGTCAGGCCCCACGCCCACGCGTTCGTCGAAGACGAAGCACTCGCCATCGTAATGCGCGCCGCCTACCTCTTCAAAATACTTTAGAATACCGCCGTCGAGCTGCAGCACATCGGTATACCCCTGCATGGCCATGAACGGGCCAGCCTTCTCGCAGCGGATACCGCCAGTACAGAACATCACGACGGGCTGCGACTTGAGTTCAGCGGGAAGCTTCTCCACTGCGGCGGGAAAATCCCGAAAATTCCAGATTTGCGGCACGATCGCCCCTTTGAACGTACCCATGCGGATTTCGTACTCATTACGCGTATCGAGCAGCGTCACCGACCGACCTTCGTCCAGCCACTGCTTGAGCTGCCTCGCGGAGATTTTGGCAGCCGGGCGACGGGCGGGGTCAACACCTTCAACGCCGAAG
>Ga0209190_1000752_pt1 | contig 23300 bp, 21 predicted proteins | sample M_140205_XF_Meta_FD_187315 | JGI IMG/M metagenome (GOLD analysis project Ga0209190, IMG submission 187315) | Freshwater microbial communities from Lake Montjoie, Canada to study carbon cycling - M_140205_XF_MetaG (SPAdes) (version 2) | ecosystem: Environmental > Aquatic > Freshwater > Lake... | reverse complement strand
GACTCCGAAAGAAATTAAAGCTGTAATAAATGGCAATCCGATAAGTACCCAAAAAGGAAAATTCATTACCTGTATATCGATAATGAATGTTATGATTAGTGTGAGTGCGAAGATGATCGCACTGCCTCCAATAAGTAAATGAATTGGCTTTAAATTTTTCACTTCTATTCGCTAAATGTATATCCGACACCTTTTATAGTGCGAATATAATCATCTCCTAGTTTTTCCCGCAATTTTCTAATGTGAACATCAATTGTTCTTTCACCAACGATAGTTTCATTACCCCAAACAATTGTTAATATTTGATCTCTTGTATACACTTTTCCTGGTCTACTTGCTAGCAATTCCAACAATTCGAATTCCTTTTTCGGTAAAAGTAAATTAGCTCCATTTGTTTTTACCATGAATTTTTCACGATCAATTTCAATATGGTTTGACTTTAATTCTGGTTGTGTTTGTGGTTGAATAGGTTTTTCAAGTCTTCTTAACAGTGATTCTACCTTACTAATCAATAATCTTGGACGGATTGGCTTTGTGATGTAATCATCGGCGCCTGCTTCAAATCCTGCTATTTGAGAATAATCCTCTGCTCTAGATGTCAAAAAAGCAATGATTGGTTGTGTAATGTTTAAATCTTTACGAATAATTTGACATGTCTCAATACCATCCATTACAGGCATCATAACATCTAATAGAATAAGAGATGGACTAACTTGCTGCGCCATTCTAACTCCCTCTTCACCATTAGATGCTGTGAAAATTTTAAATCCTTCTTTTTTCAATGAATAAGAAAGGAATTCTAAAATATCCGGTTCATCGTCGATTAATAATAAGGTATGTCCTTTTAGGTTTGTCATATAATTTCTTTAGCATTAAAAAGGGCTATCCTTTATTAGATAGCCCTTCTTAGTTATGTGATAAAATTATTTTTGAATAACCAATCTACGGTTAACGCTGTCGTTTTCTGTTTGAAGAACTACAGTGTATAATCCATTGTTTAATTCAATTGTGTTTAACTCTAATGAGTTGTTTCCTTGCACTAATTGTACATTTTGAACAGTAATGATTTGACCTAACTGGTTGATGATTGTCACTGTCGCTTCATTAGCTGATTGATTTTCAAATTCTAAAGTAGTATTAGCACTTGTTGGATTTGGATACAATTTAACATCAGCGAAGTTTTCAATTTCATTCAATCCAACAGAGATTACAAGTGTGTAAGTAATCACATCAGTACAGTTTCCATTTATAGCTGTTAAAGTAACAGTATATGAACCGTTAGCAGCAAACGCATGTGATGGAGAAGTAGCTGATGAATTGGATTGATCACCGAAATCCCAAGAGTAAGAAGTTGCATTTGTTGATGTGTTTGTAAATGTTACAACATTACCAGAAGTTGTGTTTGTAGCACTTGCAGTTGGAGTTTGTGTAAATGTTAAAGTAACATCTGCAGATTGACCAACACCGTCACATAAATTTGCATTTGTAGTTGTAACATAGTACGTTCCATTAGCTGTTGCATCTACTGTTTGAGTTATTGCACCATTACTCCACAAATAAGTATCAGAAGTAGAAGCTGTTAATGTAATAGTTTCTCCTGAACAAGCTTGAGTTGCTGTTGAACTGATTGTTGGAACTGGAGTAGCACTAACATCTACAGTTGTAGCAGAAGAAGTTGCTTGACAACCATTTCCGTCTGTATAAGTTACAGAGAATACACCTGATGCAGTTACGTTAATCGCTGCAGTAGTTTCAGAAGATGACCAAGTATTACCATTTGCAGCACTTGAAGTCAATGTTACTGAACCACCTGTACAGAATGAAGTTGGTCCACTTGCACTAATTGTTGGCGTTGAAGGCAAAGCATTTACAGTTACAACAGTTGCAGTTGAAGTTGCTTGACAACCATTTGCATCATTCACCGTTACAGTATAATTTCCATTAGATGTAGCAGTTATTCCTTGAGTTGTTTCTCCACCACTCCAAGTATTGTTTGAAGAAGCATTAGAAGTTAATACAACAGAACCACCTTGACAGAAAGTTGTTGATCCTGCAGCAGTGATTGAAGGTGTTGCAGGTAAAGTGTTTACAAGAACAACAATAGGAGCTGAAGTTGCAACACAACCAGCAGCATTTGTAGTTGTTACTGTATAAGAACCACTTGTTGAAACTGTAATTCCTTGTGTTGTTGCTGTATTGCTCCAAGTGTTGTTAGATGCAGCACTAGAAGTTAAAACAACATTTCCACCTTGACAGAAAGTTAATGGTCCTCCAGCAGTCGCTGAAACAGCTAAATAAGAAATACCTGGTGTATTGTAATCTGTTGTTTGAGGATTAAAGTTTGACCAACATTTTGTCCAGTCATTAGATCCATCAAACGCACCTTTATATGTAGTAGGTGTGAAAAATGAATTATTTAAGTTAGGATATGTAAAGTTAGCACCAGAAATTGCTGGAGACATAGCTTGTAACAAGAAATTTGGATTGAAATAGTTTGTTGGAGCTACAGCCATTATACTTTGAGGATTCGTATATAATGTATTTGCATTTGCATTGAACCAAGAATTCATTGTGAAAACTGGAGCAGTTAAAGCAGTAGAGTCTAAATTTTGTTGACAACCAGCTATAATGTTGTTTTTAAATTGTAAAGTACCAGATGTACAATTATTCCCTGTTGTTGTACCATCAATTTTCAAACCAACTGGAAAACCAACAATAACAGAGTTGTAAATACATTGAGAAGAACTTCTTCTAATATGTGCACCTCTTTTGAAATTTGCATTGTATCCTGTACTTGCTGTTGTCGCTCTTGGACCGAATAAACTTGCGTTTGTAATAATTGGCTTTGTTAATGGACCATTCGTAGTTCCAGTTGCATCATTATCAGATTCAAATCCATTTGACCCTGAAACATCAGCAACAGTTGAATCACTTAAGCCAACAATAAATTGAAGACGTCCTCCAAAACCATAATCTGTATCAAACATATCATCTAACGTTTTGTTAGCAATTAAGTGCTTACAGTTAACAGTTCCACCAAACCATTCAAAAGCATCATCACCACCGTAACTAACTTGTACATAATCAATAGTTGTTCCAGCTCCAACACCACCCATGGTTAATCCATTTGTTTCATTGTTTGGAAGAAAAGCGATTCCTGCATATTCAATTCTAACATATCTTAATATTCCAGAGTTGTCATTAGGATCTGTACCGCCATACAATCCTTTTACTGGGTCAATTCCACCTTCACCCAATCTTTCTCCTGCTGGATCATTGATTGGTGCTTTCCCCATTATTAATATCCCTCCCCAATCTGCTGCTGCTCTAGAACCTGCAGGTTGATAAGATGTAAAAACAATTGGTTGTGTTTGAGTACCGTCTGCAATTATTTTAGAACCACGTGTGATTACTAAAGCCGCAAGATTTCCTTTGATAATTGTACCCGGCTGAATTGTCAGTGTAGAATTATTCGTTACATAAACAAATCCACCTGTTAAGGTATAGATGTTGTTATTCGTCCAAGTGGTATTGGTCGAAATATCACCAGAAACAGTGACTTGTGCATTGATGCTGAAGATGTTTACTAAAGCAAATGCAATAAATAGTATTTTTGTTTTCATTTTCATTTTAAGTTTTTTTTTCGCAGTATTTTTTGGGAAGATGCGTTACCCATTTTTATCGAAGCAAAAGTAGAGCGGATGTCTTCCATGAATGTTAGCTAGGAATTATTCTTAGTTTAAGAAATGATTAATAAATAAAACCTTAATGTTAACATACCTTTGAATTCGGAATTGAGGATTTATTATTTGGGATTAAAAAAGCCCCGAATTTTATTTCGAGGCTAGATTTAAATGAAAGAGGGAGTAGTATACTTCTTAATTTAGAAATTATATGCGAATGATAGTGTAATATTTCTGCCATATTTAATCCCATTAATTTCTTTGTCTTCAGAAGCTTCATATTTCTTAGAACGGTTAAAGTCTTGGTAGAAAATGGATCTTTGATTAAAGATATCACTCACGTTTAATTTCAATTCTCCTTTCTTAAGAATTCTTTTAGTCACTTGGAAATCCAAAATATTTCTTGGGTTTTCATAAATATCTTGATATCCGTTTGTTCCAACAAAAGCAATTCTTCGTCCTATTTTATTATACATCAAACTCACTCCAAATCCTAATGTATCATTTTGATAAATTAATCCTGCATTGATCAGGTAAGGCGATTGTCCTTGCATTGGTCGGTATTTCTCTTCTGTTGTAACTGCTTGAGGAACATTCGATAAATCAACAATAGATTTTACTAATGTTAAATTTGTGAAGAATGTAAAGTTGTCAAATGCTTCAGTATTAAAAAGTGAGTCTATGAAACTGAATTTTGTTCTTAATTCAATTTCCATTCCATAATCTACAGCTGCAGTAACATTTCTATACGTATATGTCCTTGATCCTGACCCTCCAAAAAATACTGTATTTTCAATTGGGTTAACAAAGTTTTTATAAAAGAAAGAGGTAGAAATGATTTGACCATTTCCAGGGAAATATTCAAAACGTAAATCTAAATTAGTAATATTCGAAGCTTTCAACGTATCATTTCCGACAACAGCTGATGAAGTATTGAAATCGTAGAATGAAAATGGTGCTAATTCTCTGAAATCTGGTCTTGCAACTGTTTTGGATGCTGCTCCTCTTACATTGATTTTTTTCGTTGGAGAATACGTCAAATTTAATGAAGGTAAATAGCTCAAATTAGTATTGTCAATTTTAACTGTATCTCCACCATACGTTAAAGAGTTTAATTTTTGATTGAAGTTTTCAACTCTCAATCCATAAACAGCTCTTAATTTAGTCCCAAACTTTTGATCTGTCATCAAGTAGCCAGCATGTAAATTAGTTGAAGCCGCATATGAATCTGAAGGATTTGTTGTTTCTCCTAATTTAAAACCAGCAGCATTCATATTGTCGTTTGAAAAAATAGAATCTTGAGGTTGATACAAAAGGGCGTAATTAAAAGTTGCAGGATTGTTTACTGCATATCCAAAAACACGTGCGTCAAATGTTCTTGCTTTAATAGATCCAGCATACCCCACTTTAATTAAACTTGATTGCCCCATCATTTTATATGGAATTGCAATTTCAGCCATGCCTGCAAATAAATTTTCATTCAAATCTGAGAAAAAGCGTCCGGCAAAATCAGGAGACGGAGATCCAAAAGGAACATATGCAGAATAAACTGAATCTGCTTTTATACCTTGCGGTGTTTTATTTTTATAGTACAACATTCGTTTTAAATTGGGAATAACAGACTGGGTTTTACTGTAATTCAATCCCCATTTTATTTTTATTTTTGATTTTTCTAATAAATGGTCACCTGATAATTGAGTAGAAAGTATTTTATTACTCGTGTATTGTTGTGTTGTCGCAGCAATAATTTGGTCAGCATCTACATTCACTCCTGTTCTTTTTATTACTTGATCAGTTGAATTGTTACTGAACATATTTTTAAGCGTGATTTTATTGTTTTTTCCAATTTTATAGGCAAAATTCAACATTGCTCCCCAAGTAACATTTTCTCGATAAGTAGAATCTTTATAATCGAAAACTTTAGAAGTGTCTTCATTGTAATCTCTTCTAGTAACATCTAAAAATCTTCTGTTATAATTATATGTAAGACCACCAATAAAACCAAATTCATTCTTTTTAAGTTTTAAGTTTTTAGCAAAACCAATTTGATAGCTCTGACCTAATGGCGATGAGTTTTTCTTATCAATTCCCCAATCATTTGAGAAAATCTTGCTGTTCTCAAATTTTGTAGTTGTGTTTGAAAGTAATGGTTTAAATTCAGATGTGCTTAACATATTGGATGGTAATGCTCGATCCGAAGCACCTAACCCAATCCAATCTTTGCTGCTTCCTTGATACGTTGAATATTCCTTGAATGTTGATTGTGAATTGAAATTGGTGCCAACTGTAACTGTAATAAAATCTTTTTCAGGTATGTCTTTGGTGTTAATTTGTATAACACCTCCAGCAAAATCACCAGGTAAATCTGGACTTGCGGTTTTAAAAATCAGCATATTGTCCAACATGACAGAAGGAAAAATGTCAAAAGAAAAGGCTTTTCTATCTGCCTCTGTTGATGGTAAAGGCAAACCATTTATCATCGCTGTATTGTAACGGTCGTTCAACCCACGTATGATTACAAATTTATTATCTTGAATACTTGCACCACTGACTCTTTTTAAAACATCACTTGCAGCTCTGTCTGGAGATCTTCTAATATTTTCTGCAGTTATTCCATCTACCATACCTGCGCTGTTTCGTTGAAGAATTATCAAGTTTTCATTTGATTCTTTGTCAATTTTAACGCGTATCGTCACTAAACCAATTTCCTTAACAACGCCTTCCATTGCTACAACAAGTTCTGTCGTTTCAGCATTTTTGACGATAACATCTGTTATGATTTTCGTGTTATAGTTGTTATAAGAAAATGATATTGAATAGGTACCTGTTTTAATATCATCAAATACAAAATGACCATCTAAATCACTTAACGCTTTTGACTCAGTTCCTTCAACGGAAATTTTAATTCCGGGGATTGACTCTCCAGAAATAGCGTCTGTTACTTTTCCCTTGATTATTCCTTGCGTGAACCCTATGGAAGTTATTAAAAATGATAAAAGTAAACCAGCGAATTTTGTATACATGTGTCCTTCGTTTTTTCGACACAAAGAAACGTTGACACAGTTATGCTAAAATTATTGAAACGTTACTAGATTGTTAATTCAATGTAACGTTTAGTTAATGATAAATTTATTTAACATTAGTTTAGACGTTAATTCTGAACTTCTACAAATTTATATCCAATTCCTTTCACTGTTTTGATATAATGTTCGCCAATTTTTTCGCGTAATTTTCTTACATGAACATCTATTGTTCGATCACCGACTACGATATCTGAGCCCCAAACTTTATCTAGGATAGTATCACGTTCAAATACGTAATCTGGTTTTGATGCAAGCAATGCCAATAACTCAAATTCTTTTCGCGGTAAATGGATCACAGCACCATTTTTCTCTACTACGTATTTTTCACGATTAATAACAAGATCTTTCGCGTTTCCAGATGCTAATGAGATCATACCTTTTCTGCGCAAAAGAGCATTGATCCGACTAACTAATACTTTTGGTTTTACAGGCTTTGCTACATAATCATCTGCACCGGCATCTAGCCCTGCAATTTGGCTGTAATCCTCATTTCGTGCTGTAAGAAAACAAATGAGTGTTTTTTGAAATCCTTCAGTTCTTCTAATTGCTTCACAAACTTCGATACCATCCATTCCAGGCATCATAACGTCTAAAATAATTAAATCAGGTTTGTTAGCATTCATTGATGCCAATCCTTTTTCACCATTTTCAGCCGAATAGACATTATAACCTTCCTTCTTGAGATTGTAACATAACAATTCTCTAATGTCTTCTTCATCATCTATTACCAATATTGTTACCATCGTAATGTGAAAATAGGTTAAGTTTAACTTTTATGCTTATAAATATAGGTAGAATATTGGAATCTTAAAAGAGTTGAATGTGTGAACTTCTTAATTAGATTTTTTTCAAACTATAATAAAACCAGTGATTTAGGCCATTTTACACAAAATTAATTGTACTAAATGATCCTATTTTTTACCTTAATTATAAATTTTTTATTTATCTACTTTAAAAAGAACTTCTAAAAATGTGTTGAACAAAGCTAAAAAATACTTAGATTTGTGCTAGTAGTAGTAGGTTAGGTTGATTAGTATAGCAAGAGCTTTGGACGCCCGTTCAAGGCTCTTGTTTCTTTTTAAGCAAGTTCTTCCCAAGTTTCTTCTCAATTTTTTATTGAAAGGCTTCAGTATATAGTGCAATAAAAAACGAGATTTGTTCAATACATTTTTTATCCAATTGCTCGACTTGCCGAAAAAGTTTTAACTGAGAATTTTCTATATTTACGGTATATTTCGAACCTATGAAAATTAAAATACTTTTAGTTGAAGATGATACAAGTTTAGGCTTTGTTATTTCAGATCAGTTAAAATCGGATGGTTACAGCGTTACACTTTGCACTGATGGTGCAGAAGGATTTAAACGCTTTAATGAAGAAAGTTTTCATCTTTGTATTTTTGATGTGATGATGCCGAAAAAAGATGGTTTCAGCCTTGCTCGAGATGTTCGAAAAATAAACGCTGAAATTCCAATTCTTTTTTTGACTGCAAAATCAATGACAGAAGATAAAGTTGAAGGTTTTAAGGCTGGTGGAGATGATTATTTAACCAAGCCTTTTAGTATTGAGGAATTGCAAGTTCGACTTTCTGCCCTTTTGAAAAGGGTCAACATTATTATTGATGCTCCAGAAGAAACGATTATTCAACTAGGCGAATATACTTTCGATACAATCAATTTTAAATTGGTTCATCCAAATTTTGAGAAAACATTAACTAAAAAGGAAGCACAAATTTTAAAAATTCTTTGCCGGTTGAAAAATCAAGTTGTACCAAGAGATATCGTTTTGAATGCCGTTTGGGGACAAGATGATTATTTTGTAGGAAGAAGTTTGGACGTTTTTATCACCAAATTGAGGAAATATTTCAAAGAGGATGATTCTATTCATATTTCAAACGTGCATGGTATCGGTTTCAAATTAGAAATTGTAAAATAGAATGATTTACATTCTTCATCTTGAAACATCGACAAAAGTATGTTCTGTTGCGCTTTCATCTGACGGAAAACAAATAGCAACTAAAGAAGATTTAAGCAATGAATATTCACACGCTGAAAATTTAACCTTGTATATTCAAGATGTATTAGATCAAAGTGGAATTTCTTTGAAAGAATTAAGTGCGGTTTCTGTTGCTTCTGGACCTGGTTCTTATACTGGATTGAGAATTGGCGTTTCAACTGCAAAAGGGCTGTGTTATGCTTTAGAAATTCCTTTAATTGCTGTCGATTCATTATTTTCTCTTGCTTCAATTGCCAAAGAAAAACATCAAGACATCAACTTATGTGCACTAATCGATGCTCGGAGAATGGAAGAATTTAATGGTTTTTACAATTCAAATCTAGCATCCTTAAAACCAATTTCCGCGGATATTATTACAGAAGATAGTTACAAAGAATTTGAACCATTCCTGTATTTTGGAGATGGGGCAAACAAACTTGAAGAAATTTGGAAGAATAGAAATTGCACTATTGATTCGTCAATTTATTCATCCGCAACAGGACAAATTCCTTTGGCTTTTGAAAAATTCAACAAGAAACAATTTGAAAATGTTGCTTATTTCGAACCATTTTATCTGAAAGATTTTATTGGCTTGAAAAAAAATAATTAATGGGTTATTTTTTTTTGTTGTTCTTGAACGTGCGCTCGTATGATAAATTCAGAATTAAATCGGTGTTTTTCAATGTTTGATAATCGCGCAGTAATAATCCAATCGTAAAAGTATTTGAATTATTAATTTCTAAATCGGTGCCAATGGAATAACGCATTTCATTCATTAATCCTTCAGTTACAAATTGATCTCCCGACAAAAAGTAATATTGATTGTTACGATAAAATGATTCAGCACTTAAAAAAGGTTTAATAATTTTACTTTTAAATTGCGGTCTTAATGTTAATTTGTTTCTCCAATAAAGCTGTTCTCGTTTAAATTTAAAATTTTCATATTGAATTTTACTTGTAATTTGAATTCCAAGATATTTATCAATTTTTAGCCATTTAGAAGGTTCTATTTGAATTCCAAATGAAATTCGCTGTGAAGTCATTTGTCTTTTTCCATCCAAGAGTGCATAATCATTGGTTTGCCAAGAATTACGATATAATAAACCAATTTTTATTGATTGAGTCAAGGCAAATTTTGACTCCAAGGTGACAAGTGATTTTGAATAACTTCTTTCCGTTAAATTCCATCTACCTTGTAATTCAGCACTGATAGATAGTTTTTTTATTAAGTAAAACTTAGCAGCAATAGAAGATCTATTGTAAAATGAATTATTTTGAGAATAGGATGACCCAACAACAAAAAGTAAGAAGAAAATTGGAAGAAGTAATTTCATTATTGTACGATTGAAATCACTCCAATTTCAGTAATACTTGCTTTTTCGGTAATTTCAATTTCCTTATAAACTGGAACTTTTTCACCTGAAGTTGCATCTTTCGTTAAAGCGTAAACTTTATATTTCCCAATTTGTAATCCTTCAAAAGAAAAATAACCGTCTGCTCCAGTGCGTGCAATATCATTAAAAATTGTCCCATCACCGTAAATTAAATATACGCGTTCTTCAGTAATTGCCATTTCAGTGCCATTAACATCCGGTTTTCCTTGATGAGTAACATCAACATTGAAATTTGTTGTACCATTATCTGCATCTGTAATTTCAGCATGACTAATACTTACTAACGTTAATATATCATTGATTTGAGAAATTGTAAAATCACCATTTAAAGATGAATCAATTGCTGTTAAAGTTGCATTCGCAATTTCTAAGTTTGTACCACTATAATTGTAATTAACTTGTATGCCAACCCTTCCTTGTAATTGAGGATCACCATTACTAACCCATGTTGGATTATTATACCAAACATAATATAAAGAACCACCTGCGGGACCATTAAATAAAAAATAATCACCGTGCTCAATATCAAGACCTTGTTTTATAGTAATGTCAATTGTTTCAGCATTTCCAGTTGAATTATTCACACCAATAATGATTCCTCGAATAGCTGATGTACCACCAGGTCCAGCAACTTTTTTACAACTTGAAAATGTTCCAATCAATAGGATAGATAGAATACTTGCTTTTAAATATGAGTTCATTTTACTATAATTTTAATTGTTTGATAAAATTCATTATTCTGAAGAATTGTCACGAAATACATGCCTTCACTGAAATTTGAAACATCAATTGTTGTTTCGTCAAAGTCTTTAAATTCAAAGGTTTCAATCTTTTTACCTTGAGTTGAAATTATATTAATTGCAACATTTTTCAAGTGTTGGTTTGTTTTAATGGTAAGTTTTCCTTCTGTTGGATTAGGAAATGCAATAACCTGATTTGTGTTAGTTATTTCTTTAATTCCTAAATCGTCACAAATTCCAAACATGTTATTATCCATCCAGATTAGTCGACCTACAATCCACTCTTTCATATAATCAATCTCCTCTTGGTAGGTATTTCCCACGAAGTTATTCGGCCATACATATGTTCCTAAAATTGGCCAACGATTGTAATTTCGAGCAGCTGGGTCAGCTAACACTGTTGTTATACTGTCTATGTAAGAAAGTATATAATTGGTATTCAAACTTGTTTGACGCAATTCTAACCACCTGCATTTGAGGGCATGAGAATAGGTAGAATCTTCCAGTAATCTTCCCCACCAGAAAGGGTTTTGCCAGCCACCGCCGCAAACTGAATTAAAATTAATTTCCCATCCTGTTGTGTCAGAACCTTGACAATAATTTGAATTTCCAAACGCTAAATTAAAATCCCAAAGTGGTCCGGCCACAAGTTCTCCTCCTTCACTTACTCTATTTTTATATAAATAAGTTGAAATTCGATAACCATCAACATTTTTGGATAATTCATTAACCAACATAAAATCGATAAATGAGGCTTCATCAATGAAGGGTTTATAACCTAAAACTGGGTCAGTGAAATTTGGTCCCGCTAAAGCATTTTCCCAATTCGTAACTAAATCTTCAATATACTGTAATTGTGAAGGATGCATGGCAATTGCGTCTGGATCATGCAATTGAAAACCAATGTTACTTGAGCCAGGTGCTGCGCTTGTATATGGAGAATTCCATGCAATTACTCCTCCTGCAGTTGTTTTATCAATTTTAATAATGTAACCGCCTGTTAATTCATTATTGAGCGTGTCAGAATAATTTAACGGATCAATATTAACTCGGCCCGGATTCACTTTTATACGTTCCATGAAAACATAAACACCTATATAATCTCCGTTCAGAATGACTTCACACATTTGCGTGCGAGGTGCCCAACTTCCCATTTCGTTGCCGATTTTATAAGTAAGCACATTTCTGATCATTGCTTTATCGGTGTATGGCGCGTATAATATCCAATCATTATCTGCTGGCCAATCAAAAATCGATGCATTATAATTTATGTTGGTATCTGGCCCTCTTGTTTCTAAACCATATGATTTCATTGGAAAAGTGTTTGAAGAAGAACCTCTTCGTTCAATCGCTATTTGACCATAAAATTCATTTGTCGAATCTGTTATATTATTTATTACTCCAGGACCATTGTATATGATTCCCATGAACCCATCAATTTTTGGTTCATCTGGAATTGTAATTCCATTTGTATTCAAAATAACAATTGGCAAGTTTGAGCTAGATAATTCAACCGGGGGAACAAACCATAAAGGAGTTGGGCCATAATTGGATGAATTATCGGATATCCCAAAAGACAAAAAAGCTCTTGAAGTGAAATCAGTTGAAGTTGATGTTTGATTATGTGTTTCTACACAAAGAACATTTGGGCCATTTACAAGCGCACTTTGCACTTGCCCTTGTGTAAAGACAAATTGGTCAGGATAACCTCCAGAATACAAAACTGCTTCGTGCGAGATTGATGCTAGCTGATTATAATTTGGCTGTCCAGTACCTGCGATTCCATTACGAGCAATTTCAACACCATTTAAATAAGCAACAAATCCATCATCATAATCCATGTTAAATATTGCCTTTGTAATCAAAGAAAGATCTATAACATTAAATGTAATGCGCTGATAAACTGAGATTGTACTTGTTGGTAAAGGAGTATTGTCATCACTGTCACCGAAGCCAAATCCTCCAGGCCCAACGCTCCACAAAGAAGCATCATATGAAGGTGAAATCCAGCTGGATTGTGTCGCTGCCGTTGGAATGGAATAGCTCCAATTACTATTGTCATTCACAACAGTTTCCCAATGGTCAGATTGTGCATTGAGATTAAAAACAGCAATCAATAATAAAGAAAAAAGAGTGGTTTTTTGTATAATGTTCTTCAACATAGTTAAGAGAATGAGATTTTACAAAAGAAAGCCCTAAATTAAATTAATTTAATCAAATTGTTAAAAATTAATTAATTTATTTTTCAAGGAAGCGATTGATAGCATTTAAAAATTTGGAGTTCATTTCAAAATCATCGTGTCCTTGATTCGTGATCGGATAAAATTCACTCCCTTTTTTCAGCAATTTTGACAATTGTTGGGATGCTTCAAAAGGAATTACTGAATCAATGTCTCCGTGAATAATTAAAATTGGACTTTTAACTTTTTGAATGTATTTATATGTCTCAAATTTATACTTCAGTAAAAACGTTGGGATAATTTTATACTTTCTAACTGTCATATCACCCAACGAATAATAAGGGGCAATTAAAACCAATTTTTTCGCGTCGTTTGTTGAAGCCAACATTGCTGCAGGTGCTGTTCCAACAGAATAACCTATAATTGTGATTGAATCTTCACTATAACTTTTCTTAATCAAATCATACGTTGTTTGAACATCTTGGAAAAATTGTTTTTCATCCTTCATTTCACCAGTGCTCTTGCCAAAACTTCTATAATCAACAGTGAAAAAATCGTAATTTAAATTTGTGTAAAATTTAGCTGCATTTTCTTGGTCTAATAAATTCCCAGCATTGCCATGTAAAAAGAAAATAAGTCCTTTTGGTTTTTCTACCTTGAAAAGCGCGCCACTTAAATTTGCGCCTTCAACAGGAATGTTTATTAATTCAGCAGGAAGAGAAAATTCAATTTTTGAATTACTAGAAATTTTTTCTGGATGGAAAATAAAACTTTCTTGAGCAAAATACATATAACCACAACCAATTGAATAAATAAGCGCGGCAAAGATAAGTAGACGGGAGATAAATTTTTTCATACGGTATAAGATTCAATAATGGGAAATGTAAAGATAGAGATTCTTCAATCAATTTGAGGCAAAGATGATAAGAACATTGTATTTTTATACTCTAAATATTTTAGTGTTGCAAATTCAAAAATTAATATCAGAATCGGCTAGACCATTTGTCATTGCTGGACCATGCAGTGCCGAGACGGAAGAGCAAGTATTCACAATCTCAAAACAAATTGCGGATAATAAGTTGGCGAGTGTTTTACGTGCAGGAATTTGGAAGCCACGCACGCGTCCTGATTCTTTTGAAGGAGTGGGTGAGGTTGGATTGAAATGGTTAGTTGATGCTGGTAAAGCTGTTGGTTTGCCTGTTGCAACAGAAGTTGCGAATAAAACACATGTTGAATTGGCCTTAAAAGCTGGAGTTGATGTGTTATGGATTGGAGCAAGAACAACAGTAAATCCCTTTGCAGTGCAAGAAATTGCTGATGCACTTGTTGGAACTCAAATCCCTGTATTAATAAAAAATCCTGTGAATCCAGATTTGGAATTATGGATAGGCGCCTTTGAACGACTTGAAAAGGCTGGATTAAATGATTTGGCAGCGATTCACAGAGGTTTCTCCGTTTACAAACATCCCAAATATAGAAATGTGCCGAATTGGGAAATACCAATTGCACTAAAAGAAAGAAGACCAGATTTGGCAATTATTTGCGACCCAAGTCATATAACAGGGAATCGTTCATTGATTGCTGAAGTTTCTCAAAAAGCAATGGATTTGAATTTTGAAGGATTAATGATTGAAACGCATAACAATCCTGATAAAGCATGGTCGGATGCAGCGCAACAAGTTACGGTTGAAAAACTGAATCTAATTATTCGAAATTTAGTTCTCCGTAATAGTCAAGTGTCAAACGAATTTGCATCTTACTTATTAGAAGTTCGAGAAAAAATAGACATTTTGGATGACAGATTATTTGATTTGTTGACTGCTCGAATGGCACTTAGTGAAGAGGTCGGACAATTCAAACGAGAAAATAATATCATGATTTTACAGCAAGAACATTGGGCTAGAATCATCAATAAACGGTTGGATCTTAGTGCTGATTATGATTTGTCAGAAAAATTTGTGCGGCAATTTATGGATGCAATACACCAAGAATCTATTCGTCATCAAATAAAAGTGATGAATCCTAAATCTGAAAACGATAGTTTAAAATAATGATTCAAGAAATTCATCCATCAATTCTAACAGGTGAAATTCTTATTCCACCGTCTAAAAGTGATTCACAGCGTGCAATTTTATGCGCAGGTATGGCTAATGGAAAATCAATTCTGAAAAATTGTGGGGAAAGTGACGATGAATTAAACATGCTGAAAACTATTGCTGATTTAGGAGCAAGAATTCAACATATCGATTCTAATTCAATTGAAATTTATGGAATAAACAAGTTTCCTTTGAGTAAAACTATTCAAGTTGGTGAAAGCGGTTTGGGATTACGTTTGCTAACAAGTATTTGTGCAGCGCATTACGGGGAATTTATGCTTGAAGGAAGCGGAACGTTATTGAAAAGACCAATGAACTTTTTTGATATCACATTCCCAAAATTGCATGTTGATTTTAGTTCGAATAATGGATTCTTGCCTTTTAAAATCAATGGTCCAATGATTGCAACTTCGTTAACTGTTGACGGTTCTCAAAGTTCACAATATATTTCAGGTTTGTTAATGGCTTTTCCTTTTTTAGATGGTACAACGTATTTAAAAGTAGAAAATCTGAAAAGTATTCCTTACTTGGAAATGACCTTAAAAACATTGAAAGCATTTGGTATTACAATTGAAAATCAAAATTTTGAAGAGTTTATAATTGGTGGGAATCAACACTATTTACCTACGGGATATATCATTGAATCTGATTGGAGTTCGGCCAGTTATTGGATTGTTGCAGCAGCTTTAGGATCTGATATTTTAATAAAAGGATTGTCCACGGATAGTTTACAAGCGGACACAAAAATCCTTGACGCCATAGCAACTGCTAATTGTACACTTATCAATTTTGAAAATGGATTTAAAGTTGACGGTGAGAATCGAACACCATTTCATTTTGATGCTACTCATTGTCCAGATTTGTTCCCTGCATTAACAACATTAGCAGCATTAACATCAGGTATTTCAACAATTGAAGGAGTTCACAGACTTTCAAGTAAAGAAAGTGATAGAGGTGAAGCATTGCAGCAGGAATTTCAGAAATTGGGAATTAAAATCGAATTTCAAGAGGATAAAATGGTGATTCATGGACAATCGTCTATTGCAGGAGGAAGTGTAATATCGCATCACGATCACCGCATTGCTATGTGTTTAGGAATTGCTGGTTTATTTGCAAATTCACCCGTTATTATTCAAGATGCAGAAGTAGTTGCTAAAAGTTACCCCAATTTTTGGAATGACTTGAAGGAATTGTCATTACCTTGTTCACTGTAACCAAATCGTTGCACATCGTTATTTTCTCCAAACTCAAACTATGAAAAAAACTACTTTCTTTATCGTTTTTCTATTCTTTACTTTAGTGTCAAATTCTGTTTTACATGCTCAAAATGACGCTAAAAAGATCGTAAAAAGTTTAAAAGATGATTTTTCCTTTATTCCGTCGGGTAAAGCTTTTGTTGAAGGGAAAGAAGTTACAGTGCAATCTTTTTACATGCAAAACGGCGAAATCACCAATAGGCAATACTTGGTTTTTTTAAACAGTTTAAAATCTTCCGGTCAATTGGAAAAATTTAAGATAGCACAGATTGACACAAATCAGTGGGCTAGACCTGATGGATTTAATACGGCTTATGCTAAATACTATCATAGTCATCCAGCATATTTGGATTATCCAGTTGTTAATGTGAGTCACGCGGGAGCACTTTTATATTGTGAATGGCTGAATGAAAACATGGGAACAGTTAATGGTTTGCCCGGAGTTTATAAATTTAGATTACCAGAAAGATCGGAGTATATTCGGGCAGCACGTGGAGATAATCCGACCGTGAATTATTCTTGGGGATCAAATTATTTAAGGAATGAGAAAGGACAAATACAATGTAATTTTCTTCAATTCGGTTCTGAAAATATTCATAAAGATTTAAAAACTAATAAATATGAGCTTGTAAATTTGGATGTTGATTTCGGTGATTTATCTGGTTCAGTTGATATAGTTGCACCTTCTGAGTCTTATTGGCCAAATGAATATGGAATTTATAATCTTAATGGTAATGTTGCGGAAATGATTGCAGAAGATGGAATCGCCTTAGGTGGTTCATTTCAAAATACGGGTTATGATGTGAGAATTGAATCTCAAAGTACGTATACGAATCCAAATCCAATAACTGGTTTTAGGGTAGTGATGACGTTTATTCCTTCTGAAAAATAATTGTCAATAATTCTTGATAACTAGTTCAACCGATATTTTCATTTAGTTCTTGATAGCTGTATTTTTGGAGTTCAAATAGAACAAACATGACACTTAAAGAAACGATTGAAGCAGTCGAGCAATTTCACAACGCTTTCGGAATAGAAAACAATTACGAACAAACAACGGCACTTTCTGAATCAGAAATATTGTTACGTCATAGATTGATGGCAGAGGAAAACGAGGAATATTTGGAGGCAGCAATTAATGGCGATATTGTGGAAGTGGCTGATGCTTTAGGCGACCAATTGTATATTTTGTGTGGAACGATTTTAAAACATGGATTGCAGCATAAGATTGCCGAAGTTTTTCAAGAAATCCAACGTTCGAACATGAGTAAATTAGATGCTGATGGAAATGCGATTTACCGTGAAGATGGGAAAATCATGAAATCAGAATTATACTTCCGACCAGATATTAAATCTATTTTGGAAAGCATTTAATGGAGAAATTCAACCTTCGTGTTTATGGCTTACTGATAAATGATTTGGGTCAAATTTTAGTTTCCGATGAATTTCGACACAAGCATTCATTTACAAAATTTCCTGGAGGAGGAATGGAGTTCGGCGAAGGATTTAAAGAAACCTTGAAACGTGAATTCCAAGAAGAATTGAACATCGACGTGGAAGTTGGCGATTTGTTTTATTTTAATGAATTTTATCAGGCATCAGCTTTTAACGAAAAACACCAGCTAATATCATTTTACTATTTTGTGGATTTTCCTGATTGGAAAAATATTGAAGTCAATCAGCACGAACTTCCATTAAAAATAGAAGGAGAGAAACACCGTTGGATTGATTTGAAAAGTCTTGAAATCGAAGAGTTGACTTTCCCGATTGATAAAATTGTTGGTGAAAAATTAAAATCAGCAATAAAAGGATTTCAATAAAACGTGTCTGACACACGCTGGCAAATCATTTGGTGAATGCGTTTGTTCACTTCAGTTTGATTTTTCCAGTAAAATTCCAATTCGTTTTCTGTCAATAAACCAAGAATAGAACCAATCAATTGATGTTTAATGTTGGGTTGATTTCCTATAAATTTCTTCACTGTTTCTTGAAATTCTGTTCTAGACGTTTTATTGGTTATCAGCGGTTTGAATTGTGAATTTGCTTCAAAATAGATCCTTAGAAAACCATGTTGAAATTTAATTACTGGACGCAATATGTTATTTTGAAAAGATTCTAACGTTTTAGTTCCTTCCAATGTTAGACCAGGTAATAAAGGTCGAAATTCAGTTAATAATTCTCTTTCCATGACGTACTGTTAGTATTAATCAATAAAGATAGCTTTTGTTTATTCTGTTTCAATTGAAACGGCATAAGGAATAAATTGCTCAATGTATTCTTGAACTCTGTAATCCTTCATGGTTGATGAAAATAACATTTGTTGACATTTCGGCAAGCTTTCAACAACGCGTTCAATTTTCATTTTATGACCATCTTTAAATAAGGTAAGGGCATCATCTAAAATAAACATTTTTAATTGGCTCACATTGATACCGTTCTGAATGTACAAATCATAAATGCGACGCATTGTGCCCACAATTATTTCTGTGCCATCAAAAATGTCATTGCGCTGTTGAATTTGATTCCCTTTTTCATTCGCTAAATCGACCGTCAAATCTAAATTCCTGCAAATCCTATGAAATTGAGCATGTAATTCAATTGCTTTTTGGTCAGTTGAACAAACAATAATTGCTCGCGGAGAGCCTTCTCCTGGTTCAGTAATTTTTTGTAATACAGATAATAAGATGGCAGTTGTTTTTCCGCTACCTTCCGGTCCAGTTCCCAGAATATTTTTCCCTGCTTTTGCGGCATCAATTATTTTAACTTGAAATTCATTGATTTCTGAAATGCCTTTATCAGGTAAAATTTCAGCAAGTTCTGCACGCAATTTTGATAAAGCCATTAGTCTAATTTTTTATTTTCTTTATGTCGTGAATGATCACGTTCTGTTTTCTTTTCTAAATTCTTTTTCATTGCCTCTTCCAAATCAATTCCAGTTTGATTGGCTAAACAAATCAATACAAATAACACATCTGCCATCTCATCTCCAAGATCTTTACCCTTATCCGATTCCTTTTCACTTTGTTCTCCATAACGTCTGGCCATTATTCGAGCAACTTCACCAACTTCCTCCATCAACATCACAGTATTGGTCATCTCATCGAAATAACGAACACCATATTCTTTGATCCATTGATCTACTTTCTCTTGCGCTTCTTTGAATGTCATATTATTCAATTAAAGAATTCATAATTCATAATTCATAATTTCTTTCAATATCATTTCCTATCCTTCGAATCAATCACAATCGTCACAGGTCCATCATTGACCAAACTTACTTTCATATCAGCGCCGAATTTTCCAGTTTGCACTTTACTTTCTGAAACCTGTTGAAGTTGCTCACAAAAATAGTCATATAATGGAATTGCTTTTTCTGGTCGTGCAGCTTGAATGAAACTAGGTCTATTTCCTTTTTTCGTTGACGCGTGCAATGTAAATTGACTTACGACCAAGAATTCCCCTTTAATTTCTTTGATCGAAAGGTTCATTTTATCATCTGCATCACTGAAAATACGCATTCCAATTACTTTTTGATTCAGCCAATCTGCATCGGGTTTATCATCTTCATGTTCGATTCCAACTAACAATAACAATCCTTGAGAAATTTCTCCAATGATTTGGTTATCGATTTTAACGGATGCTTCTGAAACGCGTTGTAAAACTATTCTCATCCGTAAATATTTTTACGAAATGTTTCGTTCTCATCTTCAATCATCAATTGGTGATAAGAAGCATATCTACTTTCAGAAATTTGACCATTTTCAACTGCATCTTTTACCGCGCACTTTGGCTCATTCAAATGTTGACAATTGTGAAATTTACAGGCACCAATCAATGCCCTCATTTCAGGGAAATAATGGGACAAAAATTCTTTCTCTAAGTCAACAATTCCAAAAGCTCTGATTCCTGGAGTGTCAACAATATAACCGCCAGTTGTCAATTTGTGCATTTCAGCAAAAGTAGTTGTATGCTGACCTTGTAAATGTGATTTTGAAATTTCACCAGTTCTCAAATGAAGTTTTGGATCTAGAGCGTTCACCAAAGTACTTTTCCCAACACCACTATGACCAGAGATCATCACTTTTTTATCTTTGATTTCTTCTCTTAGAAAGTCAATGTTTAACTTGTTTTCAGCCGAAATTTTATAACAAGGATAACCGATTGATTCATATAAATCGCACAGCGCATCTATATAAAACAATTCATCTTCATCATAAATGTCAATTTTATTGAAAAGCAAAGTTGTCGGAATTCTGAAAGATTCTGCTGCAACTAAAAAACGGTCAATAAATGCTAAATGTGTATTCGGAGATTTTGTGGTGACCAGTAAATAAGCACGATCTACATTGGCAGCAAGAATTTGCATTTGCTTGCTGAGATTCGTTGATTTTCGAACGATGTAATTCTTGCGAACTTCAAAATCAGAAATCATGTATTTCCCTTCATCATCAGGTGTCTCATCCATAATTACAACATCACCAACAGCAATTGGATTGGTCGTTCTTAATCCTTCCAAACGAATTTTCCCACGAATACGCGAACTTACTACAGAACCATCCATGAGTTCCACAGTGTACCATTTACCCGTCGATTTTAATACGTTTCCTTTAATTGACATTGTTGCAAAGATAGCGAGAAATGAGAACTAACACTTGACAATTGACAATTGAAATTTGTCAATTATTAACTATCTTCGCAATTCAAATTTTGAATCATGTCGATAGAGGTAAAAAACCTATTCAAATATTACGGTGAACAAGCAGCAGTGCGCGATGTCACTTTCTCCGTTGCTAAAGGTGAAATAGTTGGTTTTCTTGGTCCTAATGGAGCTGGGAAATCAACAACAATGAAAATATTGACTGGATTTATTTCTGCAACTTCTGGAGAAGTTAAAGTATGTGGAATGCCGGTTGATGTTGATTCATTAGACACGCGTCGAAAAATTGGTTATTTACCAGAAAACAATCCTTTGTATCTTGACATGTATGTAAAGGAATACTTGGAATTTGTTGGAAAAATCTACCATGTTAAAAATTTGAAAGCGCGCGTGATTGAAATGATCAAAGCGGTTGGTCTGGAATTGGAACAAGATAAAAAACTGGGTGCTTTATCAAAAGGATATCGTCAACGCGTTGGTTTAGCTGCTGCAATTATTCATGATCCTGAGGTTTTGATTTTGGATGAACCAACTTCTGGTTTGGATCCAAATCAAATGGTTGAAATAAGAGAGCTCATTAAAAAAATTGGAAAGTCAAAAACGGTGATGCTTTCTACACATATCATGCGTGAAGTTGAAGCTATTTGCGACCGTGTTGTGATTATCAATAAAGGTCAAATTGTTGCCGATGATACTGCTTCACATTTACAAATTGATTTATCTCATCAAACTGTTTATGCTGAATTTGACGGCACAGTTTCCAAAGCAATGCTTTCTAAAATCAATCACGTTGGAAAAGTTGAAAAAGTCAACAACGGATGGTTATTAGAAACAACGGATGAGGTAGATTTGAGAAAAGTAATTGCTCAACATGCTCAACAAAATAATTTATTGGTCTTGACACTGAAAACAGAAGAAAAGACACTTGAAGAAGTATTTAAAGAATTAACGAAATAAGAATGCCAGCAAATTTTATCGAAGAATTGAAATGGAGAGGAATGGTGCACGACATCATGCCTGGAACTGAAGAAGCACTGAATAAAAAAGTTTCTAGTGGGTATATTGGTTTTGATCCAACAGCTGATTCATTACACGTCGGACATTTAGTTCAAATCATGACATTGGTACATTTTCAACGTGCTGGTCACAAACCGTTTGCATTAGTAGGCGGAGCAACGGGAATGGTTGGCGATCCTTCAGGAAAATCGAAAGAAAGAAATTTGTTAGATGCAGAAACGTTGAATCACAATGTTGCTTGTGTAAAAGGTCAATTGGAGAAATTCTTAGATTTCAGCAGTGGTGAAAATTCAGCAGAAATGGTGAACAACTACGATTGGTTCAAGGACATGAGTTTTTTGGATTTCATTCGTGATGTTGGAAAACACATTTCGGTAAATTATATGATGTCGAAAGATTCCGTTAAGTCCCGACTTGAAACAGGAATGTCTTTTACAGAGTTTTCTTACCAACTTGTTCAAGGGTACGATTTCTATTATTTGAATCAACACAAAGGATGTATTTTACAATGTGGTGGTTCTGATCAATGGGGAAATATTGTAACTGGAACTGAGTTAATCAGAAGAAAAGGTGGGGGAGAAGCGTATGCTGTAACGACTCCGTTAATCAAAAAAGCAGACGGAACGAAGTTTGGAAAAACGGAAGGTGGAAGTGTTTGGTTGGATCCTGAAAAAACATCACCTTATGAGTTTTACCAATTTTGGTTGAATTCAAGTGATGCGGATTCAGTGAATTACATTCGAATTTTCACCTTGAAAGCGCAAAGTGAAATAGAAGTGCTAGAAAAAGAACACAACGAAGCACCGCATTTACGTGTTTTGCAAAAAGCAATAGCTGAGGACATTACAATTCGTGTTCACGGTGAAGATGCCTTGAAAACTGCTATTCTTGCTTCCAATATATTATTTGGAAAATCTACCTCAGAGGATTTAAAATCCCTTTCCGAAAAAGATTTCTTCACCATTTTTGATGGTGTCACGCAAGCAACAATCAGTCGTGCTGAGTTTGGAACTTCTTTTTCAATTGTCGAAGCATTAGCTGGTAAGGCAGGATTTTTATCATCTAACGGTGAGGCGAGGCGCGAATTAAAAGCAAACGCGATTTCTGTGAACAAAGAAAAAGTTGGAGAAGAATTTATGTTGACAAGTGAAAACTTAATCAATGATAAATATGTGTTGTTGGGCAAGGGGAAGAAGACGAA
>Ga0209190_1000751_pt1 | contig 23344 bp, 36 predicted proteins | sample M_140205_XF_Meta_FD_187315 | JGI IMG/M metagenome (GOLD analysis project Ga0209190, IMG submission 187315) | Freshwater microbial communities from Lake Montjoie, Canada to study carbon cycling - M_140205_XF_MetaG (SPAdes) (version 2) | ecosystem: Environmental > Aquatic > Freshwater > Lake... | reverse complement strand
ATCAAAATGTAGGATGACACGCTCAAACATAAGTGCGGAAACTTGCTGTTACCACACCGATAATTTGCTTCTCTCCTGAAACACGACGAACTTCACTGAAACGCTCTATTGAATAACCATTTTGAGTAAGAATAACTACAATGTCTCCCTGTTTTGTATCACCGCTCCGCTCGAACAACACCATATCCCCAGCATGAATACCATTGACCTCTAAAGTATTACTGTCCACCTCTAGAAGATAGGTGGATTCTTTGTGGCGTATCAAATATTCGCCAATTGTTTTTGTATCGGCAAGCTCACGAAAATTTATCATGCCTAGAGTATAAGTGAACGTACGTTCACTCGTCAAGTACTCAGTAGGTTTATAGTTTAGTTAGTATTTCCGCTACACCATCAACCATTGCAACAGTATGTTCAAAATGCGCGCTCCTCTTTCCATCAGCCGTCTTATAGGTATATCCATCAGCATCTAGAAAGATTTTCTTTGTTCCTTCATTTACCATTGGCTCAATTGCAAAGACCATTCCGTCCTTTAAGAGCACACCTTCTTTTGGTTTTCCAAAATTTGGAATGTAAGGATCTTCATGAACACTTTCTCCAACCCCATGTCCACCAAGTTCTTCAGGAAGACTGAAACCTTGTGGCTTCACCAATTTTTCTATGGCGTACCCAATGTCTCCCGTTCTCTTTCCGACTTTAGCAGCATCTATACCTGCGTAAAGTGCTTGTTCAGTGATTTTTAAAAGTTTTTCTGCCTTTGCGTCACCATTCCCTGCAATTACAGTAACAGCGCTGTCTACGATAAGACCTTTATGTTTTATTCCCATATCTAAAGACACAACATCTCCTTCTTTAAGAAAGCGTGGTTGTTCGTTTGGAATACCATGAACAACCTCATCATTCAATGAAATACAAATACTTGCTGGGTACGGACGCGAAGCGCCATACGGCGTATAGTTTAAAAAAATAGGGATAACTTTATACTTCTTACAAAGACTATTTGCAAAATCATCGAGGTCTTTAGTTGAGGCCCCTACCACGGCTTTCTCTTTTACAGTTTTAAGAATCTCAGCAAGAATCTTCCCGCCTTCACGCATTATCTCTATCTGTTCCGCAGTCTTTAGAATGGCTACCATTTAAGCTTTGAAAAAATTTCGTTATACACATCATCAATTGCCTGTTCACCATTTACCTCAATAAAGGAGTAGAAGGGATCTTGTTTAAAATATTCAATAGCAGGAAGAACATCTGTATCAAACCAAGCAATTTTTTTCTCTATTTCTTCAGGCGACTTATCGTCAAGACGATGACGTTCATTTAGGCGATCTCGAGACCATTCGGGAGATACGTTCACATGAACTACCTGTAAATTTTTAATACCATAAAAATCAAGAGCGGTTCTAAGTATATGAGCTTCTGACAAAGAACGAGGCATTCCGTCCATGATCAGATGCATTGAATCTCTAAAATAACGAACAAGAAGATCCGCCCAGTTCCACACAGCAAGAAAATCTGGCTGACGCTCAGCTTTGTCGTAGATCACCTTTGATCGTGAACTTGTGTAAGATTCACCTTTCACGAACTCTCGAAAGTGTGCACCTGTCTCAAGATAGTAAACGATGAGGCCTGTTTTCTCACTTTCAAGATACTCCATGACTTTTTTAGACTGGGTACCCTTACCTGCTCCAGATCGTCCAATAAATAGAAGTGTTTTAGGTTGCATGTTATTAATATAACACAATTACAGAAGAGATTTTAGTACTCTCGCATTGAAATCTGAGCATCAATCTTTTTTATTAGGTCAAGGATAACTGAGACCACAATAAGAAGAGCTGTACCTCCGATAGCAATTGAACCAACCTGAGGAAGTAATCCTTGAATGATGAGAGGAAGGATAGCAATAACACCCAAGAAGAGAGCACCTGTGAAAGTTATACGGAGGATAATTTTTCCAAGGTACCCTGAGGTCGCTTCTCCTGGACGAACGCCTGAAATAAAAGCACCGTTCTGCTGTAGGTTCTTTGAAATTGAATCTGGGTCGAAAGTAACAGCTGTGTAGAAAAAAGTAAAGAGAAAGACAAGAATAAAATAGGAAATACCATATATCAACTTGTCATTCAAAGCATTAAGAAGAAACTGAGATCCTGAAGATACGAATGAACCAAAAGCACCTTGTAGAGTAAGCTTTGATAGAGCGTTAAGAATAAGCTGTGGGAATAAAAGAATAGAAAGCGCAAAAATGATAGGGATGACTCCCGCCTGAGTAATACGAAGCGGTAAATATGTAGAAACACCTCCGTAGACTTTGTTTCCACGAACTCTTTTTGCATATGTAACAGGAACAGGACGCTCGGCTTCGGTTACAAATACAACCATGTAAATAATGAACACCGCAAAAGCTACGAGAAATATGTATAAAGGAAGATCTGCCTGATTGAAAGAAATGATTCGCTCGCTCAAAACACGAGGAATTCTAGAAACGATACCGGCAAAAATGATAAGAGAAACACCATTTCCAATACCAAACTCAGTGATTAGCTCACCAATCCAAATAAGAATCATAGTACCTCCCACAATAATCATAACGTTTGTTATAAGAGCAAGAAGACTAAGTGCTGGGACTACACCCTGCTTTTCGAGAAGAAGTATAAAACCAAAAGCTGAAATAAGAGCTAGAGGCACAGTAGCAATTCTTGAATACTGAGAAAACTTCTTTCGTCCAGCTTCACCTTCTTCTTGGTACATCTCCTTTAGTTTTGGAGACATCATAGTAAGTAGGTTCATGATAATAGAAGCAGTAATAAAAGGAGAAACTCCAAGCATTACAATAGAAAGGTTTGAAAGACCTCCTCCAGAAAAAACATTCAAAAGACCAAGAAACTCATTCTGAGCAAAGAAAGAAGCAAGTCTTGCACGATCAATACCAGGAATAGGTATTGATGCAAGTAGCTGAAATAGAGCAAGAGCAACAAGTGTAAAAATAACTCGACGACGAATCATTGGGTCTCGTAGTACCGCTTTTACTTTTTCAAAAAATGCATTCATAGGGTTATTTTACGCTACCACCAGCTTTTTCGATAGCAGCCTTTGCACTTGCTGAAATTGTGCATCCTGAAATAGTAACTTTCTTAGTAATCTCACCCTTGGCAAGGACCTTGATAGCCTCGTTTCGTCCCTTGTAGTGTTTAACAACACCCTTAGCAGCAAGTGTTGATGGAGAAACTTTGTCACCATCGTTGAAGTGAGTTTCGATATCTGAAAGGTTTACAACAAGAGGCTTAGTCTGGATTGAAAGGTTAGAATTCTTTCCTCGTCCTCGAAGTTTAGGAAGTTTTTTAATGATATCTCGGAGTTCCGGTCGAAGTTTGCGTCCAGATCGGGCAAGCTGTCCTTTAGTACCTCGTCCAGATGTCTTTCCACGAGTTCCTCCACGTCCAACTTTGATGGATCGCTTGTTTTTTGTTTTTCGTTTTAGGTCATTGATTTGCATGGCAGTAAAATTATTTTGCTATTTATTTTTCTTTAGAAGAGACAACGCTATGATAGTTGCTCGGGCATTGTTAAGCTTGTTTTTTGTTCCAGATCGAAGTTTTGCGCCGATATCTTTAATTCCAGCAAGTTCAATAACATCTCGGACAGAACTTCCTGCTGAAATTCCTCGTCCTCGTGCAGGCTGGATTTCTACGATAGCAGCATTGAACTTTGCTGATACTTCGTGAGCGATAGACATGTGCTTATTAAGAACAACATCGATCATATTTTTCTTTGCATTCTTTACTGCTTTGTCGATAGCTAGAGAAGTGTCTCCTGCCTTTCCTGTTCCTACTCCTACTTTACCTTTTCGGTTTCCGGCAACAAGAGCAACAGAGAAACTAAAACGTCGTCCTCCTGATGAAACTCGAGTCACTCGACGAATGTCGATGATCTTCTGGTCAAACTCTGGCTTTGCACGAGGCTCTCGACGTGGCTTTCGGTCTCCACCCTGTCCTCCACGAGGGGAACGTTCGTTGCGTCGACGAGGTTCAACACCAGCAACCTTTGCTGCGGCTGCCGCTGCATCTGCGAAAGGTGTGTCTTGAGTCTTTGTGTTTTCAGTAGTTGGTTCCATATATGATATTAAAAATTAAGTCCTCCTTCTCGAGCTCCTTCGGCCAAAGCCTTAACTCGACCTGTGTAAATATATCCACCTCGATCGAAGACAACCTTAACAACTTTCTTCTCTTCTGCTTTTTTAGCGATCTCAGTTCCTACTAGTTTTGCTGCGTCAGTCTTTCCCACAACTTTTCCTTGGGTCTTCATTCCTTTTGAAGTAGCAGCAACAATAGTAACTCCGTTCTCATCATCGATAAGCTGAGCGTAAATATACTTGAGTGATTTGAAAACTGCTAGACGTGGTACAGATGCAGTACCTGAAACCTTCGCGCGGATGCGGTTTCGTCTTCGTGTTCTCTGTTCTGATTTTGTGTTTATTCTTGTCATATATTTTCAGTTTTTTACTATACGGACTTCTTACCTTGCTTACGTCGGATGACCTCGTTATCATATCGAATTCCCTTTCCCTTGTAAGGTTCAGGCTTCTTGAGAGCTCTGATCTCTGCGGAGAACTGTCCTACGAGATCCTTGTCGATACCAGTAATTGTAAGAGTTCCCTTCTCGTGTACAACTGTAAGACCTTCAGGAATAGCAAGAATAATAGGGTGAGAAAAACCAAGAGCAAGGTGAAGGTCTTTTACTTTAACCTCAGCTTTGAAACCAATTCCTTCGATGATGAGTTTCTTGGAAAAAGGCTTGTTGACTCCTTCAATCATGTTTGAAATGTGAGAAGCATATGTTCCCCAAAGAGCCTTGGTAGCTAGGTCGTTTCGAGCAGGAGAAAGTGTGACTGCCATATCAGCGATATTGATATCTACACTATTTTTAAAGTAGCGATTTATTTCTCCCTTTGGTCCTTTCACTGAAAGAAGGCCGTCCTTTAGAGAAAGGGTTGTTTTTTCGGGGATGATGATGTTTTGTTTTCCTATTCGTGACATTTTATTATTTTAATTACCAAATTTTAAACAGCACTTCTCCTCCGACCTTTTCTGCTCGAGCTTGCTTGTCTGTCAAAATTCCCTTTGGAGTAGTTAGGACAAGGATGCCGTATCCACTACGAACTGGACGGATATCGGAAACACCTGCATACATTCGCTTTGAAAGTTTTGAAACACGCTTTACATCGGTAACTTTAGGCTGTTTCTTCTCATCGTAGATAAGAGAAGCTTCAATTGTTTTCTGGATTTTTTTTCCTTTAACAATAACGTCCTTTAGGTAACCTTCTTTCTCAAGAAGCTTTGCAATTGAAAGAGTCATCTTTGATAGGGGGAAAGATACAGTAAGCAAACCACGAAGGCTCGCGTTCTTTATCTTTATGATCATGTTTGATATTGAATCCATTTTTTTTATTTTAAATTACCAAGATGACTTCTTAATGCCCGGAATCTTTCCATCGTTTGCTAATTCGCGGAAACAAATACGACACATATCGAAATCTCGCATATATCCGTGCTTACGTCCACAACGGAAACATCGTCTAACCACTCGGCTAGCGAATTTGGGTGTTTTTTTTGATCTTGCGATTACGGATGTTTTGGCCATATAAGTTGTGCAATGCTATCACTTCTTGAAGAGAAAGCCAAGGTGCTCTAAAAACACGCGAGTTTCGGCTTTATCTTTTGAGGTAGTTACGACTGTTATACCCATACCAAAGACGTCCTTAAGCTCTTCATCTGCGGTCTCAGGGAACACGGTATGTTCTTTGATTCCGAAGTTGAAGTTACCCATTTCGTCTATTGACTCTGCATTCAAACCACGGAAGTCACGTGTTCGAGGAAGAGCGATGTTCACAACTTTATTAAGGAAGTCATTCATACGCGGGCCTCGAAGAGTAACCTGGTACCCTACAGCGTCCCCTTCTCGCACTTTAAAAGTAGCGATAGACTTCTTAGCTGCTTTTTCAGCAGGCTTCTGTCCAGTGATAAGAGCAAGACGATTACCGATGAGGGTTTTCTTCTTTGGATCCTTAACAGAACCAGTTGCTGAGCTCACAATAACCTTTACGATCTTTGGGGCCTGCATTTTGTTGGTATAAGCGAACTCACCCTTCATTATATCGAAGATGGTTGAGGCTTTGTCTTGTATGTAAACTGTGTTTTTTTCGGTGTTTTTCATATGCTTTATTTATCAGTTTTCTTGAGGTTTGAAATGTGAATCGGTGAAGCAACATCTACGATAGAGCTCTTTCCGTTTGCTCGACGAGCCTTAAGGTGACGCTTGCTGATATTAAGACCAGCAACAACAGCTTTGCTCATTTTAGGAAACACAGTCTCAACCGTTCCGGTTTTACCCTTGTCTTTTCCTGTGGTCACTATTACTTTGTCTCCTTTTTTAATCATTGTGGTATTATTTTTCTATATATTTAAACAATTTCTGGGGCTAGTGATGCTATCTTCTGGTAACCCATTTCGCCGATCTCTCGAGGAATAGGACCGAAGACACGACCTGCTAATGGTTCCTTTTTTCCTTTTTCAAGAACAACAACTGCGTTCTCATCAAAACGAACATAAGAACCATCCTTTCGGCGTGTCGCTTTCTTCTGGCGAACGACTACACCCTGAAGAACGTCCTTTTTCTTAACTCCCTTTCGAGGTTCTGCTTTCTGAACTGAGAAAACCACAACATCACCGATTTCAGCATAGCGCTTCTTTGAGCTACCAAGAACCTTGAAGACACGTCCGATTTTTGCTCCGGAGTTGTCTGCTATTTGAACGATGGTCTGTGGTTGAATCATATAATTTTATTATTTTGTGACGAGCTTGAAGTGCTTGTCTTTTGAAATAGGTCGACACTCTTCGATAGCTACTTTGTCTCCGATCTTAGCAGTGTTTCCCTTGTCATCTGCTTTGAATTTTTTAGCGAGCTTCTGGAACTTACCATACTTAGGGTGCTTTACAAAGCGAACAACTTTAACAACGATGGTATCCTGCATTTTGTCGGATACTACAACACCCTCAAGTGTTCTTTTTAGACTTTTAGTTTTTTCTTCGGTTTTCATATATTTATGCTTTAACGCTATTAAGTTCAGTTAGGATACGAGCGATATCCTTGCGGATTTCACGACCTTCCTTTACGTTCTTGTTTTTTCCAGCAGTCATATCAAATTTAAAATCTCGAAGCTTCTTGCTCTTTTCGTCAAGCATAGTCTTGAGTTCCTTATGATCTGCTCCTTTAAATGTTTTCTTTTTCATATAATTATATTGCGCGAGTTACGATCTTTGTTTTTACAGGAAGCTTTGTTCCAGCCTTTCGAAGAGCTTCGCGAGCAACAGCATCTGACACTCCGTCGATTTCAAAAAGAATTCGTCCTGGCTTTACTTCGAAACAGTATCCTGAAGGATCTCCCTTTCCCTTTCCCATGGGTACTTCTGCGGCTTTCTGAGTAAAAGGACGATCTGGGAAAACGCGGATCCAAACACGACCGAACTTACTAACGTGTCTCGCAAGGATCTTTCGAGCTGACTCAAGCTGTTTTGACTCTACACGATGAGAAGAGATAGCCTTGATACCATGAGAACCGAAAGCAAGAGTAACACCTCGTGTCTCTTTGACATCTTTTTTAGCGTTGACTCGCTTGGTCTGCCATTTTCGGTGTTTTACTTTTTTTGGAACTAACATATAAGTGTATTAAAAATTATTTATTTGATATCAGAAGCGAAAATGTCGCCCTTGTATATCCAGACCTTTATTCCTAAATCTCCCTGAGGAATTGTTGCTCGACCTATTGCATAATCAATATCAGCACGGAAAGTCTGAAGAGGGATTCGTCCCTTCTTAAGAACTTCTGCTCGGGCCATGTCGGCTCCTCCAAGGCGTCCACCTAGGTAGATTTTTACTCCCTGAACATCTCGGTTAGCCATAACCTTCTCAACTGTCTGCTTCATGACACGTCGGAAAGGCATACGCTTCTCTAGACCTTCGCCTATCATTTGTACAACAATAGCGGCATTTGATTCTGGAGAACGAACTTCCTCAACGTCTATTTTTAGTTCTTCACCGTGACCTCCGCCGATAGCAACAAGCTTTTTAACAACTTCATCTCGAAGTTTTGTAGCACCTTCTCCACTTCGGCCGATAATCATACCAGGACGAGAAGTTTTGATGATGATACGAAAAGCTTTTTGACTTCGCTCGATCTCGATACCTGCAATGTACATACCCTTTAGGCGCTTCTCTAGGAATTGTCGGATAAGAATATCTGCTTTAAGAAAATCTCTGTATTGCTTGTTCATTCCAAACCACCTTGACTTCCAGTCTCTGATAATTCCAAGGCGATGTGAATATGGGTGTACGTTGTGTGACATATATTTATTTGGTCTTTTTAGCTTTTACTTTAGCTTCCTTCGGAGCCTTCTCTTCTAAAGTGATAGAGACGTGGCTTGTTCGCTTGTTGATACGAGCAGCTGTTCCACGAGCACGAGGCATGATGCGCTTCATTACGATTCCCTTGTTCACCTGGATCTCTTTAATGAAAAGATTTTCCTCAGATACATTGCTGTTGTTCTTTGCATTTGCAACTGCGCTCTTGATGAGCTTTGCCAAAGGATCAGTAGCTCGTTTAGTAATGAAAACAAGGTCACGAAGAGCAATCGCTACGCTCTTTCCTCGAACTGCATCAGCCACAAGGCGGACCTTGCGAGGAGACTGTCTGTAGTTTTTAAGAAAAGATTTCATAGGGGTATATTTATAGGGTTATTTCTTTGCGGGAGCAGCAGGAGAAGATGTAGCCTTGGCAGCTTTTGCAGCAGAGATCTCGGACTCTTTCTTAGCAGCTTCCTGCTCTTTCTGCATCTTTCCTCCGTGTCGTAGGAACTTCTTAGTATGTGAAAATTCACCAAGTCGGTGACCCACCATTTCTTCAGTGACCAAAACCTCAAGGTGTTGTCGGCCATTGTGTACTCCGAAGATAAAACCAATCATTTCAGGAGAGATCTGGCTTCGGCGTGCCCATGTCTTAATAACCCCTGATTCTCTAGGGTTTTTGCCCTCAATCTTCTTGAGTAGCTTTTCGTCAACATATGGTCCTTTTTTGAGCGATCGTGTCATTGTAGTAAATAAAAAGCTCTTACGAGCTAGTGATAGGCATATTAACAAACGAGAAAGGAATGTCAACCAGATACACCCTAAATAAGCCAAATACTTGCTATTTTAGGTAAAATGTGCTATTGTCTTGTGGAAACCCGTGCATTTCGTACGGCCTTGAAAATAGAATATGAAGAAACTAGCCCTATTGGCGATTAGCGCCATCCTCGCAGTCACGCTTTGCGTGAATTACATCAACAAGCCTGACCAGGCTGAACCGACCGAAGATAAAACCCAAGACGTGCCCACCCAGGTGGTGCACTTGCGGGACATCATCGAGACGCCAGAACAGACAAAGAACCTCAAAACGTATGGCGGCATCGCCTACGACTTTGAAAACCTCAACCCCATCAAAACCAAGTAAACCAAACCCAGCCAACCAGCAATACCAACACTCAGATATGAAAAAATTCAACATCCTAGCGGCTTTCGTCGCTCTCACAGCACTTGTCTTCGCCTCGGCTCCGGCCAAGGCAGAGATGCAACCAACCCCCATCACCATCAACTCGGAGAACGCGGCACGCGTCTTTCTGACGAGCGAAATCAGCTACTTCACCGGAGGTTTCGGCGACTCTCTGAAACCCGTTAACCAGAGTGACTGGAGTAACTGGGAATACGGGGATTTCACCATGCTCCCCGACGGGAGCGTACAGGCGTTGAGCCTGAACGGGGTTCCGGTTGTGATCGACCCGAACAAACCACTCGCCGGCCTACCCTACCCGGCGTCAGGTATCAGAACCCAGTTATACTTATACCTCAACGGGTACGACAAGGACGGGAAGTTCGTGGTATCAGGGTACTTCGAAACTAAGACTCTGAAGAAGGGAGACCCCATTATCGTGAAGCTCGAAGCGGCAACAGTGCCTAACTTCATTCGCTTCTCTATACCTACCGGTGTCAACGCCAACAACTTGATCCTCGAGAATACCGAGGGATCATCGTGGATCTATGATATCCGCGCAGGTGGGTTCAATGTTTACAGCGACCCGATCAATGGTATGGGGTACCGCATCATCGACCAAAGCACGGGCATCGTCTATGGTGTGGGACACATCCCACCGTTTGAGGCGCCCGTATCGGCAAATGAGTCGTTGATCACCCTTCAGTACGAAGGCAATGTCAGCGACCTGCCGTTCAGCCCAACTCGGCGATACGTGTATCGCCAAGCGCAAAAGCTCGACGGTAGTCTCATCACCGACACTGAAGGCAACACCGTCCCAGCCAAGGTCTATATGGCAAGGCTCGGCGGCAAGAGCCTCAGTGTGTATGTGAACGCCATCCGAGGGAAAGTAGTCGTCAAGCAATGGGTAGCGGAAGGAGAGCTTCCAATCATTGCCGAAGGTCTAACAACGACCTACCCCGACGACAATACCTCGTCAGGTGGCGTGAGTATCCCAGCAGGATACGACCGCGTCATCATCGAAGTCGTGGGCGAGCTCGAGAATCCGGACGGTTTCAACACCTCCATCTCAAGCTTCCCCGAAGGCGACGGTTCCCGGGGATAACTAGCGTTTCTTCATGTTCCCCCACTGCGCCGGTCCTTGAAAAAGGACCGGCGCTTTTTTATTGCAATTAAAACTAATAAAGGATATCTACACTATTTATTTTCACCTTCACTGATCAACTTCAAAAACAGCTCCGCTCCTTTTAGAAGCTTTGGATCATCAGCCAATCCTTTTTCTTTCCTCATATGAACCTGAGACAGGACCTCGGCGTGTTTCATCTGAAGCATTCTCTGGTACGCCTTTGGATCAAGTTCCGCTTTCTTAACTTTAAAATATTCTTCGACATTCCCTATCTTTTCAGGCTTAAAGCGGAGGATGGCCAAAATAGTAACGATAACGATCACACCGATCGCCACCACTTGGTGCTGCTCAGGAACATACGATTCAAGATAATAAAAAAGACCAAAACCAACTGCTCCGCATAAGAATTGTTTAAAAGTGAGAGGTCCAAATATCCTTTCTTCTGTATACATATCACCTATGATATTATTAATTTATTAAAAATTAATCATAAAATATGACATACACCATTGTCGCCATAGTACTGTTTCTCATCCTTATCTCTATCCGTCAGGTCAATCAATATGAAAGAGGTATCAAATTCATGTTCGGAAAGTATTACAAGACTATGAACCCAGGATGGAGACTTGTATTCCCTATAATTCAGTCATATGAAAAGATCGACATGCGAACCAAAGCTGTTGATGTGCCTGATCAAAATGCAATCACCAAGGACAACGTATCGGTGAATGTTAACGCGGTTATCTACTACAAGGTAAGCTCAGTTGAAAAAGCGATTCTAGAAATCGAGAATTTCAAGTACGCCATCATGCAGTATGCCCAGACCACCATGCGAAATATCGTAGGAGAAATATCACTCGACGAACTCTTAGGAGGAAGAGACCAGACAGCAGACCGAATCCGCGATGTGGTGAAGCAGGTCTCAGAATCGTGGGGACTTGAAGTCATCAATGTAGAACTTAAAGATATCAAGCTTCCAAACGAAATGGAGCGCACCATCGCCAAGCAGGCCGAGGCAGAACGAGAAAAGCGAGCAGTTATCATCACCTCCGAAGGAGAATTGGCGGCTTCACAGAATATGGCAGAGGCAGCACGAACACTTTCAGCAACTCCCGGAGCTCTCCACCTTCGAACCCTTCAGTCTATAAATGACGTTTCGTCTGACGCATCTAATACCATCATCTTTACTGTACCTCTTGAAATCATGCAGGCATTTACTGGATATGCAAAAAACAAAAGTGGTAGCGACGAGACAAAATAAGTTAAATAATGGACTTTCTCAATAAGCTAATCACCGCGGCGCAAAGCATGGAGGACCCGCACACATGGAGCAAGTTCGGAGCTACCTTGCAAGCACAGACACAAAAAGCTGAGCCGACAATCGAAAAAACTTTTGTACCAAAAGATCCAGTAAAGAAACGTGTTTTTGCTGTAGGATTTTCTTTTTGGCTTAGTATTATATTGGCCGGAGGCAGTTATGTACTAATAGAGGGATTACCCAATGAAAAAAATATTAATGAGGTTGTGAGCAAAATATTCATCTTCATAGAAAATGAGATTGTTACTGATGATTATGTGGATGATGCAGGTACAGGATTCAAACTTGTGGAAAACACCAATTTGGGATTCCAGATGCAAATACCAACAAGATTGGTAGAGGCTGGAGAAGACATGCTGTCACTCCCTATCTATAGCGATACTGATGTTAATGATATTCGCAATGTTGTATATGGGGTTGAAAAAATAGATGAGAAAATAAATTTTGATATTAATTTACATGCTACGTGGTTAGCAGATTTTTATTTTGATGCTAACTTTGTACTTATAGAAGAGGTAGAGAGTGAATTAAACAGTCTTCCTGCAAGAAAATATGTATTTGAACTTGATACTTACTCGGGCCGTGAAAGAGTTGTTGAGATTATTAACACAGGAAAACACCCTATATACGGACTCTCTATGTCTGACGATGTAAATAGTTTCCCTGCTTCACTAAATGAGTTTGAAGTGACAAGAAAATCATTTTTGGTTAGGTAATTTGTATCATATTTGATATTCTGACAAAGTGTGTTATTATCGTTAGTGAATGAAAAAGCTCCTTGTTAGTATCGTCAGTATTTGCGTGGTCCTTTGCGGGATCTTACGTATCGAAAGTCAGGCTGGGATTATCCCAACACTAAGCAGCTCCTCTTGGTCAAGGTTTACCATGTTTGGTGCTGAGTACGTGCGATTTGCATTTCAGTTTGAGATCGAGGCAGTCGATGAGGATGTGTATGTCGCACACGTAGGAGTTGATTCCAATCTCTTTACGACATCAGGTTACACTTACCTCGGCTGCTTTTTTGGGGACACCCCAGAGGCCGTGGGTGAGTTCGGGCAAACCTACTACCGAATCCTCGAAGGTCACACCGCTGTTTTTATTTACGAGCCTTTTGTAAGGCCGAGTACGGACATGTTTGTTTATGTGGATATCAATTCAATCTATTGGAACGATACCCCTTCAACAGAAAGTGGTTCCCCGGAATCATGGAACGGCGAAGTACAAAGCACGACATGGGCGTCTGATCGTGTCTTCATAAATGGAAGCGTGCCCGAACCAACCAGTACCCTGCTCGCGCTTGTCGGTGGCCTAGGTCTGGCTTCCCGACGTCGAAGAAGCTGACACTGGAAGAAACAACAACAGTAACCCTTGCGGAAACGCATAAAACCCAACGCCGCAGCCCTCACGGGACTGCGGCGTTTTTTATATAAAGACTTTATCAATAATTATTTGCATTTACTTTTTGTATTGCTATACTTTTTTTGTTAGTCATACAATGCCTTCGGGCAGCGGGATATCGAAGCGGGATGCCGCGGATATCTCATACAAAGAAGACGCTTGCGGAAACAGAAATGTCGCAAGTGTTTTTTGTATTTCAGTAAATTGAAATTTTGAAAGTCTTCCCATTACTGATATAAGCCTCAACTGAGAAAGAATTACCTGACTTGCTCTACCTCCAAACATTATGTGAACCTGATAGGGTTTTTCTTCTAAAGAAGAAGTTAGAGAAACCGCCCAACATACTGAGCTACTAAATTTCTTTATAATAAGTACAGGTCGACGAAAATCCTTTCCTTTCCCATCTTGTTCATGTCCAATATTAACACCAGAAGTACACCACCATATTTCTTGCTCGCTGAAAAGCAACTTTTTCTCAAAAGAATCAATCTTTTTCTTAAGCGGTATCCATTTATCATGTTCTTTGGGCATAAGAAAAGTCTCTCATGCGATGTATCAAGAAACATTTAAGAAATCCTCAATAAATAATCAATTCATCATCTCTCATCGGAAGGCGAGTCTAGGTTTTACTCGCAATCGAGGGACTGCCTCAGCTTTTATTTTTGATCCTATTCCAAGCCTACCTGGAACCGGATGGACTGGCGATCAGTCTACGCCACTTGTCCAACGTATTCGATAGAAAACAACCTCCTGCAGTTGGCTACCTTCTATACTATTGAATACGGGGTGACTCAGTTTATCTACACCCACTTTGCGAACAATGCCATTGTTGTAATGGCCTCGAAACTACCTTACTCCGCCCTTTCGCCTTTCAGGTATGCATTATCCGTTGTTCTCGGATTCTTGTGCCACTTCCGATGAGAATTAATGAGGTGCTTCTAAAAAAGAAGACGGGGTGGGTGCAAGAGGGATTACAGAATTTAAAAATGGAACACGGAATTTGTTAAAAGAAAAATCTTTATGTGTTTTCCTGTGGGGTTTGTCCAGAGTTCAAACCTACTATTTAAAAAGCTGTGGACTTAATTCAGGGTTCTTACCATAGACTTTGCTATACGCATCCTTAAATTGAGCATAGTTTAGTTTCATTTTTGAATACTCCACTGCATCAATAGCCATTCCTCTTGCATAGCCCTTCGCAATATCCGAACCAAGCCCTTTTGGAGCGACAGCATCGATAGTAGAGCTTGTTGTAAAAGAGCTAATATCTGCTGCCATATCACGCTTCAAATATCCAAACATTGCCACCTTATCATCCCCTTTATCAACACTATTGAGTTTCTTTACCTCATCAAAGATAGCCGAACTTGAAAATCCTTCTCCGAAGTGGGACATATAAATAAACCAAAGAAATCTTGTTTTTGCTGCCAAGAAATAATGAGTATAGATGTAACCTACAAGTATAACAACTCCTCCAATCGCAAAAGCAGTCCCTGTTTCAGAAAGAGTAGCTGTCTCATCAAGAAAATTAAAAAACACTCTCAAGACGTTTCCGAATGCGACTACGTATATAACAACCATCAATGAGTAGTATTTCATAAATTGAATAAACTCAAATTTGATACTATTTTTAAAAATCTTTTTTGACACCATCAAACTCTGAGCAGGCATCATTTTATTCCCGTCTTTATCGGACATAAGACGAATAACCCTCTCGGTAGACTTTATGTGTGCAGTTATAAACGCATATACAGCTATTACGATTACATAGAAAAATATTCCACCCATAAGATATGGATTTTCTACACCAATGTTGTAAGCTGCTGACTCTTCAGGAGAAAGTGATTTGATCCAAAAATATGCAATGAACAAAGGCATGAAGATGACACCCCAAAAGAACCCTAAGAAACTTCGTTTGAATATAAAGGCAACATCTGAATTTTTTTCCATATTTATAATTTATGATTATTTGATAATGACATATTACCAAATCTTCGGTTCAAATTCAAAAAAACTCCCTCTCGGGAGTTTTTCTTTCTATCGCTTCTTTCCAACCTTTCGTCTTGAGACGATGAGCACGTTTGAGTATTTCTTTGCTCGGCGTGACTTCTGACCCTTTCCTGTAGGCTTTCCGTAGACAGAGATTGCACGTCGGCGTCCTCGTCCCTGTCGTCCTTCTCCTCCTCCGTGTGGGTGGTCTACTGGGTTCTGAGCAGTACCTCGAACGGTTGGGCGAATACCCTTCCATCGTGATCGTCCTGCTTTTCCGAAGTTGATAAGTCGGTGCTCGTCTTTTGAAACTTCTCCGATGGTTGCCCATGAAGCGTCGATGATTTTTCGAACTTCTGTTGAAGGAAGTTTAACCTGAGTGTAACCAGCATCCTGCGCCACCACTTCAGCGTAGTTTCCTGCTGATCTTACTAGCTTTGCTCCACCCTTTGGCTTTACTTCGATATTGTAAATAAATGTTCCAACTGGAATGTTTTTAAGTGGAAGTTTGTTTCCAGGAGTAAGAGGAGCTTTTTCCCCTGCAACGATAACAGAACCTACAACAAGAGATTTTGGAAGAAGCTGGTAACGCTTTTCACCGTCTTTGTAAACAACAACACTGATGTAGCCTGATCGGTTTGGATCGTACTCAACAGTTGCAATTCGTCCTTCGATGTTTAGTTTGTCGTATTTAAAATCAACATCACGGAAAAGTCGCTTGTGTCCTCCTCCCTTGTGGCGAGTAGTGATGCGTCCTTGGCTGTTACGGCCGTTTGAACGTCGGTAGCCTGAAGTAAGCGCCTTGAGAGGCTCAGTTGCAGTGATGACACCTCGGAACGTCGCTCCTGTCATATTTCTTCGTGATGGTGATGTTGGTTTATAGTGCTTCATATATTTCTATTATGCGATATCAATGGTGTCACCTTTCTTTAGGAAGACATAAGCTTTCTTTGAGCTTCGAGTATGTCCAACCTTTCCACGAGCCATTACTTTTTCAGGCTTGCTGTTAAGAACGTTTACTTTAACTGGAACAACTTTGTAAAGTTTTGTTACCTCTTTTGCAATCTGGTTCTTAGTAGCTGTTTTTGTAACTTCGAAAGTGTAGATGTTTTCACCACTTAAAGTGCTTGATTTCTCAGTAACGTGGAACTTCTTGATTGGGTTGATTTTGGCAATAGTTTTCATGGCAGTTTATTTTGTATTCAATTTAGATTCAAGCATTTTAAAAGCTTGTTCAGGCTTAGTGATGATCAAGTACTTGTACTTCAAAATATCAACGGGGTGAATGTTTCGAACATCTCCGATCTCAATGTTGTTGAAGTTGTTGAAAACACGCTTTGCATCCTTTTCTTCTGTTGAAGCAGCGATGTAAGCCTTGTTCAACTTCTTAGTTCCGAATCTTTCGAAACCCTTTACCTTTCCGATAGCATCGATGAATCCCTTTCCTTCTTTAGTCTTAGGAGTCTCGAAAGAAAGTGAGTCGATGAAGATGATTTCTCCGTCTCGGTGTTTCTTAGCAAGGATAGTGAAGAGAGCTTTTGCTTTCATTTTCTTGTTTACCTTTCGGTCGTAATTTTTTTCATTTCGGGGACCATGAGCAACACCTCCACCAACCCAGATAGGAGAACGAGTAGATCCGTGTCTAGCGCGACCAGTTCCCTTTTGTTTCCAAGGCTTCTTACCTCCTCCGCGAACTTCTCCACGGTCTTTAGTGTGAGCAATTGGTGTTCGTCGGCTAGACTCTTCAGAAATCACCACCTGGTGAACAAGGTCGGCATTCCATTTCAAAGCAAAGATGCTCTCGGGTAATGCGATCTTTCCTGTTTCCTTTCCTTTTGTGTTGTAGATGATGGTTTCCATTGTAGTGATTCTATTTTGATTTAGCCTTTGATTTCAACAAGAGTTCCTGCGCGTCCTGGGACAGCTCCTTCGATGAAGATCTGATCTCCTTCGATTCGAACTATCTTTAGATTCTTGAAGGTAACACGTTCTCCACCCATTCGTCCAGCCATTCGCATATTTTTGAACACTCGCTGGAAACCGGCAGTACCGATAGATCCAGGAGCTCGTTCGCTGTGCTTCTGTCCGTGTGTTCGAGGACCTCCTTTGAAACCGTGTCGCTTTACAACACCCTGAAATCCCTTTCCTTTAGAAATTGAAGATATTTCTACCTTATCTCCAGCTGTAAAGACTGAAGATTCAATGATATCTCCTATATTCCAATCTGACTTCATATTCTTTGAAACATCTTTTGCTTTGTCGAGACGAATCTCTTTTATGTGAGCAAAACTTGTTCCTTCTTTAACTTTGGCAAGATGACCGCGTACTGGTTTTGAAAGATTCTTGATCTTTCTTTCTCCATATCCAAACTGTATAGCTGAATAGCCGTCTTTTTCCTTGCTCTTCACTTGAGTAACGGTAGCAGGTGTAACCTTGATTGCAGTCACTGGAAAAACCTGTCCTTCTTCATTGAAGATCTGAGTCATTTTTTGTTTTGTTCCTAGGATGAATTTCATGGCAGTGTTTAAAGCATTTTAACGTCGATGTTGACTCCTGACGGAAGGGTGAGGTTGGTAAGGGCTTCAATAACTCGAGGTGACGGAGACAGGATGTCGAGAAGTCGCTTGTGAATTCTCATTTCAAACTGTTCTCGGGCATTCTTGTATACGAATGATGCTCGGTTAACTGTGTACTTCTTGATTTCTGTAGGAAGAGGCACTGGTCCAAGGATCTTTGCATCATAACGAAGTGCTGTGTCCATGATCTGCTTTACTGAGTTGTCCAAAATTTTGGACTCATAAGCACGTACACGAATTCGAAGCTTCGGTTCTGATGATTCAGATACTGATGTCGCTGTTTTCTTTTTTGCTGTTTTTATTGTGGCCATTTGATTATTAGTGAGCAAGTGCTCGGGTCAAAACTAAGCTACGATCTTTGTTACAACTCCGGCACCCACGGTCTTTCCTCCTTCTCGGATAGCAAATCGTGTCTTGTCTTCAAGAGCAACTGGGGCTACAAGTTTTACTTTGAAAGTAACTGTGTCTCCAGGCATAACCATCTCTACTCCTTCTGCTAGAGATACCTCTCCAGTAACGTCTGTAGTACGGATATAGAACTGAGGTTTGTATCCTGTGATGAAAGGTGTGTGTCGGCCTCCTTCTTCCTTTTTAAGGATGTAGACTTCTGCTTCGAAATCTGTGTGAGGCTTCACTGTTCCTGGCTTTGCAAGAACCTGACCTCGTGTGATGTCTTCTTTCTTAAGACCTCGAACTAGGATTCCGGCGTTGTCTCCAGCCATACCTTCGGTTAGCTGTTTGTTGAACATTTCGATACCAGTAACAGTTGTCTTCTGAGTGTCTCTAAGACCAACTACTTCTATATCTTCACCAACTTTGATAATACCTCGCTCGATTCGTCCTGTAACCACTGTTCCTCGTCCTTCAATTGAGAAGATGTCTTCAACTGGCATAAGGAAAGGCTTTTCTGTATCACGAATAGGAGTAGGAATATAGTTGTCGAGAGCATCCGCAAGCTCGAGAACTTTCATTGACCACTCGTCGGTGTTGTCTTTAGCTTCAAGGGCCTTAAGAGCTGATCCACGAATAACTGGAGCGTTTTCGTCGAAACCTTGCTTTGCAAGAAGTTCACGGATTTCGGCTTCAACGAGGTCGATCATGTCGGCATCATCAACCATGTCACATTTGTTAAGGAAAACGATGATCTTAGGTACTCCAACCTGCTTTGCAAGAAGAACGTGCTCACGAGTCTGGGGCATAGCTCCGTCAGTAGCTGCAACCACAAGGATAGCTCCGTCCATCTGCGCTGCTCCTGTGATCATGTTCTTGATGTAGTCGGCGTGACCTGGGGCGTCGATGTGTGCGTAGTGACGAGCATCTGTTGAGTACTCGTTGTGAGAAAGCGCAATAGTAATACCTCGGGCCTTTTCTTCAGGAGCTGAGTCGATTTGGTCAACACCCTTAAGTGTAACCTGCTTTCCAGCTCGTGAAAGTACATTAAGAATAGCCGCAGTAAGAGTAGTCTTTCCGTGGTCAACGTGTCCAATAGTACCTACGTTTACGTGAGGCTTTGAACGATCAAATAGTTCGGCCATATATATTTAAAGTTAAGTTAATTTTGGGACCTAGTTCTCTTTTCCGGTACCATGTCTGGCATTGTTTGACTATGCCAGACATGGTACTGAAAAGTAACCTATTTCCCGTGGATAATGTTAATAAGCTAAACAAAAAACGCGGATGCGTTGTACAGAGGATATTATATGAAGGTGAAAACAATGTCAATAGAAAAGACGCCGTATTAAAAAACTCCCTGTTACGGGAGTTTTCTTAACTAGAGTGCTGGGTGAGTAGTCGACTAATATCGGCTAGGCTCGGCTAAGATGCCCATCAATTACTTCCTTTTTGCAGCAATTGTCTCCGCAACGTTTGGAGGCACGATGTCGTAGTGGGAGAATTCCATCATAGAGCTTCCTCGTCCTTCAGACATTGAGCGGAGCTGTGTGGTGTAACCGAACATTTCGGCTAGAGGCACCTTAGCTTTCACCACCTTGATGTTTGCTGGTCGGTCTTCGAAACCTTCAACGATTCCTCGCTTTGATGAAAGTGAACCGGTAACATCTCCGAAGAATTTCTCAGGAACAGTTACTTCTACTTTCATGATCGGTTCGAGGATAACAGGTCGAGCTTTTTTAGCACCTTCCTGGAAGGCCTGAGAACCAGCGATCTTGTACGCGATTTCGGATGAGTCCACATCGTGGTATGAACCGAAAGTAAGTTCACAAGAAATGTTCACCATGGTGAATCCTGCAACAATACCTCGTTCCATGGCTTCTTTAACTCCCTTTTCAACAGCTGGGATGAATTCCTGTGGAATAACTCCTCCCTTGATGCTGTCGATGAATTCGAAGTTGTCGTAACGCTTCACATTCTTAGGAATCTTTTGTCCTTCCACAAGAGGTTCGAGGGGTTTCAAAGTAATCTTCACGTGACCGTACTGTCCCTTTCCTCCAGACTGCTTCACATACTTGTGTTCAGCTTCTGCAGTTCCTGTGATGGTCTCTCGGTACGCAACTTGTGGCTGTCCGACGTTTGCTTCAACGTTGAACTCGCGCTTCATACGGTCGATCATGATTTCAAGGTGAAGCTCTCCCATACCTGCGATGAGGGTCTCGCCAGTTTCTGGATCAGAGATGATCTTGAAGGTTGGATCTTCATCAGAAAGTTTCTTCAAAGCCATACCCATTTTTTCCTGATCAGCTTTTGTTTTTGGTTCAATACGTAGAGAAATAACTGGATCAACGAACTTGATAGGGTCAAGAATGATTGGTTTTGCTTCGTCTGAGAAAGTGTGAGATGTCTTTGCAGACTTGAGACCTACAGCTGCGGCGATTTCTCCTGAGAAAACCTTCTTAACTTCTTCACGCTTGTCGGCCTGAAGTCGCACGATACGGCCAAGGCGCTCCTTTTCACCAGTTGTAGCGTTGTAAATATATGATCCCGCTTCGATAGTTCCAGAGTAAACACGGAAGAAAGTCAGTTGTCCTACGAATGGGTCGTTCTGAAGTTTGAAAGCAAGGGCAGAAAAAGGCTCTTCATCGTTGGCTTTTCGGTAGATTTCTTCGCCAGTTTCAGGATCAAGACCGTGAACAGGAGGGATATCGTTTGGAGATGGAAGATAGTCCACAACACCGTCGAGAACAAGCTGTACACCAGTGTTTTTTAGAGCAGAACCTGTAAATACTGGGATAAGCTTCACCTGAAGGGTCGCCTTTCGTAGAGTAGCCTTGAGCTGTTCTAGATTTGGTTCCTGACCTTCGAGGTAGCCGGCCATGAGAGCGTCATCGTGTTCAACAATTTTTTCAACAAGAACACCACGCCATTTCTTGGCTTCTTCTACGTATTCCGCAGGCACTTCTGCTTCACGAACGATCTTACCCATCTCTCCTTCGAAGTAGAAAGCTTTCATTTTCAAAAGATCGATAACACCTGAAAAATTTTCTTCGGATCCCATAGGAAGCTGTACACGAACAGCGTTTTTGTTTAGACGATCAATGATTGACTGGAATGAACGCTCGAAAGAAGCACCCATACGGTCGAGTTTGTTGATGAAGCAGATACGAGGAACGTTTCCGTCGTCGGCATAGCGCCAGTTGGTTTCAGACTGAGGTTCTACTCCGGCAACACCATCGAATACCACAACAGCTCCATCGAGAACACGAAGAGATCGCTTTACCTCTGCGGTGAAGTCGATGTGTCCAGGGGTGTCGATAACATTGAAACGCACTTTCTTAGAAAGGTCAGTTCCCATGTAGGTAGGGTTCCAAAAACAAGTGATGGCAGCCGCGGTGATGGTGATACCACGCTCTCGCTCCTGTTCCATCCAGTCAGTCACAGTTTCGCCTTCGTGCACTTCTCCGATTTTGTGAGATTCCCCTGTGTAATACAAAATTCGCTCGGATGTTGTTGTTTTTCCGGCGTCGATATGGGCAATGATTCCAAAGTTACGTACTCGATCAATAGGATAGTCGCGGTTCATAAATATGTTGTGAATAAAAAATTAAATAATAATACCTACAAAGAGGCGAGGTAGTAGGAGAAAAATAGCATTAAATGAGAGATGTGGCAAGAAAAAAGCCACCATAAGAGATACTTACAAATCCTTAACTTTCTTATTATCAAGATAAGGCAACTTCTTGATGTCATCCATCAGCTTTACCTGTAATTGTTTTTTATCAAGATCCGGGCTCCCTTCAAGATTTAATATGTATGGCTCGCCTAAATGATTGATCGCATAACCTTTCTTTTCCACGAAATCCCATAAAGCATATTGGTCTGTTCCCACTTTTTTTACCCTAAAGAGAGCCGTGCCTTTATCGTCAACAAAATCAACCGCTTCGGTCTTTCCGAGAATACCAGCAAGTAACTGGCAGATCTCTCTCCCCCATTTACTATCCTGCTCTGCCTCCCATGTCTTATCATCTTCAGGAAGCTCCTTTCCTCCAAAATCTGGCATTAATCTAATCATTGCTTTATTATACACGCTCATCATAAAAAAACATGAAAGCCGTCATTCTATGTGCAGGAAAAGGAAAACGTATGCAACACCTAACTTTGGATATACCAAAACCTCTTTTGATGTATAAGGACAAGACTCTCATCGAACACAAGCTACATGCCCTGCCCGACCACATCGATGATGTAGTTCTCGTGGTCGGGCATCTAGGAGAAAGTATTCGGAGTTATTTCGGCGATGTCTGGCATGGTGAAAAAGAGGATGCTAAGAAAATCCAATATGTAGAGCAGACGGAAATGCTCGGCACTGCACATGCCCTTATTCAAGCCAAACATCTTTTAGATGAGCCTTTCATTGTACTAATGGGTGATGATCTATACGACAAAGAGGACCTTGCTCTGCTTTCGATGCAGAAGGACTGGGCTATCTTGGTGGAAAATTCAACGACGATATCCGAAGGGTCGCAAGAAAACGGGAGACTGATGACCGAAGAGGATAAAGATTTTAAAAATTTTGCTTATACCGGCGCATGTTTTCTCACTCCCGATTTTTTTAATCTTCCGATGGTAATGCTTTCCGGTAGGAAGGAATACGGACTACCTCAGACATTTGCTACGGCAGTGCCAGAACGTGCGATAAAAATATTCAAAGCAAAAAATTGGAAACGCATCACCACGCCGGAGGATTTAGAATAAATACGTCCCGCCACGAATCTTCTCATCAATTCTCGCGTCCATATATATCTCCTCGAAAGGTTTGTCGTGCGGAATGAGTTTCAAATCATACAGCTGGTTGTCGGCATAACCGGTAAAGATGCGAGCAAGGTTCCATGGAATACTTCCCTCTTTGACGCGGTTGGCTGACTCGGCGAGAAGATTGGTGCAGTTTGAGGTGAGGGTGTTGTAGAAATCGG
>Ga0209190_1000749_pt1 | contig 23365 bp, 19 predicted proteins | sample M_140205_XF_Meta_FD_187315 | JGI IMG/M metagenome (GOLD analysis project Ga0209190, IMG submission 187315) | Freshwater microbial communities from Lake Montjoie, Canada to study carbon cycling - M_140205_XF_MetaG (SPAdes) (version 2) | ecosystem: Environmental > Aquatic > Freshwater > Lake... | reverse complement strand
GCATGCTCCAATCGCCTGCCCTTTGCTGGCGCCGACAAGCGTCAAAATGAGAACAGGTATGGCCACAAGTCCCGCGAGCAGCGACATGATGGCGCGCTTGTGAAAAATTTCGCCGATGAAAGTTCCATCGCGATCATGCGCTGGCACGTCAACAAGAGCGCCGCCCACTCGGAATGTGATCATGGCCGCAAGCATTATGAACACGCCCCACACAATTGTTTCAGCGGCGGCGAGTTTCATGTTTGCGCCAAGAAAAACAAAGTCGCTGATGGTGCCGGTCTGCATGGCATACGCGGCGAAGGCGCATCCCAGCGCGAAGAGCGACACGACGGCGTTGATTGGCTTGGCAAGAGTGAGCGCGATCAGCAGCGCAACGATCATGGCCACAAGAACCGCTGCGATTGCGAGCGCGGGTTGCGTGGACGCCAAGAGCGCGGGTGAAACGGCGCCACGTGGAGACACGCAAAAGCGCGAGGCGAACACGCCTACAAGCGCCACGATGATGATGACAATGCAGAGCACCACTGTGCGGCGAACGCTGGATTCGGCGGCGGGCGTGGCGGGCTGCGTTGCTGGCTGCGTTGCGTCAGTGACTTGTTGCATTGAGGATTCCATGAAGCAAGCATCATGGTCGCAGATGGCCGCGGAGGCAAGGCGGCAATCAATCCATTTGGATTTACACATTCAACCACAAGCTCGATTACAATCGAATGATGGTAAAAATTATTCTTGCATTGCTGCTCAGCACTTTTCTTATTTTGATTGGTGGCTGCAATAGAAATTATGTAGACATCACAATCGTCAGCGATCAAGTCGACCTTCAAGCTGATACATATACGAAAGAATTCAATGCATCACAAAAACGATCTGAGCGATATGTATTGAAAGAAAAACTTATTCAATTACGCAAGAAACAAGTAGTTATGGCCGAACGAATTGATATTACAACCATGCCGAACGTGGCTGATTCTGTAAGCGAGCATGTATCGGAAGCCGAAAGAACTGCACAATTTAAAAAGGCGCAGGCCAAAAAGGATGCGCTTATTGCCAAAGCTGAACAGGCGCTTTTAGCCGCAGAAAAATTGCAGGCAGAATCAGAAGAACCCAAAACAATTACACCACAAATGCCTACAGCACCAAAGAATTAATGGGTCAATTCCTTAATTTAAAATCAATTCTAATACTGACTCATATAATGTATTGAAAAACTAAGGAGCAATCGTGACGATATCACGAGATAAAGTTTTTTTGGTAGTTAAAAAAATTGTTCAAGTCGATCTTAAATTTTCCGGAATTGAAGTGGTTGATGAACTGCAGCTTGTCGGAGGTGGCTTGGAACTTGATTCACTTGACTTGCTCATGCTTGTCACGGGGATCGATAAGGAATTTACCCACAAAATATCTCCTAAAAAGTTGAATCGAGATTCAATGAGCACTGTTGGGAAATTTGTGGATTTTGTATTCAGCGAACTTGCGGCGGCCGGGCTATGAGTGACTCGTTGATATCCAAACTTCCACACCGCGCTCCATTTTTATTTATTCAGTCTGTTCTAGCCATCAGCGCGAATGCGGCCAAGGCTTCTTGGACGTTGGATGGAAGCGAATCTTTTTTTAAGGGTCACTTTCCACATGACTCCATTGTGCCTGGCGTTCTTCTGATCGAAGCTCTAGCGCAAACAGCTGGACTTCTCTTAATTTCAAGAGACCCCGATGGCGCACATGCGGGAATGTTGGTGCATAGTGATATTCGTTTCCGCGCCCCTGTACGACCACCAACAGTGATTTCTTTACTCACAACAGAACAAAGCCACTTTGGAAACATTTATCAATTTTCTGTCGAGGCGAAAAATCAAGAACTTCTTGTAGCGGACGGAACGCTTGTCTTGTCAGTCGCGCCCCCTTCAATCACTGAACTAGATTTTTGAGAACCTGCTTCATGCCCAACACAAATGGCCCAGATGATTTGGCAAACCGCTCAAATGTCGCATTCACAGCCGCGACAATTCGATCGCATTCTTTGATGCCAATGATAAGCGGCGGCGTGACCTTCAGCACATTTGATTGACTATCCGTTACTTGGCACAAAATTCTGTGCGTGGCAAGAAGCTCCATGGTGAAGGCTTGCCCAAACAGCACCCGCTCCAATGATCCAAGCAATGGAATGGTGGAAATTGTTTTTTCAAATCCACTTTTTTCAAGCGTGATTCCAAGCATCAACCCACGCCCACGCACTCCCGCGATACCCGGTTGGCGCGCGGCGATTTCTTGACAACCCGCTCTAATAATTTCCCCCATCTGGGCGGCCTGCTCCGCAAGGCGTTCGCGGTCATACACCTCCAGCACGGTCAGGGCCGCAACCATGGCGAGCGTTCCCGCTTGAAATGTTGATGTGTGAACAAAGGAGCGCGTCATGGAATCAAATGTTGCACGCCAGACATCCGCGCGAACCATTGCCGCGCCTACGGGCACAAATCCACCCGAAAGTGCCTTTGAAAGCACAACAATATCGGGAGAGCAACCAGCATCATGCTCCAGCGCGGTGAACTTTCCAGTGCGTCCAATTCCTGTTTGGATTTCATCAACCACAAGCAACGTGCCGTGCGCCTTGCACAACCGAGTGGCCTCGCGCAAATATCCATCATCAACGCAAAGGCAGGTCTTTCCTTGCACGGGCTCAATGAAGAACGCGGCAAACTTGCGCGACGCCAACGCGGACTCCAGCGCGCCAAGGTCATTCATTGGAATGCTTTGAGATTCCCCCAATAGTCCAAAGCCCTCGCGGAGGTTTGGATTTCCATTGGCGGCAAGCGCTCCAATGGTGAGGCCATGAAAAGATTTGGCGCAGTGCAACACGGCGTCACGGCCCGTAAATCTTCGCGACAGTTTCATGGCGCATTCAATCGCTTCGGTGCCCGAACTTGTGAACAGCGCGTAGCGAAGGTCGCCAGGCATGCGCGCCGCAAGACGCTTTGCCAAAAGCGCGGCAAGCGGGTTTAACTCAAATTGCACCCAACCCGGATGCTCACTTTGTAGCGCCGCCTGAAGCGCGGCGACAACATCTGGATGCGAGCGCCCTAGTGCATGCACCGCGTATCCCGCGATGCAGTCCATGTATTCATGTCCATCTTGGTCGTACAAATACATGCCGCAGCCACGCGTATATGTGCGATCAAATCCTGTGGTCTTAAGCAACCTCGCAAAATGCGGATTCACATGCTCGCTATAACTTCGACGCACTTCTTCACGCGCTTGGTCAAGCAAATTCTGGAACTGATTGCGCGCATCTGGCATCTCAATAAGATAGTTCAATGAGCAGTGTTGTCCTTGTGCCGGCGTATCAAAATCTGGCCACCCTTGCGGGAATTCTAGAGCAACTCACTCAAGCAAATCTGCCTGTGATTGTTGTTGACGATGCTTCAACCGATGGAACTGCGCAGTGGTTAGACCAATGGTGCAACCAAGGTGGGAATCGTTGGAAGATCACGCTGAAGTCAAATACTGGCAAAGGCAACGCGTTGACGTTGGGTTTGGCGGAGGCCGCAAGGAAAAACTTTGACGCCACAATCACCATCGACGCCGATGGACAACATCGTGTGGAAGACGCGCTCGCCCTGCTTGCCGATTGGAAACCAGGACAACTTCTATTGGGCGCCAGAAATGAAACCGCTCTTGACTATCCAGCCACAAGTCTCTTTGGTCGCAGACTCTGGTCTTTGGGCATGCTTGTGTTGACTGGCCTGGAAATTTCAGATCCGGTGTGCGGTCTGCGCGTGTATCCCACTACGCATGCCGCGGGGATTCGCTGTGCCAGTGGACGCTACGCATGGGAGGAGGAATTCATTGTGCATGCCGCGCATCGTGGCGTTGTCATTGATGAGCGCCCGATTGCAACGGTGTATTTGCCAGCACAAACGCGCGTCTCGCATTACAACTTATTTCGCGATTGGACCGAATCGATTTTGGTTTTCACGACCTGGTTCCTGCGCGGCATTCTTGTGTCCCTTCCACTACGGGACCGTGCGCAACCACTGCGCCACCGTGGAAGATCCTTTCGAAGACTGCTTGGAATGACTGTGTTTGTCAGCGCAATGACAGGACTTGCAACAAGTTGGTGGATTAGCGCACTGGTGATTGCATGGCTGGCGTGGAAACTTCAAACAGTGTGGATCGTTGCCGTTGCAACAACAATCACGGCGGCACTGTTGGCAAATTCGCTCGACACATTCTCCATGATGCTTACGATAGTGATCACTGCCTGCGTGGTCACGCAGGCGGCGCGACCCCTCTGTAAGAACTAAATATTCCAAGCTCTCGCTGGTGGCGGGCTCCAAGAAATCCGCAACTCTCAAGCGCTTGAACAATTTCGCATGGCGGTGCTGCTTGTTCAATGGTGTCGGCCCAATAGCGCATCATTGCAAACGTGGACGGACGGCCACTGGCAATAACCCCAAGACTAGGGACATACCACTTCATGGCGAAATGAAAGACTCGGCGCGCAATCGGCGTGGCTGGACGCGTCACTTCCAAAATGATTATTTTTCCGCCTGGACGAAGCACCCGTTTGGCTTCATGAAATGCGACACGCAAATCATCAACATGTCGCAACATGTAACTCATAGAAATCAGATCAAACGAGTTGTTGCCAAATGGAAGATGTTCGGCGGATCCAAGTACGGTTTCACAAACACCCCGCCGCTTGGCTATTGCAAGCATTCCATCGCTGGGATCCAATGCGACAACTCGGCCGGATGGACCTACAACTTTCTGCGCAATGGCGGCGCAAAGGCCCGTGCCGCTTCCCACATCAAGAAGGGAGGATCCAGGACGAAGGCCACTCTTGAGAAGCATTCGGCGGCGATACCAGCGCCCACTGCCAAGAAACGCCGCTCCGCTTGAGATGTCGTAGCGAATTGCGGTGGCGTTAAAAAGTACTTTTGTGAACGCCTCCCGGACATCTTGATTTCCAAGTCCAATTGGGCGAACAATGACTGGTTCAATGCGCAAAGCATTGTCTGTGCGAATCAATTTTCCACTTGCTGTTGTTGGCAAATCATCCACAATGACAAGCGTTCTTGGAATTGCATGAGGTGCGATCATGGGCGCCAAAAAAAGTCTCAGGTCTTCAATCGTCGGCGCTTTGTATCCGTCATGTAAAACAATTTTTAACCCGACACGATTTAACGATTCGGACACTTGAATAGGGTGAATCAAGGCTCTTCGAATCGCGCTATGAGACTCGACCATTCCCTCTACTTCGAGCGGATTGACTTTTAAACCACCGACATCAAATACAAGTTTTTTTCTACCAGTGATGTGAAATGTCCCGTTTAAATCCATATGCCCCAAATCACCCGTCCGAAAAAAACCGTGCTCTTGCAATGGAATTCGCTCGCCATGATTGCGCAAAATTGCCTCGCCCATTGCGTTGCTATGCACGGCGATTTCTCCTTGTACCCCCACGGGGACATCGATTAATTCCTGGGTTTTGGTTTGCTGCACAATTCGCACAGTCACGCCTGCAACGGGGCGTCCACCTTGACCACGATCAAGCCAAATTGTTCCTGTTTCGCTCGCTCCGTACAAATCAACAACCGTCACGGCAAATGCGCGCTCAATGATCTGTCGCGTGGCAGGCTTGAAATGAGTTCCCGCCACAACAATGCTTACAAGAGAAGGAGCGACAGGCAAATGCTGGGCCAGAATTTCCGCAGTGGTTGGCACAAGACACAAAGCGGTTGCACCACTCGCCAACTGCTCTACGGCGGTTGGAATTGTAAATGCATCAAATGCCCGAACACATGAGCCTGCAAGAATTGGCGCAAGAACTGCATGCTCAAATCCATATGCGTGCGCCATTGGGATAAAAGACGGAGAGCGCCCTCCTGCAACAGCAAGACCCTCTTGCACAAGCGTCGTTGCAACTCGATCAATCGCATCCGCGCAACGAAAAACAAATCGTGGAAATCCAGTTGTGCCTGAAGAAAGCAAGACCACGCCAATGGGATCATGCGCATGGTTTGAACTTGCTAACTCACTTTGGGCCATGCGCACGCTCGCCTGATCAAACACAAATATTTTTCCTATGTCCGATTCAATTCTCTCAACGACTGCGCGTGGCATTGGAAATGGAACGAGCACGGGAATCCTTCCTGCACTTGCGATTCCAAGAAATGCGCACCAAAAATCACTGCCAGAAGGAATATGAACTGCGACACAAACTCCTGGGTCCGTGTTTTTTTCCACCGTTTTTTGAATGCGCGTTGCTCGATCTTGAATTTCCAACCATGTATTGGTCCGCCCATCACAATCAATAATCGCCACACTATTGCCGTGATTTAGGCAGTGTCTAGCAAGCGCTTGCAAGATGAGGCGCATAAAATTTAGGCTTTGCTTGGCGCGGAAAGTTGCAACTTAAAGGGACGCACACGCGCAGCGATCGGTCGATAACGCTGGACAAAACACATTGTTCGCAACGCCAGACATCGGGCGGCAACGCCTACTGGTATGTGATCAATTTCTCCAGCAAGCATGGTGATGAAGGCGCGCTCAAGACTTTTTGTTCTTTTGGGAGAGAAGAGCAAATCCCTAAATCCAGAATCATAAAACCCTTCGACCAGTCGGAATGCGCGGTTGGTGATTCGCCGTGTCCATGCGTCATGTCGCATGCGTTCCGTGAGGGAGCGCCCACCTCGACAAATACGAATCACTCCCGCCGCCGCATGTTGCGCTCCCAAAAGTCCAAGCGTGAGCCCAGTAGACCAAACTGGATCAAGGAACGCGGCGGCATCACCTATCAAGAAATGTCCCGGCCCCGCGAATGGATCACAACGATACGTAAAATCGGAGATTGTGCGATTGCGCTCTGGACCAATTGCGTTGGCCATGCGTTCACGCAAAATGGGAGTACGATCAATTGCCCAGCGCAACCGTTGGTCCGCGGGAATTTCAAGCGTGGTGTGCAAAGATTCACGTGCGACAAATCCAACACTTGTTCGCGTGTCATCCAGGGGAATCATCCAGAACCACCCTTCCTCCGCCATGACCAGACCAAAACAATTCGCGCCCTTGCCACTGGGGCGAACAACATTCTCAAAATGCTCAAAATAAGCCACGTTACGCAAGAATGAATGGAACCTTCGCTGCGACATTTTACGACCAACCGCGGTCGCTTGGCCACTTGCATCAATCATCCATCGCGCGCTCATCCGCCCTTGATCTGTCTCCACTTGAACATCGCCATCTTCAAGTTTCAAAATTGTTTGGACAGCGCAAGAGGTACGCACCACAGCGCCAGACTCGCGCGCGGTTTCCAGCATCATCTGATCCAGATGAACGCGAGCCATATTGAAAGTTTCTTTATCGCCATTTCCAAATGCGTCGCGAAAGTAAAAATACTGTGGGCCATGACGAGAATCACCCATGGTGATCTCCACGCCAACTTTGCGCGCATGTGGCAACGCAAAACATTTTTCAAGAACTCCCAGGCGGCGCAATGCCTGCTTGGTGCGCGGAAGAAAACTTTCGCCAATACGAAATCGTGGAAATTCTGATCGATCAAGCACGACCACATCAAGACCGGCACGCGCCAACTCAATCGCGGCCGCGCTTCCAGCAGGACCCGCGCCAATCACCAAGCAATCATGCTTGTGCGCCGACGACATCGCAGACTCCTTCAATTTCAACTCGCAAGTCGCTTCGACATAACGGCGAATGCAAAATTCGATCGATATTTACACCAAAATGCAACGCCGCCAATTCTTGAACCCTGTCCATGTCCGCGCTATCTCTGACATAGATTTGTAAAGATCGCCACAGCCCACTCGCCTTGGCGGCAAGAGCGAGCGAACGTAAATTGCAAATACTTTCTTCAAACTGCAGATCGATTGAAGACTCATGCAGCGTGTCTTCCCCTACAACCGCCGCCGTTCCAGAAGCAATCAATGTGTTCTGCGCGATCACTGCGCGCACAAATGCTGGAGACACTGGACCAAATCGATTTGAGTAAAGCCACGCTGGCCGCTGACGAGTGTTTTCAAGAGAGACAATTTGACCCGGAATCCAAAGCGCATGGATCACAAGAGAGGATCCGGAATGTCCAACACAAGTGCTCGCAGGAAACGATGTCACCACTTCTGGAAGCGTTCTATACGCGCTTGTTCGGCCTTCATTAAAACGCATATACCGCTGCAGAAAATCACCATCACAATCGGTGGGCCTAGGCAAAAATGCCCACACCCTACATGGGCAACTTGGCATTTCCAAAAATGCCGAAAGAATGGCCTCGCGTGCCGCTTCGGCAAGCCGTTCACCGGTAAGTTCATCAGCTTGCACGCATCGAGAAACCAAAATAGTTTTTGTAACTTCGAATGATCGTGTCCACGACGGAAGATCTTGACGCGGATCGCCGCTTGCAATCCATGATCGCGTAACGATTGGAGCAACAACTGGTGGATGTACTTTAGAATGAGTCCCCATACAAGTGCATCCAATATAGCAAACAACTATTTCAACCGTTACTTGCGCTGCGCGGTAGACAAGCTCCAACACGCGCCGTGAGGATCAGACGCCAACACAACGACTGAGTCTTGAGGATTCGCACGCAATGTATCGCTCACAAAGAGCGATGCGAATGCAGACACACAACCAAGTTCGGTACTTCCCACCCGCATCACAGAGGGATCAAGGATTGATATGTTTCGATCCAACGGTGAGTGACTTGTGATGCGCGCACCAACACATGCTCGCCCTAATTTTAAAGCCTTGAATAGAGCGGCCTCTGCATCCAGTGTCGCAAACTTTCCAGTTGCACCAATGCACTGCTGAATTTCAATCGAACTTCGACAGCACGGTAATACTTCATTTGATCTCTTCTCAATCAAAACAGCAATTCCAGAAGATCGAAATTGCATTGATTCCCCAGCGCAATGAGACAGAATTCTTTCAGAAACTGGATGGGCTTCCTCCGCGGCCACAATGATTGCGCGGGGCCATGAGTTGGTAGTGATCTTGGTTGCCGCCAAGGAGATCGCCTCCAACGCAGCGGTTCGTCGACCAATCACACTTAGACTGGCGGCGCGAATTCCAAATGCAATAGAACAATGCGCGCTTCCAACATTTGGAACGCTTTGCGCAAAAAGCATTGGATTTGCAAGATCAATTCCAGAGCGAACCAGGTCGCGGTAATACTCGATGGTGAACTGCGGAGTACCCGTCCAATTTGCGGCGATGAGCGGCGTGTCGCGCAGTTCAGCCGGAGTGAGCCCCGCAGTTTCCACAAGATCGCGAATAGCCGCGATCATAATTTGTGGAAGGATTGCAAGGCGACGGGTTTGAATCCGATCAAGCATTGGCGAGAGAATGGCTTCGGTGAGTTCGCCGCACGCACTTGGTTCCTGCGCTTGCTTCACGAGTTGCTTGATGCCGCGACCCGCGGACGAAATTGCACCAACAGCAGTGATACATGCGCAATGCGGTTGGACGATTTGTTCCTGGCTCAATATTTGGCGATCAGGCTGTTGTGGAATCATGGCGCACTGAACGCGGATTGCGGCATTGGCCCCGCCAAATCCCGCGGAGATCGCCACGACTTCCTGAGGGACTTCTTTTCGACACTCGCCTTGCAAAAGATGAAGATCTCCAAACGCCTCGGCATCCCATATGGCCCCCGCAGAAGTTGGTGTGCATCCGTTTTGCGCGCATGCAAGCGTTGCGATCAACTCCAAAACACCCGCGGCGCCAAGTGGATGACCAAATCTGCCCTTCAGGGCGATCACTGGAATGCTTGGCAAACGCCGTCCAAAAACACTTCGGAAGGCTTGGTACTCAGCGGCATCATTCGCAAGTGTTCCAGTCGCATGGGCTATCAAAAGATCGGGTGGCCGTAACACATCAACAACTTGTGAAAGCGCTAGGGCGACGCCAGTTCCTTGGGGATGTGGCTGTGTGAGATGATGCGAATCACTTGTCTGTGCTGTCGCCATGATGGATGCAATTATTTTTTCAGGATGCGTCAGAATTGCGTCTTCCATCCGCCGAAGCAGAAGCAATCCAACGCCTTCACCTATTTTCATTCCGTCACGGTCCTTGCTAAATGGACTCACTGCATTTGCTGCGATTAATTGAAGCGCCGCAAATCCGCCGTAAGCGAACTCCGAAATCGGATCGTATCCGCCTGCGATTACCCAATCGACTGCACCCGCTTCCAACAGACTGCATGCGTGCGAAATAGCCGAAAGGCCGGACGCGCATGCGCACGAAACCGTGATCGTCGGACCAGATATTCCAAGATCTTGAATTGCACTTCCTAAGACTGCCGACGCAACAGTGCGCGCATAATGCTTGTCACTTTGGTCGGCGCGCCCCGACGCTTCCCGACGCAGTCCCTCACCACAATGACGCATACCAGCAAGCGTTGTTCCCATCACAATTCCCCAACGATCCGGACGAAGCGCGATCGCTTCGCGCTCCACGCAAGTCAACAACTCCGTGAATGAATGTTTGAGCATGTATTCGGCACGACACTCTCCACCATATGACATTGAATTTGGAATTTCACCCGCACCGCAATAATTTCGCGGCATTTGCTCAAGATGCTTTGGAGATCCAATGCCCACAACCCCCGCGCGCAATGCGGCGACATGGTCCGCGACATTTGTTCCAAGCGCACTTTGCGCCGCCATCCTGATAATCGCAATGGGTTTCATGAAGTTGTGCGCCATGACAATGTGGACGCGATAAACAACATGACACAATTTATTGCGATCAGAAGCAAGATCTGCGTCATTGCGGCGCCACCGTCCATGGCACGCGCGCACGCGATCGTGGTCCAACCAGTGAATACCCAATTGGAAAGCCACGAAAATGAAGGCGGCAACAATTCCAACGGAACAATACCGCCACCAAGCGCGCCCAGAACAAGTGTTGCCACAGGCGCGATGGTGGCAAAACGAGCGCGCGAACGGCACAGTCCCGCAAGTGTGACCATGAATGTTGCTATCGCAATTGCCCCCAACATCATGGCCATTGCAATCCAAAGTGGCGCCAATGGAATGATGTTGAACAACATTGTCGCCACAAAAAGAGTGATCAACATTTGCACAAATCCGATTATGGAAAGTGCGGCGATGCGCGCCGCAGTTTGTCGGCGGCGCGAAACACCAAGCGAACACATTCGGTCGACCACGCCCATTTCTTCATCAGCCAGACCTCTTGAAACCAACGCAGCCATCGCGAACAACACAAACAAAACGGGAATGGCGGATGCGCTTGATCGCAGTAGGCGCCCTTGGATGGTGCGATCATGAATAGTGACTTCCGAATTCTTGACGGCAATTGCCTCCGCCGCAGCGGAAAGAACTAGAACTCGAAGCGCGTTACTCATGCCTGGCAAAGGTGAGATGGACACAATCTCCACCACGGGTTTTTGTCTAGTAAAGTCGTCGCAGATATAAATAAACGCATCCACCGCGGGGTTTGGAGCGGCATTCAAATCATCTCTGGTATTGAAACAAATAATTTTCAATCGCTCATCATTGCGACGCATCAGCGATTCTTTGAATGCGTCGGCATCGCGCCCGCTATTTCCAACAATCGCAATGCTGAAGTGAAATCCTTGTGGTGAATCAAGATGCTGATAGAACAGCGCGAACAACGCAAAGAAAATGGCCGGGGCGCAAACCGCCATAAAAAGCGTTGGCCGGTCACGGATAAACGAGCGAAGAATTGCAAACGCAAGCGTAATCACGACTGAGCCCGCATTCCACTGAAATCTTTCAGGTTCATGAATGCCATCCATTGTTCTGGATGCGCGCGAATTGCGCGTTCCATTGCCGCAACTAAAGCGAGTTGCGCTGGATGCGTCGCGGCTTCATTGGCGGAAACAGGCTGGGACGGCGCCAGAATAAATCCATCAGACCAGACACGAAACCCATTCGCGGCGCGCGCGCAAAAAGTAGGAATAATTGGCGCACCAGAAGCCGCCGACAAACGCACTGGACCAGAAGGCAAATGCACTTGGGAATCACCCAGAAATGGCATGCAGACACCACGCTGACCAGGTAGCACAAAATCACCATGCAACACCACGGCTTCGTCGGCCTTGAGCGCTTCAAGTAATTCACCCCAAGCAGCAACTCCGTTGGTGATGTGATGCTCAACCACCCCCAAGCGCTGTCGCATATGTTGACGAGCATGCTCAAATCTTGGCATCGGGTCCGGATGAAACAGGACATGCACGCGGCGTTCGTGTTGACACAAAATAGCCAAGGCGGGTTCAAACGCTCCCATATGAATTCCAGTGATAATCACCCCCCGACCAAGCGCGCGAGCCGCGTGATATTCACTTGTGCGGTCAAGCTGTGTCACGCGCGCGCAGAGTTGCGCGGCTGAAAATTTTTGCGAGGCCAGAACGTCAGCGATCAAACGTTGCATGGAACCAAGCATGGCGTAGGCGCAACGAACACGCTCCGCGCGTGATGAAAGCGGTCCCAAGGCAAGCGTCGCATTTTCGATAAGACGATTTCGCCAAGAACGGACGCATATAAATGACGCTGTTTGCGCGCACAAACCAAGCGCCGGCGCGCATGCGGGAAATATCTGCAGAAGTCGGTAATACACGTCATCCGTGATCAAGCGCCCAATATCCATGCGCGAAGAACTCACTGAGGCATCCTATTTTGCGTTGAGGAATTAGGAAGAAGTTGCTTCGTTAGCCGATGCAAAAATGCATTAGGCTCTTCCTGCCGAAACGCCACTAAGGGCGCACGAAATCGCACTGTCACGCGACTACGAAAGCGCGGAAAATACCGCGACCTCGGCAATGCTTTGCCGGTGCCGTCAATGCGCACAGGAATCACTTTGCAACCAGTGTGAATGGCCGTCAATGCAACTCCAGGACGAAGCGCACCTAAAGCACCATCACTGGAGCGAGTTCCCTCTGGGTACAACACTACAGTGTTGCCCTCTTCTATCGCTTGTGTGATGACATCGATCGAGCGAATTCGTCCAACTTCTCCGCCTACAAATATCGCGCTATACACATGGACAGCTACGCCATGCATGAACCATCGCTCGAGACGCTCTCTCCATGAGGCGTTCAGTTCTGCGGGACGAAAACGAATCTCACTTGCCACAATGCGCATTCGTTCCCTTCGAGAGTTTGGGACAGCGTGAAAGAGAATGGATGTATCAGTATGACTTTGATGATTTGCGGCTAGCACCAAAGGCTCGCAACCTGCCAGTTCAAGCATTCCACCTTCATTGATAATTTCAACCGTTGAAAAAGTTGCAATGCGAAGTGTCCAATACAAAATTCTCTCAAGCACGTTCCATAACATTACGGCGAGACCTCCGAGACTTGGTTGAATTCAATTTCAATCGAAGTGGTCCCTTCGCCAATATCAAAAGCGGAACGATCCCAATCCGGTGGCTGGAAATGTGTTCCACCATTTGAAATTCCCCATGGATCAATGGGCATGCCAAATCCATTTCTACGGAGTTTGCCGCAATTGGTGATGTCATAAAATGCCGACACGGAAAATTCGCCTGTTGGAATGTCCTGAAAAATGCAAGGCTTTTCGGCGTTTATTGCTGGAATTAAAGCGGAACGCATCCACATTCCGTCCTTCATAAAAGTATCCTTGCCGCCCCAAAGAGCGACACAAATTGTGCCATCGGTTGCGTGTGCGGGAAGTCCATGAAATGTGATGACCAGTATTGATGTGCCAGTTCTGTGCAAGTCAAGGCTTTGAGAGGATCCGCTTTTTTTGACAGTTGTACATGCGCTCAGCATAAAACAGCATCCCGCGATGAACCAAAGCGTTCGCCAATCCATTCGGACCGTTCTCTTGTTCATACAAGAATTGTTTCTTGAAGAGGCAAATGATTTCCATTGGCTGACGAGTTCAGCCATTGCGCGTCGTGGGTGGACAACAGAATGGCGCAACCAGATCGCGCCCGTTGCTGAATTGCCGCCCACAATTTCGAGCGCCCTTCTGTATCTAAAGACGCTTCTGGTTCATCCAGTAAATACACAAGACTGTCTCTGGAAAATACGGCCGCCAGAGAGGCGCGCTTGACCTGTCCGACTGACATCTGAGAAATTGGAACTGAAGCCAAGGCAGTCATTCCAAATTGCTGGATCGCTTCTCGTCCTCGTTCATCACGATCGCAAATTGGAGTGCCTGCAAGCTTCTGCGTGAGAGCAATGTTGGTCAATAAATCCGTGCCTCCCATAAGACCACCCTGTTGCGGAAGATATGCAATGGCTCCTTGGGTACGATCGCACCAAGCTCGTCCCGAATTTGGCTGGATCGCGCCGACAAGAATTCTAAAAAGTGTTGTTTTTCCACAGCCATTAGTACCTTTAATCACGCCAACTTCTCCACAACGCAACATCTTGGAGAACTCACGCAGAACCGGGCGCGAGCCGTAACGAAATGAAACTTTCTCGCAATGCAATAAAGGTCGGCCAGTCATTTTCTGCATAGTCGCAGATGGCCGAGCGCAAAGTACAAAGCGCGCGCCAATCCTGCGCGAAAAATGAATGTCTGTCAGCCCAGCCGCTTCGGCAAACGCTTCGGCTTCCTCAATAGTGAATCCGCGCCTGACACTTTGTACCGCATCGCGACGAACTACACGCGGGGAACCGAGCGCCGTCAAGTGCGCGCCAACAATTCCAACCGGACTTCGCAAAAGATCGTTCCAAAGAATCAATTTTGAAGCGCACAAACTCATCGCTTGAAGCGCTTGCACAACTTCTGAGTCGCAAAGGTGGTGCAACATTAAAGAGGAATGCGCCACATCAAAACTTTTTGAGACGATGTTTGAAGTCGCATTCAAAATATCGATCTGCTGAAACGTCATTCCATTGTTCGAACCTGATTCACGGCACATACGCACAATGTCTCTATTGCGATCAGTTGCATGGACGCTTAGATGCCAGTCCTTGGCGCCAGTAGTCGCAATGGCAGTGCGAGCTATATCGCCAATGCCCGCGCCAAAGTCAATGAGTGAAATGGTGGAATTGGACACTGGCTGAAGCCGTGCTTCAATTGCATCAATGAGATGCTGTGCGGCATGAGTAAGCGCATTGAAACGGCGCAACAAACGAAATTCGGCCTGTAAGACTGTCAAATTAGGCTGCAATGCATCCATAGATTCACTGACGGTGGATCTAGAGGTCGATGGGTACGTCTGCATTGGAATTACATTTCAGATACTACAGAAGCCGCTGACAAATTTACATTTGGTCACAAATCAACATTTCGCCAACGGTACTGAAATAAGACAAGTCAACCACTCGATATATTTGGTTGACAGAGTGCGATTGAGAATCCTTCGCTGAGTTTTAAGGTTGCCGAAGATTTAGGGTGTCGTCGGCTTGTAAGCACTCTTGGCCGCCGGAGCAACAATTGGCGCTCGCGTGGGAAATATTCCATACACGAGTTGGTCCACTTTCTCGTTCGCTTTGATGAATTTGCTAAATATGAGCCCCCCACCACCAGTTGAATCGTACACACCATCCCCAATTTTTTTTCCGAACTGATAGACCTCAAGACGGGCATAACTCAGATAAAGGTCCATGTCCCAACTCCAATTTGCGGTGTATGTCATAGCCAAGGGCAACGATTCGTAATTTGTTCCCTGCGCAAGAGTCTCCACAATGAAACCACAACGCTGCAACGATTGCGCCACAGAATTGTGAAACTCCGTAAAACGGACGGAATCATTGCGAATCAGAGCGATGCTTTGCGCGCCTGCGGAGACAATATCTGCATTGACAGAGTGAACCTCCTGCTTAATTGAACAGGCTGACAAGATCAAAACATTGAAACTCATAAGAATGACCACGATGGCGCGCGGCATGCTGCGCCGCAAAAAAGATTGAGCGACTAAATAATTTGCAGCCTTGATATTTTTAGATGTGGATTTCACTGTTTAATCTCGATGCATGGTTGCGCGGTCTTTGTCCTGGAACAGGCGGCGATTTCTAGCGACGGCTTCTACGAACGCATCATGGGCGCAGATGCCCACGAAAGCAAGGCGTTTGCTAGTGGTAAATTGAGACTTATGGACAATCAAAAAACAATTATCGTTTGCATAACCACATTGGCGGCCATAACAATCTTCAGCGTATTGAATGGCAAAAATAGTTTTGCTGGCGGAAATAGGGAGCAACAAAATGACGGGAAGACTCGCAAAGTGATTCAGGTTGCCACGAGCGATGTTGGTCTGTTCGCGGTCACCGACGATGGCTCGCTGTGGTACACCGACTATCACAGCTTCAAAGGAACAAATGTTTGGAATATTGTTCCTGTGCCGGCGCCAGGAGTTTGGCAAGTGGTTCAGCCAAGATAGTTTTGAATCAGATCGCTGAAGATATTACGAATGCATTGGCGGGCAATTTTGCTGCGAAGGCAATCACAAAAATCCCATGAGTCCAACCACAATAATTTACGCCCGCGAGTGACGGTGAATTAATTATTTCTTTGTGATTCTTGCTGCAATGGATCACGCGCCACACGGAAACCAAAGAAACGGTTTTGCTCCGTGCCAACAATGCCAGCGCGAACTGTGGCGCGGCAAGTGCTTGCGTTGCGCCCCCAAGAACTGCCACGCACAACATATCGAATTGCCTCTGGCGTGGACTTCATAGCGGTGGCGCGAGGGTCAATGACCCCATCTTTACAAATCGTGTAAAAACCTGGCACATACACATCGCTGGTCCATTCCCATAAATTTCCAATCATGTCGTAGAAACCCAATGGGTTGGGTAATTTTTGCGCCACCTGATTTGTTTCCCCATTGGCGTTGCCTTCATGCCAAGCAATGTCATTCACTTCGCCGTAACGAGGCGCGCTCACTCCCGCTCGACACGCGTATTCCCATTGAGCTTCTGTGGGAAGAAGCAGTCCCGCCGTAGCGCAAAAGAGTTGGCAATCCTCCCAAGAAACTTTTTCCACAGGCAGCGCGTCGATCTTTATGGAAGCTGAAGCTGTCATTGAAACCGCGTCTTCCTTGGTGATCCCCTGCTTCATCAGAACGTCGATCATTGAGGCGCGCGGATTTTGCACTTTGAAATTACTTGGATTCTCCTTCATGACCTTGAACCATTGACCTTGCGTTACTTCCGTGCGTCCAAGATAAAATGGCTTTGAGATCGTGACTGAATGATCGGGCTTTTCATTGGCGAGCGCATCGCTATCACCCTGACTCATTCCCATTTCAAATTTGCCCTGCGGCACCAGCAACATTTCAATTCCAGAAACCTTGTCTTGCACGCGCCAAGGAAGTCCAGTTTCTTGAATGCTCTTGCGCAAATTCGCATCCGTGACAACTTGAGGGTTTGGTTCTTGCTCTAAAATATCCGCCCAAACTAAAGTCATGGGCTTTGAAATAGCTGTTGATTGGGCGACGATAGAGTTTCCATTGGCGGCTTGATCGGAGGAAGGCTTTGATTCGGAATTTGATTGCGTGGAAACGCTTGTCCCACTGAATGCATTTTCTGGCCAGAGCATGGCGGCACTAACAATGCCTGCTGCGGCGAGCCCCGACAATACTCCTACAAAGTTTGGATTTGCCATTGAGATCAGAATACACCTGCCATCCAAAAAAAGTCTAAGGTAGAACCCGCTATCTTTTGCGCATGCCACAAACGCAACCGATCCAACTCAACGGCGAGCCGCTCACCATACGCATGGTTCACCAAGTGGCCCGACATGGCCGTGTCGCAACAATTGGCGCAACTGGCCGCGCGAATCTTTTGCGCGCGCGCGAAGCCGTGAACAAAGTCGCAGCCGGCAACGACGCCGTGTACGGAATTAACACGGGCTTTGGATCGCTAGCCCATGTGCGCGTGCCGACGGATCAACTGCGCCAACTGCAACACAATATTGTTCGCTCGCACGCGGCGGGCGTGGGCAAGCCGCTGCCAACCGATGTTGTGCGCGGCATGCTGGTCATTCTTGCCGCCAGTTTGTGCCGCGGCCACAGCGGCGTGCGCGTGGAAGTGGTCGAGCGCATTCTGCACATGCTGGCGCACGACATCACGCCGGTTGTTCCAGAAATTGGCAGCGTTGGCGCCAGCGGTGATTTGGCGCCGCTTGCGCACGCCATGCTTTCACTACTTGGCGAAGGCGATGTGATTGTTGCGGGCAAAACAATCAGCGCCGCGGCCGCGTTGAAAGCCGCCAACTTGCAACCGCTGCAACTTGAAGCCAAGGAAGGACTGGCGCTTCTCAACGGCACGCACCTTATGGCCGCGCGCGCCGCGCTTGCATTTGAGGAGATCGACGCGCTGCGTGGCGCCGCCATCAACGCCGCCGCCATGAGCATGGACGCGTGCTTGGCCAGCCACTCTCCGCTTGACGAGCGCATTCATCTTGCGCGCAATCAACCTGGGCAAATTACCGTGGCCGCCGCCATGCGCGGACTTCTTGCGGGCTCGCACATTCCAGATTCGCACAAGGACAATGATCCGCGCGTGCAAGATCCATACGGCCTTCGCTGCGCGCCGCAAGTGATTGGCGCGGCGTTTGATCAACTTGATAGCGCGCGACTTGTTGTGGAGCGCGAGCTTGGCGCCGTCACCGACAATCCGCTTGTTTTCGTCGATGATTCCGGCGCTTTCGAAATTGTGAGCGGCGGAAATTTTCACGGCATGCCACTGGCGCTTGCAATGGATCAAGCCAAGATCGCGCTGTGCCATATTGCGGGCATTAGCGAGCGCCGCACATTCTGGGTGCTGTCTGGCCATGACCAAGTGAACCGCGTGAAGCCGCACCTTGCTACAAGTCCTGGACTTGAAAGCGGTCTGATGATTACGCAATACACCGCCGCCGCGTGTTGCAATGAGTTGCAAAGTTTGGCGCACCCTGCGAGTGTTGGAAATGTTTCCACCTGCGGCGGCATAGAGGACTACAACTCGTTTGGTCCCACCAGCGCAACGCAACTCGCGCGCTCGGTGGAATTATGCCGCAGCGTGATCGCGATTGAGTTGTATGTGATGACGCAAGCGCTTGAGGCGCAGCGGCCACTTCGCTCGGGCGCTGGCGTTGAAGCCATGCACGCGTTGGTGCGCTCGCGCGTGAAGCCGTTGTCGGGCGATCGCAGTCCCGCGCCAGATCTTGCGGCGATTATTGAGTTGATCCAGTAGGGATTTTTCTTGAAAAAATCTCCACTTGAACTTGTATCACAAGAAATCTACCCAAACCCCCGTATCCGTTTCACTTCACATTGTGTAAGATTTCTAAGAGTTACGTGGCTGCATTTCAAAATCAACTTCAAAGAATCCGGAGATAAAATAATGAACTCGGCTAAATCAAATTTGAATAAATTTTCTGTATTCGCACTCATTATCTCTATCGTCGCTGTCGGTTGCGAGTCAACTCCTGAAATGAATAATAATTTTGAATCGACTGAGTCGAACAACGATTCATCTAGTACGAATGTGACTAATTCTCAGTCCTCTAGTTCGAACGCGACGAATTCTCAGTCCTCTAGTTCGAACGCGACGAATTCTCAGTCCTCTAGTTCGAACGCAAACAAGCCAATATCTCGCAAACAATATCCAAGCTTGCCCCCAACTAAAATGGTTGGAATCACCGTCAGTTTTGTCACAGCAAGCGGACTCGCCTCGGTGTACGCGACCAATCCGCCAGCAATCGCCGATTGGTTCAACAAACCTTGGTCTGAAACTAGCTTGAATCCGTTTATTGAGTCTATGAAATTAGAGATTGACACAATCGACCCAACAGCCAAAAACATGGGCGAGCTCAAACTTTCTCCTGTAACAGTAGCGACACTTAAACTCTTTCAAATAATTACTCCTTCTGATATTTCTGGTTTTGATCAAAAGGATCTAAAAAAGCAAACGAAATTTATTAATGATCAATGTCGCAATGAAATTGCAGCGGCGATGATGAAAATCCATTGGTCACTTCTTCGCGCCCAAATTTCAAATCCAGTTCATGCGAATGTTTTAACTATCAACGGAAAAATTTTCGGCTGGCTAGATGATGTCAGCGATAAAGTCTGGCGTCGATTTCTTGTTCAGGCCCCCGGAGTGGATTCAGATCCCCGAACAATTGTGACTCTTTCCGTTGATATTCCTAATCGAAACGATGGCCTTCCTTCAGTCCGATGGTTCAAAGACATCCAACTTGAGCGTGGCAGCGAAACACGCCTTGAAATCAATATCTCTGCCGCACCAGTGCCGAGTATTGGATTTAATCCAAAAAATCCCCTCAGTCCCGCAGCAGTTTATGCAGGTGACAACGTCAGTCTTACTGTTGAAGGCGGAGGGCCGGACACAATCTGGTTTGAGTTAGGTTTTGGCACCGAACTCAATAGCTCTAATTATGAAACTTCCCCAGCGGATTCAATTCCATCCGCTGGGCTTCCTGCCTGGTTCGAATTTAGAAAAGCCGCCTCTTCGGTCGCATCGCCCCGCAACAACCTACTAAACAAAGCAAAAACTTATCCCATTATTATCGGCAAAGGCGCAACCTTAAATTGGATTCCTCAATTCGAGACGCCCGCGGCCCGAATTGGAGTTCTTGTGCGCGACGCTTCTGGATTTTGGGGATTTGCGCAAAGAAATATTGCCGTAGCGGATTTGCGCCCAGGGATCTGGTTGATGCCGCAACTTCCACTTAATAAAGCAAGCTCAAATATGACCTTAAATGCGGAACGCGGTTTCCCGATGTCTCCTGCAAATATCTACATAACTTACGCCGTGCTCTCTAACCTCACTTATGTTGTCCAAGAAGGCGTGCCCGCAAGTTTTGATATGTACGCCGATGAATATCAAGATTCCAGTTTGCCGCCCACTGGCGCAACTATCGATTTCGGTGATGGAACGAAACCAGTTCAGATTGCGGGCGCAGATGTGAGTAAAGCACAAATCAATCATGTATTTACAAAGCCAGGGACATTTCGAATCACTACTCGCATAAATGACATCATGGGTTTCGAACGCAGTCACGGAACCAATATTCTGGTTTCTACAAAGCCAATTGAGCCTGAACCAACCTCAACTCCTAAACCGGAATCAACTACTGAATCCACTCCAACTCCTGAAGTAATCGTTCGACTGATTGCGACCCGAGCAGAATCAAGCATGGATCTCTTTCGGCGGGCGGCCCAAAAATTTGCAAATCAATTAGTTTCCCAAACCGAACGCTTTGCCATGCAGAAAAAAGTTGGCCTCGCACACATTCACGATCTCAAGGACCAAACACTTATTGACGTAATGGACTCATCAATTGTTGAAAGTCTGCTTTCAAACAATATTGAGGTCTATGAACGCGAACCCTTATACCAACACGCGATCGCCGCCCGTGGCTTTATTGATTCATCAACAATTGTTGTGCCCGATCAAGGCGGTACAATTCCTGACATCATTATGACAAGTGTCGCCGACGGCGATGCGTCCAATCCAGAACTAACAATGAAATTGCTGGAGAAAATTGGAACAACCCTACCACCAGACGTTGACGTTGTGATTGAATATAAACTGAAGCGTGCCGAGGTGGCCGTAATCAATAAGGGGAACCTGCGCATTCGAACTGCGAATCTATTTGCGTTTGTCCGAGTCCATGACCGAATGACCATGCGTATTCTGAGCGACTCTCCCGTAGAAGTATCAATTTCTGACACTATCGCGAAAACGGAATCGTCGAGTTTGGGCGCAACGTGGGATTCACTTCCTGAAGGTTTCATGATTCGAAATAGATCAAATGATCAAGCGATTGAAAAAATTGACATCAAGGTTGTGCCGAATGTTCCTGCCACTGAAACAATTCGTACAAATGTCAAAGTGCAAGGAATTGATATGTTGCCGTCCACTGCACCAAAAATTGAAACTCCTGCACCCCCAGTGCGAGAAAAAACATGGTTAGATAAAATCACAGGCGGCTGATATGAGATTGATTCATCGTCGTTTAAAAATCATGGAAATTTAAATTCTGAAAAAAAGATTTTCTACGTATCAACCGATTATTGAGTCGATCGCTTGATTGGCGGCGGCGAATGATTACGCCATCATTTGATTGATCGCTTCATGCAACTGCAACAAGTCCGCGAACAAGAATGGTGAATGCCGCTATCTTTAGCGCATGAACGGCGTTGGTGAGAATAAAAAAACTAGCGGAAAAAGCGGCGCAAACCGCATAAACACAAGCAGTTACCCCACCGCCAACTCAACAAAAAATATCTGGACCGTCATTGGCGCCTCCAGCGCGGGCACGCTGATTGAGTGGTACGACTTTTATATTTTTGGAAGTCTGGCCACCATCATCGCTAAGAATTTCTTTCCGCAGACCGACCCCACCGCCGCGCTGTTGTTCACGCTGGCCACATTTGCTACCGGATTTGTGGTGCGGCCATTTGGCGCGATCGTGTTTGGCCGCATCGGGGATTTGGTGGGTCGCAAACATGCGTTCTTGGTCACGCTGCTGATCATGGGTTTTAGCACCACGCTTATTGGCGCGCTTCCAACCTATGAACAAGTTGGAGTATTGGCGCCCATTTTGTTATTGGCGCTGCGGCTTTTGCAAGGCCTTGCGCTTGGTGGCGAGTATGGCGGCGCGGCGACCTATGTGGCCGAGCACGCGCCAACTCATCGACGCGGTTTCTACACATCATTTATTCAGACCACCGCAACGCTTGGATTGTTCGCGTCGCTGGGAGTGATTCTGTTGTGCCGACTGCGATTGGGCGAGGCGACATTCACAGCATGGGGTTGGCGCATTCCATTTCTATTGTCGCTGGCGTTGGTGGCGTTCTCTTATTTCGTGCGCAGAAAATTGCACGAGTCACCGGTGTTTGTGGAATTAAAAAACTCTGGAAAGGCTTCAAAACAACCGCTTCGAGATAGTTTTTGCAACCGCGCAAATTTAAAGTTGGTGCTGATCGCGCTGTTCGCGGCCACCATGGGTCAAGGCGTGGTCTGGTACACGGGACAGTTCTACGCGCTGTATTACATGCAGACCGTTCTGAAAATTGACTTTGTGCTAGCCAACAAAATCATGGCCGTGGCGCTACTTATGGCCACTCCATTCTTTGTAGTGTTTGGCGCGCTCAGCGACCGCGTGGGTCGCAAGCCACTCATGATGCTTGGATGTTTTCTAGCACTCATCAGTTGGATACCTATTTATAAAGCCATGGCCGTGGCCGCCACGCAAGAGGACGGACCAGATGCGACAACATTAACGCTGCTGATATTCGCGCAAGTGTTTTTTGTAACGCTGGTGTATGGCCCCATCGCCGCGTTCTTGGTTGAAATGTTTCCCACGCGCATCCGCTACACATCCATGTCGCTGCCCTATCACATTGGCAATGGCGTGTTCGGTGGATTGGTGCCGCT
>Ga0209190_1000747_pt1 | contig 23382 bp, 54 predicted proteins | sample M_140205_XF_Meta_FD_187315 | JGI IMG/M metagenome (GOLD analysis project Ga0209190, IMG submission 187315) | Freshwater microbial communities from Lake Montjoie, Canada to study carbon cycling - M_140205_XF_MetaG (SPAdes) (version 2) | ecosystem: Environmental > Aquatic > Freshwater > Lake... | reverse complement strand
GAAGTGCATAATTGTTTAGTTTAGTTTAGTTTAGTTTAGTTATGTTGCGTGGTTTAGTTTAGTTATGTTTAGTTTAGTTTAGTCATCCCTCTATTAGTTTGGAGTCGCGTACTTGTGTGAGCATTGCGCGCAAGGCCGAACGCTGATCAGCGCCAAGGCTTGCAGCATCGATGCTTAAGCTATTGTTATTAATGGTGATCGCTGCATGATCCCCAATGAAAGGCTTGTCTGCATATTTCTGGGAGATCTTCCCCGCCATGCGAAAGCGCGTTTCGATCCTTAACTTGCTGCGAGCGACTGCGCTGGGATTCGCTGTGACTCCACCATCTGCTTGATAAATAAGGTCTTTTGAATCATCATCGCATATTGTTAAGCTTTCATCGAACAGGACATCAGCCTGTGATGCGCGTGCGCGATTGTAGGCAATGCAAAAGGCCTTTTCTTCCTGACTTTCCCCTGCAGTCCAGCGCAGCACAGTCGCGCAATCCGGCATGTGATCCAGCCTGCAGATCGCTGCTAGGCTTTGACCATTGGCAAGCCTTATCAGTATTTCATCCTCAATGGCCTGTGTTCGCTTTGATGGTCTACCGATGCGCGCAACAGCCTTATCAGCATCATGTGATATCTGCTTCCACAGGCCTGCTTCCTCTTGTGTCTGCGCTGCAATGTATTCTGCTTTCGGAATAGGCTTGTCTTTAGACTTTGATTTTCCAGCCATTGGAATGGATCCCCTGCTTTCCCCGCCAATGATGCGAGCGATTGCAGGATCATAGCACAGCGCAGGCGCATCGATCCATATGCGCAGAATAGCACATTAAAGGCTTGATTCGAAACGCAAAAAGGCCTGAGTCTATGCGACTCAAGCCTGTTTATTGGCGGGGATTGTTAAAGCTTAAGCAGATCTGCGCCTGTGTCGCGCATCGCGCATAGCAGCACATGCAGCGCGATAGGCTTTCCCATTGCGCAGAATATATTGTCCTGCGATCCTGCGCTGCAGATCTGACTCTGTATTTAACCATTCGCACATGTGCAAAGCCTTAACCATATTGCGAATCGCATACACAGGCTGATCCCCGACTAGCTTTATTGCTTTGATCATGTCCATTGCAGATTTCCTTTTTGATTGCGTTTTTTGAGACACACAGAAAACACCACAGGCCCGATCCAGAAAAATCTGATTCCCCCGACTCGCTTTGTCCTGATCATGTTATCCCCCTTTACCATGCGCCCAGAGTCTGCAAAGCGAGTCGGTCTTTATCTAATCCAACTGTTAAGCTGTGCTGTGTATTTTTAGGCAAGGTTTTGAACCATGAGTCAATTTCATCATGTAAAGCCTTTAACTCAGGATCCCATGAAAGCCTAATCATGTTCATCATGCCAACCTTATACGGATTGCATCGCATCATTAACGCAGACCATGCCGCGAAAGCATCTGATTCACCATTTGGCGCAGATGAAAGCAGCAGGCCTTTACGTGATCCCCGTGTTGCGAGCGCAGACCTAATTGCGGCCTGTGCGCGATCTGAAAGCCTGTTTTCCATGTGATCCCCTTTCATGTGTTGCTGTATTAAGCAAAAACAGTATGCATTTTCTGCATATGATTCGCAACATGGAAATCAGCGCAAACAGCATATTTTTGAAATTAATTTATTTGTTACAATTATTTTGTTTTGATATATGCAGAAAATGCATAATCTGCGCTGTGTTTAACGCAGCACATGGAGTCGAATCATGCATGGCATATTTAAGAAAGCAGCGCAGATCACAGCAAAGCAGCGCAGCAGCATCATATATCAGGGTCCAAGCCTGATCGATGGATCCCCCATTGTGGTGATCGCGATCATTAGCAATCGCAATAAAAAGACTGGATCGATGCTACAGACATATATCATGCGCGCTGATATGGATCCCCGCCTTGCATCGAAAACAGGCGCAGACTTTGCTATATGCGGCCTGTGTAAGCATCGGGGGATAGCGACTGATGATCCCCTTAAAAAGCAGGCGAAAGGCCGCTCTTGCTATGTCCTGCTAGGGCAAGGCCCCCTGATCGCTTATCAGGCTATGATGCGCGGCCTTTATCCTGTGATCGCAGGACATGCAGCAATCGCTGCGCTGGGATCAGGCCGCAAAGTAAGAATTGGCACATATGGGGATCCTGCAGCAGTCCCCTCTTACATATGGGAAAGCCTGCTATCTGATGCAAACATGCACACAGCATATTCACATCAGGCCGCGCAGAATGGTGCTGCTTTTGATGCTAAGCTTATGATGCAGTCTGCGGATTCTGAGCAGGAAGCGCGCATAGCATGGGATCAGGGGATCAGGACGTTTCGAGTCGTTTCATCAGTCGCTGATATCGTGGCTGGAAAAGAAATCCTGTGTCCTGCATCAAAGGAAGCAGGCAAAAAGACCTCTTGCGCTGATTGCGGCCTGTGCGCAGGATCCAGCATCAAAGCAAAGTCTATTGCGATCCCCGCGCATGGCGCAGGATCGATCCATATCGCAGCATAGGGGGATCATATGAGGATCGAAACAGCAATTGAGTTAATCGCTGCAGTCGTATGCTGGGCCTTTGTTGGCGGCCTGTGTGCGATCTGTTTTATCTGATCACAGAATATCAAGAGGGGGATTCAATCCCCCTTTTTTTGCGCCTGCGATCCAGCCTTAACCTTAACATTAAAGCCTAACATGGAGTCGGAATATGAAGATCCAGAATCCCCCTTATCAGTCGCTCGCATATTATGAGCAGCGCGCAAAGCAGATGCAGGCGCCTGCGCTCGCATATGCGATGCAGGACGTTTCGCAGACTTTGCATGTGATGCGAGAGCGAGACTTGCGCGATCCATATATTGCCAAGTTATTGGCTGAGATGGATGCTTATAGTTTTGAACTAATCAAACGCAAACGACTTCAGCGATAACCGACTAGGCTTATGGAGAATCCTTTTCCATAAGCTTTCGGACCATCGGACTATGGACCATCGACTCGCCGGACCTCTGGCGGGATCGCTTGGTCATGCCCTGGTCATTGGTCATTGGTCTGAACCATTGGACCGGACCACCGTTCGGACCACTGGACATGACCATTGGTCATCAACTGGCGCGGGTGGATTGGATCTGGTCATTTGGTCAGAGATCACAGCGCATAGGACTAGGACCACTGGACAGATGAAGAACACGAACACGGCAATATAGAAGATGGTCATTTCATCCATTGGATTCGCCTTTCTGGATTGGTCATTGGTCATGGACCATTGGACCATTGGTCATTGGACCGTTAGTGAATTTAGTTGTTGCGTATGGTCAAGAATATGATAGACTTTGATTCGTCATCCCACAACGGAGACTTGGACATGGTAACTCAAAACAGCAATCCGATCCAGCTAACTAAAGCGGACGGAATCTATCAGTTAACCTACTTTGGCCATCCCACCGGTTTCATTGGACCAATCAAGGTCAAGAACCGGGATCGCCATCATTGGCGCGCCGTGTCTGTTCATGGCGAAGTCAAACACTGCTACTCACTGGAAAGCGCCCGCCAGTGGTTGCTTGCCGCTTATCATTAAGGGGGATTGGTCATGGATCGCTTTATTCTCATCAACCGAAACAGCGGATTTATATTCGGCGACACCGCAGACCGCTGGTGGCGCATGGATGAAGACCATCCGGCTGGACCACTGGAGGCGGCAAAATCATTGGATCATGCGCTGATGGTGGACACCGCTGAATGGTCCTATTCCACCACAAATCGATATGACCCACGCGCTATATATGATGTCTACGTCGCAGGCGAAACGTTAGCAGTCATTACAGACGGTCAAGATCAAGAACAGATCGACAGTGTGATGCGAAGCTGTTGCTATGTAGATTCTATATGCCGCTATTCTAAAAATTGAGGGGGATAATATGAAACACTACGTACCACAACGGTTGCCGCATACACCGGGACCATGGACCACAAAATGGGTCAATAACAGCGTTTATATCAAAGCCCAAGACACTGACCGGGACGTTTCGATCTGCCGGGTGATGACCCACCGGACAGAAAACAATCTGAACATCCTGTTGGCAGCGCCAGAGATGTTGGCGGCATTGGAAACCATCGCACTGGCGGCGAACGCTGGAGATCCAGATAGTTTAGCTAATGCGATCAATGAATCCATCGATGTGATATGCAGAGCAAAGGGGTGCTGAGATGCCAAGATATGCAGTTTATGAAAAGCAGCAAATCAGGGTCGTTTACTTTGTTGAGGCCGAAAACATGGACGAAGCCCATGATTTGGTCGCATCAATGAGCGTGAGCGATCACGATGGTCTGGTAAAGGTTTGCGGGACCGATATCGAGATGAGTAGAACACAAGTTGAAACCGCAGATGGTTGGATAATGGTGGAGGCATAACATGATCGACTACAGCATAACAATCACAGACGATGATGGTGACAGCGTTACGCTATCCCATGACTTCGATGCACCAGGGCAATTAATGTTGGAAGCAACCGGGCTTGTGGTTTCTGACAGTGAATTGAAACCAAAGACGGTCATGGTTGTGCTTAACATGACCCACATCCGCGCCATGCATCGGTTCTTGGACATGGCTTATGGGAATTACCTGTTAAACGGAATTGAGGAGGCAGCAAACGATGACTGAGGAATCAAATTGGAAATTGGTCAGTGTTGGCAAGCGTGGGTTTGCTAGCATGACACCGGAAAAACGCCGGGAGATCGCAGCCAAAGGGGGCAAGTCTGTCCCCAAGGAAAAACGCGCTTATTCGGTCAACAGAGATCTAGCATCTAAGTCTGGCAAAAAGGGCGGCAAAACAGTGCGCCCTAACAAGCGGTCCTTCAGCATGGATCCAGCCTTGGCGTCACGCGCTGGCAAGCTTGGCGCTAAAGCGAGGGCTGAGAAATGAGCCACAAGCTTTCACAAGAATTACGCGAGTCAGCCAAGGCGACTTTTTATGAGCCTCTTAAGTCTGAGCTAAACCGGGCCGCTGATTGCATCGACAAACAACAAGGGATCATTGAAGACTTGTTGAGGTCTAATTGGGGCATGTCTTGGCCGACAATGAGAAAATACGAAACATTTGAAGAGTATGCTAGCACCGTGCTGGGGGAAACATGCTCAGACTAGCTGGCGCGGTCCTCTACTTCACTCTATTCGGCGCGTTCATAATGTTCGCAGCCTTCTTCACCCCGCCAAGACATAAACGGGGGCATAATTAGGCGCGCTGGTACTGCGTTGCGCCAATGGGGCGGCACCGGGATTGACTCCTCCGGTGTCGCCTACTCATCTTGGTCAATCGCAGACGATTGGTTTGGCACAGAATTGTCTATAGGCTTCGGCTCGCAACTCATTGTGGTGCCGCATTCTGCAATTAGATCTGCAAAAGCGTTGTCCTTGTCTATGCTGGCTAAATAACTTTCCGCATTCCATGCAAGCCTTGATTGGGTAATCCTTCTTTTTCCTTGCCATGCCTTTATTTCCCCTTTTAGCGTTCTGCCCATCTCTCTCAAATCCTCAGATTCCCATACAGGAACCTTTAAAGCTTTGCGATATCGATGCATAAGCTTGTTCTTTACCATTTTGGACCTGAGCGCAAAATCAACCGGGTGATCGGTCCCAGCTAATGCGTTGCACTCAAAGCAGCATGGCAACAACAAACCCCTCATGGTCAAGCTTGCTGGCGGGAAGTGGTCGCGGCTGTCAGCGATCATTCCGCAATAAACGCACCAATCTCCATGGAGGATCGTCCTAAACGTATCTGGATGCCTGTAGGATCGGTTTTTAGCCATGCTACACCCGTTTAAACGCTAGAGATATCCCCTGATACCAGAAAGCGTTTAAACTCGTCAATACCACCTCTTTGCCGGTTCATTTTCCAAGTGGTGGTCGTTCCAATCTGACCCGGCCTTTGGTGGGATCATCACCTTGGCGCGGCGCTTGAACTGGACTTCTAATCGATTTGCCAATTCATAAGCTTTAGCTTGTCCCGTAAAATTGAAATCGTTATCCCCGAAAACGACAATCTCGTGGGCTTCCTCCGGCGGCTTCCACTTGGCTAGCATCGATCCATTAACACAAGCCCACACAGGGATGTCGAACAACAAGCTAGCAGCTAGTGCGGTCTCGATCCCTTCAGCGACCCCCATGATCTCCGCAGCGGGCAGCAAACGAATCGCGCAACCATCTGGCAGCTTCCCCGCCATGACACGCTTGGCTGGGCTTACAGAGGCCTTCGCACCATCTCTAGTCAAGTATGTGATGTGGATGTTAACAGCCCGGTCATGGTGTCCTGCAATCTTCGCGATCATAGCTGGATAACTTTGCCGATCTGTAGGATGGAACACTGACGCAGCTTCTCGTAGGAAGTCATAGCGCAATGGACCACCACCCAACCTGGCGCGGAGATATTTGGCGGCTGGCGATACATCAGCTATGGGCCTTGCTTGGCTCCACTGCTCTTTCATTTTTTCGCGCTGACGCATCTCCTCAACGTCACCCATCGGACCCCGGTAACTATTGCTGTGGCCAAGCATCTCCTCCACCTGGCTCGCTAGCTGCGCGAACGTCTGCCCGGTGACGCGCCCAGCAAGTCTGAACCCGTCGCCCCCGCCACACTGGGAGCAGATGAACCCACCTTCGCTGTTCTGGTCATCCCAACGGAAGCGATCAGCCCCGCCACAGATGGGGCATGGGCCGTGCTTGTTGGTGAGATACTTGGCGTCCACCCCCAGTGCGGGCAAGATCTCTTTCCAGCGACCCTTTGCGATCTGTCTGGCTTCAGTCATGGCGTGGGGCGTCCGGCAATGGCATCCAGTGGGTCGGGTTAGAGCGACGGCTGTCGTCTCTTTTCTCAAACCACCATATTCCGTGATAGAAGCTTGCGATCCAAATAAAACCATCAGACAACACAAGGACATCTGTGTCATCATCTGGCGCGGTATCTATTGTCATCCATAGAGGACGACTGCAATCGGCGCAGATCCATCGTCTATCAGCCTTGAACCCCTTTTCAATCGACCCGCAGTGGCACATTGCAGATCCCGGAATGTTACTTTTGACCCTTTTCATGCTGCCTTCTCCCTTGCCTTAGCTTTGCGGATGTTCCGCGCTGTAATCCAGTTCTGCACTTCGTAACTCATCATCACGGCGGGTCGGTCATCAAGCGAATGATCTGGACCCACCTTGAATTTGTCTTTGTAAGCCCAATAGGCCCAGCCAGGCTTGTACCCACGCAGATGGGCATGCAGCAAAAGCTGGCTGTACCAATCCTGCTTCTCGCTCATGGTGTACTTGGGCTCTTTCACCTTCTTGTCGCGGGTAAGCTCTAAAAGCTCGCCATCCTGGTTCTCGACATCAGACTTGGCGACCGCCTCAAACCCACATGATGGACACTTGCGAAGCTTGCGGGGCTTCAAAAACGAACATTGCGGGCATTCCTTGGGGAGCGGCGTTGTCTTCTCCGCTGCTTGGCGGTTGGCGGTACCGTCATGCAGCTTGTTCGTTCCTATGTCGGTTACGAAGCCCAAACGCAGCGTTGTGTCGCTGTGATCGAGAACCATGCAGTCAGCCTTGCCGTCAGCCGTCCTGAGCCCTCTGCCGATCATCTGAACATACAAGATCTCAGACTTAGTGGGCCGCGCCAGAATGATACACCGGACATCAGCATCGAAACCGGTCGTCAGCACACCCACGTTGCAGATCACCTGAACGTCGCCATTGCTGAACCGGCGCACGATGTCGCCCCGATCATCCAAATTTGTGTAGGCGTCCATGTACTCAGCCACGACCCCCGCAGACTTAAACTGTTCCTGAATGTGCTTGGCATGCACCCGGTTCACGGCGAAGCATATGGTCGATCTGTTCTCACCGCGCTCCAGCCATGTCGTCACGATATCGGCGACCAGCGGAGCCTTATCCATCGCATGGCCTAAACCCTTCAGATCGTAATCCCCAGCGACAGTCTTCACCCCCGCCAGATCAGGGTGAGCCGGGGCATAGCACCGGAAGTCTGACAGATGGCCAAGCTCAATCAGTTCCTGCAAGGTGGATCCGATGATCAGGTGATCCCACCGGCCCGGAGCGCCCATGCCCTTCGCCCACGGCGTTGCGGTCAGACCGATGAACGGGACATGCTGCCACTCAGGGCGGTTCATCCAATCATCGTACAGCTTGAACATGACGTGGCATTCATCGATGATGACCAGATCAGCCTTGGGTGGCTGTCTCCGCGCCAGGGTTTGAACTGAACAGACCTGGACGGGCTGATCGTAGTCGGTCATCTCGTGCTGGCCTTGCATCACCCCGATCTCGAAGATCCCATTCTGCCGGAACCGCTCCACCGTCTGATCGATCAGGGACAGCGCAGGCACGGCGAAGATGATCCGCTTGTCCTTGTTGCGGGCCATGTTCACGATGGCGGCGGCGATGACGGTCTTGCCGGAGCCGGTGGGGGATTGCACCACTGGCCTGCGCTTGCCGGTACCCAATGCTTGCCGCAGTTCATCGATGGCGCGTTGTTGGTAGCTTCTAAGTTCCATTGTTATGTTCCTGTTCCGCGTGGTTTATTGTATATATATTATATTAACTATAGCCTCTGGCGCGGTTATAGTTACCTACAGACTGGTTCCACCTACTGATTAATGGCTAGAAGGTTATATGTGACTGGTGGGCACAACCCTTGTGACTCTGGGGCACAACCCATGTGACTGTCAGTCACAAGGGTAAGCTTTGGCTTGGCAGTCATATTTATGCGGTAGATATGGCTACGCTTACCTTTGCTACCAGTCATAAATCTTGGCTCAACATGGATAAGATTAAGCTCTTCTAGCTTTGCCACAGACCTCAAAATAGACCGTCTAGAAAGTCCGCAATCCTGTGCCATGTGCCCCATCGACGGGAAGCATTCACCCGTCTTCAAGTTCGTGCGGTTGGCGATGACAAGCAAAACCAGCTTGTCCTGGGCAGATAATGTTTGGGTGAAGGCCCACTTTATAGCGTCAAACGACATTTTTGCGTCTCGCGTCTTGGCGGGGCGCATTGCAATTTGAGCAAAAAGCGGTAATTATCCGTTCAAGCCCAACGTGCGTTGCGTCCGCATGGTTGGTTGCGAGGCTCGCCAGTTTGCCGCTGGCGGGCCTCTTTCATTCGCTACTATACCTCTTTCGCCAAGACTTTCAAGGCGATGATCGCCATCTTGGGAACACGAACTTCACCGTTCAGCCATGTGTACAGAGTGCGCGGTTTGATACCAAGGTAGTCGGCTATTTCGGCCCGGATTAATTTTGATTCGCCAATTAATCGAATTAATTCTTCCTGATTTGTCGGGTCCATTTTGCTCTCCATTTGTGCGGTAAATGCATTTTTAAATGCAATATCTGCATAAATCAAGAGTTATTTTTGGCCTTTTCGTGGACCTGAATAATTAATTCACGATTTGCCTGCACCCATTTAAGGGTTTTCAATGCGGCCTCCATCAATGGGAGACGGCGCTCTGTGTCCTCAAGAATCTCCTTGGGGCGCTCCTTCAACGTCACCAACCGCTTGACCGTGTTCACATAGGTGCGGTGGGCTATCACAGCCTCTTCCAGCGCTGTGACCTGGGCATCGAGGGGGATCTTCACCGACGCCCCACAAAGGCTGTCTTGGACACTTCAGTATGGAGGTGCTTAGGGTGACTGAAGTTGTACCAAGCGCAATTGTCTTTGCCGGTGTTCTTGGAGCCTTCGATCCACTTCACTCGCCCCACGGCCACGATCATCTGGCAATAGTCCATATATGGGATTGCCTGCTTGGTGAAGGCCCAATCCGCATCAAATAGTAGCCAAGTTGGAGCCAGTGATGCTAACCGATCTATCATGCTGTGCAAGATATTCCTGGACCAAGGTGGGTTTGTGATGATGCATTCTGCCCCCGCCAGGTGTTCAGGTGCCAGATGCAGCGCATCTAACTCTGGGTAGACGCTCTCAGGGTTTAAATCGAACGCAGAGGCGCACTGGTGCCCATGCTTCTCCAGATGGCGAATGAGATCCCCTTCGCCAGCGCATGGCTCACAGAACCTCGTCTGGCGCGGGAGATATGGCAACAATGGCAGCACAGCCGCTTCAGGCGTGGCGTAGAAGTCCATGGGCCTGCGCTCAAAACCAGATCTCTTACCCATCAGAACTCATCCGCTATCATGTTCCAGAACAGCAGCGCCAAGAATGCCATGGTGCCAATGCCGCCGACGATGATGACGCCGGTCACCATGGTGAAGCATATGTTCATTAGGATTTGCATATAGTCAGTCATTTGAGGTTCTCCATTGCATTGCAGATCATGAAGTAAGCTGTATCAACACCCGCAAACACCCGAAGGGCAAATATCATCCATGTCGGGCGATTGGGTCCAGTTTCATTGTACTGATTCCTATAGTTAAATTTTCACAATTCTATGCTACAGCACATTCTCAAAGTGGGGAACAGAAAATGTACCTTACAGCACGAGAGACACAGGATTTATGTGAGAAGCATGGATCCATCCGCAAGGCGGCCAAATTTTTGGGGCTGCCGGAATCAACTGTGCGATCAAGAATTAACAACGACAGACCAGTCAGAGTTTCAGAATCAGTTGTTAAAATTCATGATATGGAGAAAGAAATAGACGATTTGAAGCGGCGGTTATCGTTTTTCTCAAACAACAAGCCTAAATACATCGGCGGTCGTGTAGATAGCGCCACTACAGTTGTGGCCATAGGTGACACCCACGACCAGCCAGGGATGCCAAAAGATCGGTTCAAATGGATTGCGCGACATTGTGCCGCAGTCATCCCACACCGGATCGTCCAGATCGGCGACTTTTGCTCTTGGGATTCTGTTTCAACTCATGACGCACCTGGCAGCGTTAACCATGCCATGAGGCCATCATTCAAGACAGATCTGGAAAGTTGCGAAGAGGCCATGGGCCTCTTTTTTAAGGAAATCAAGGATCTTGATATCCCAATGGAGTTGACGGCGGGGAACCACGAAGACCGAATCCAACGATTTGAGAACAAAAACGCCGAAACTGTTGGAACTCTTTATATGCAACTCGAAGACTTGTGTGCGCGCTACCGTTGGCGCTTGCATCCTTACGGGCAATGGCTTTTCATAGACGGTGTTGGGTTCACGCATGTGCCCAAGAACATTATGGGGAAGCCGTATGGCGGACAAAACAGCGAAAATCAGATTGCCAACCACGCAACGCACAGCATCGTCTTCGGCCACACTCACCGCTCCACCTTTCGAAAGACGCCGAAAATCGGCATCAACAATTCAATCGAAGTTCTCAATTTGGGAAGCGCCATGCCGGACGGCTATGTGGCGAAGTACGCAGGGACTGCGACCTCTGGCTGGTCATATGGTATCTATGAGTTGTCGATAAAATCGGGACACATCATCTCCCACCGTTTCATTGACATGTCTGAGTTGCGGAGACGGTATGAATGAAATTGGACGATATGCATCCGTTCGCGGAGGAGCTATGCGCCATGTTCCGAATCAAGCACGGCCCCATGGACACCGAAAACGAAATGGCGCGGGAGCTGATTGCCCTGAACCTTCAGGTAACGCAACTGCATGAACGTGTCCGCGATCTTGAGCGTGACCGACACCGTGCATTCCACCGGGAGCCTAGCATCCATTACATGAGACTTCACTCACTTCCAGTCGATGATCACGATTGGTTTGCGCCGGAGATCACACATGAGCGGGAATGACGACGATATCATTGAGTTGGTTGATGATAGTGATATCACTATTGTCGAAGACGCTGTATCTCAGCGTTGCTATGCTTTTGTCCATCTTGCCAAGTATGCTGAAACGTCATCAGACCCGACCGCCAGAGACTTGACCTACACCATGATGCGAAAGGTCTGTTCTTCCATCAAGGCTACGTCAACGGCGGATTTGCGGGTAATTGAGGGCGGCGCTTCTAAATAGTCGTCACAAAAATCTGGCAATATCGTCACGCTGATCCCAGCAAATAGGAGATAGTCATGGATAAGGAAGCCCTGCGCCTTGAGGTTGAGGCTGCTCTTGAATCAATCCAAAACGCTCTTGATCAGGCGAGTGTCGATCTGGATGCGACCTTTGAAGAGGAAGAGGCCGACGAAGTTGAGATTCTCCCCGGTGATTGCAGCTTTCCCATTGTGTGGAGCGTTAGCGAATCTCCTTGCGACGGCGAAGGTGGCGAGCCCATTGAAGATCCGATGGTGCTGCGCGTTCATTCTGCCGAAGAACTCACAGACCCCAACACCAAGTACGACATCTCCTTGCAGGATGCCGTGTCGTCCCTGATCGAGATGTTGCTCACCGATGACGACATGAAGTCTGTCGCCATGCAGGTGCGTGATGTGTTGAACGAACTGGCTGACCAGATCACCACGGCCCTTGAATCCGACTGGTAATGGTTTGAGGGGGCTTAGGCCCCCTCTTTCTCTTCTAATGCCTCGCGGGCTACAGTTCTGGCCAGATCGTTTAGACCCCACTCACCGAGGCTCAGAAGCTCTTTGATGGCGTTTTCCAGCTTCTCGATGCGGTCGGCCCCTTGCCTGAGATGAGACGTGGCGGCAGTAAACTCATTTGCCAGATCGCTATTGGCGCGCTCCAATTCCTCAATGCGGTCGGCTGCCGTTTCCAGCATTTCACATGATTCTGCACGAAATGCTTTTTCACGCAGCCGCTTCACAAGATCATCAGTCATTTTTCGCCTTCTTGAATGATAGTCAAATTCATCACATGCCATCTTTCTTCTCCATAAGTTGCGCGGACGAGGTCTTTCACAGTCCTTCTCCCTCTTCAAAGTCTAACTCGACCTTGATGCAGGCGATGCGGTCGCACCGATATTGATCCGCCAATTCTCTCGACAGATGAAGAGCGGGCTTGCTGTCGTCATATATATTCAACCACACCGTCCGCTTGTGGCGGGGGCGGACTTCGATGAGGCCAAGTGCGGAATGAGCTAATTGCACATGCGATAACTCCCCCTGTTCTGTCCAACATATTGGAAACCATCCTTCTTCATTAAGAACGGCACCGTGCACAGAATATGATCCATGCCCATCCGTCGCATAAATGCGGACTTCGCGGCCATCGCGGGTGCGGTACTTTTTGTTGATGTCGATCATCACTCATCCCCCTTCTTAGGCGGCGCAGGCAAAGGCATCCAACCGCGAAACGCAGCATCTTCATAACCGCAGTCTGAACCAAGCCCAGATTGGCGCTGGCACCAAGTCCCAGCAACGCCAATATCGTTATACTCAAACCATTCGATAATAGTGTGTTCGTCGCTGTCTGCCCAATAGGCTAGAATGCGAGTCCCATCCTTTGGCGCTGTGTCGATTGGTTGCCATTCAGTCATCACCATTCCCCTTTGTAGATAGAACGTAGCGTTTGCCACATCATGTAAGTGAAAAGAATCACTGTGCCGCCTATCATAAACAGCGCCCAAATGATGAAGATCAGTTGGCCTAGTGCCTTAAGGTAATCCATCCTTCTTCTCCATCACAACAAGCGTTCTGGCAAAATCTAAGCCCTTGTTCACATATGGCTCACCGGCTGCTTTGGCTAAGACTTCATTCACTTCTTCGTTCCGGATCATAAACTTCAGTACGGCCTCTAACTGCTCGATGCGACGGCAAGCTTCAAGGGAACGTGCGATATAGTCATCTTGCATCGCATCCCATTCTTGGCGCGTCCCTGCTCGTTGGACGCAAATTTTGAAGGGCGTAGTTTCAACCATCTTTCTTCTCCATCAGTTGCTTTAACTTCGATTTATCAGCTTCATCCAGATAGTAGCCGACACCGCGCCACGTCTTGATCTCAATGCCGTAGGGCTTCAACTTCCTGCGCATCTTCCAAACAGCTACCTTCGTCCGTAGCGTCTGATGCATCTCGCCACCATAGCGGTCATATTTGCCATTCTGCTCTGTAATGTTATCGAGATATGACCACTGGGCAACTTCTTTCCTGGCAATACCAAGGAGAAGTATAAGCTCAAGTTTCGTCAAGACGCCTGCGAAAACTTGACTGGCTTGTAACTCTTCCTCGTTTACCTTGTTTAACTCTATCTCAAGCAAGGCAACCCTCATGCGAAGATTCCTGATGATTTCAGCGTCAGTAGACATCTCGCTGCCTCTATTGTGGGTTGATAATGGCGTTCGCTCTCTTGATGCAGTCATCAGGGTGAGCCCGATGGATGTGGATCAGGGACAGAAGCTTCTGCGCTTGGGGCAATAACTCATAAGCCGAATCATAAAGGATCGGGTGATCGCTCTCCTTTAGCCGCGCCAGGAATTCGCAGTAAGCCTGAACATTCGTCCTGATGTCATTGATATCAAGAACCACAGACAGGGCATATGACCGTTCATATGCATCCGTGATATAACGTGGGATGTCGAAGATCGACTTCAAATGCTTCTCGTCATCCTTAAGCAGATACTTGGGTATTTTCTCACCGCTCGCCTCAAGCTCCTTGCGGCGCGCTACCCGTTTGCGCTTGCGGTCTGAGATAGCAAGAGCAATTTTCTTCTCTTCAGACTTCATCAGACGAGCGATCCGTTGATCGAAAGTGCCTGTGATCGTCATAAACGCTTGTTCAATCTTAACCAGTGCGATGTCTGCCTTGTTCATGTTTTCACCTATTCAGTTGTGTTGTCTATTTCCTGTACAGTTAGTGTGCAGGGGTTCTCGCTCTGCACCCAGCGAGCTTCGATGTGTTCACATTTGCTGTCGTCTATGATTCCAGCTTCAACTAGACAATCACTTGCGGCCTTAATCAAATTGTCAAGGTCGCGTTTTCTTTTGTCGGGTCTTACTGCTTCCAAGGTAAGCTTGTAGGGTCCGTCGATCCTCTTGCGTCCAGATTGGAGCAGGGCGTTCAACACGGCGGTCTTTCTCCATGCCGTGTACTGCTTTGACCGGTACATCCCTCCTTTTGCTGTCGTTCTCCATAGGCTGTTAACACTAGGCGGAAGCGCGAGAATAATTTTGATCATTGATTCTCTCCGCTACATATCTTTCATCGAGGATCCTGGCAATTGCCCGGTAAACATTGGCTTCCGAGTTCTTCATGATTCGAGCGATCTGATAGCTGTCGTAACCCAAATCCCAGAACATTTTCACCCTGGCGCGGTTCGGAAGCTGCTTGTCGTTCATGTCAGTCCTCGTATAGGTCGGGCCTCAATATCTGGCGGGGGACACCCGTCTCTTTAGATATACGCGACAGATGTCTGAGCGGCACTCTGTCCCACTTGGATACTGCCTGAAGGGTGAGACCCAGCTCCCCCGCCAGGATCTTGAGAGACCCATAGTGCAGGATGACGCTGATCATTTCGGTGGTTCGTTTCCTTGTCATGTTGAGCATTATGGTCTATTTTCAACATAAGTCAAATTGTTTGTTGACACGAATCAGGAGGCATGCGAGAAGAAGACACCCCACAACGGGAGAGAGAAATGAACCTAGTGCCAATCAACTACAATCTAGAAGACTACGAACTGCCTGATCATGTGATGATTAGTGGTACCTTGGAGATTGAGATCGACATGATCGATGAGGCTCCCTACATCCACGCCTTTCACTTGAAGATGACGAGCCCAGAGACCGGTCGCCCTGTCGATCACTATTATGATCTCAGCGATAAGGATAATTCGCGGACTGATGAAGATATCCGCAGATTCCTCCATAACGACAAGAAATTAATGGATGACATCTTTGACGAATGCGCCCGTGAAGGCATGTGGGAATAAGGAGAACCGCAATGAAAATGTCTGAGACAATCAACCAGCTTGCTACCGCGCTCTCCATTGCCCAAGGGCAGATTGAAGACGCAACCAAGTCCAGCAAAAACGACTTCTATAAATCTAAGTACGCCGATCTGGCGTCAGTGCGCGCCGCAGTCCGTCAGCCCTTCGCTGACAACGGGCTGTCTGTTGTGCAGTTCCCCCGCACTGTTCCTGGCGGGGTCGAGGTCGAAACCATGCTTCTCCACTCATCTGGGGAGTTCATGGCCGAGACGCTGTTCATGCCCGTAAAGCATGAGCCGCACCCCATCGGTAGCGGGATCTCCTACGCCCGCCGCTACGCTCTCATGTCTATCGCCAATTTGGCGGCGGATGATGACGATGGCAACGCAGCACAGACTGCGAAGCCTGTTGCGGAGCCTGACCCCAAGGCTGTTCGGGAAATGGCTGTCCGCGCCAAGAAGGAGGCTGAGAAGGGGATGGATAGCCTCAGTGCTTTCTGGAAGTCCCTGAAAGAAGATGAACGCAAACTCTTAACCCAAGAAGCCGTGAGAGACCTCAAAGCCATCGCAACCGAAGCAGACAAGAAGGACACAGAATAATGGACGACATGGATCTCTTTTTCTCCGACAACAATGAAATCATCATCGACGCCTTGATACATAAGCTTAAGGCCAAAATCGATCAGTTTGAAGAGCTAGTTGATCATTACAATGAGGAGCGGAGTTTTCGCATTGAATTGGAGGGTCAAGTTGCCGATTTGAAGAAGGCACTCAAGGCACCCAAGGTAGCCAAGCCACCCAATGTGATCAAGGTGATCAAGAAGGTTGGCCGCCCCAAGAAGGCTGACGCTAAGCCTGCGAAGCGCAAGCCTGGCCGCCCTAAGAAGGTGGTGGTGTGATGGCACCAAGAAGAATCCCCATATCTATTCGAATTATGGCAAAAGTTTCCAAGCAAGGGGGAGCCTGTTGGCTTTGGAATGGATGCTGTAGCAACGATGGGTATGGGGTAATGACGGTGGGTCGCGCTAATAAGCGCGTCCATCGTTTGGCATACGAGTGTTTTGTCGGTGAAATTCCAGATGGAATGCTCGTATGCCACACATGCGATGTTCCAAAATGTGTGAACCCAGATCATCTTTTTTTGGGTACGTCAAAAGACAATGTCAAAGACATGATTGAAAAGGGTAGAAAGCACACAATACCAAGAGAAAAGCATCACTTTTCAAAGCTTACAAATGAGCAAGTTGCGGAACTTGTTGCGTTAAGAAGGTCAGGAGAGAAGTTGAAGGACTTGGCAAAAATATACGGAATAACCTATCAAACAGTGAGCGATATCTACTTAAAGGAAATACGAGATGGAACAAGGGACTGAAGAATGGAAGCTAGCCAGATGTGGATTGGTAACAGCATCAAGAGTTGCTGATATCATTGCAAAGACCAAATCTGGGTATAGCACTAGCCGCGCCAACTATATGGCCGAGCTAATTTGCGAGCGCTTAACCAGCTTTCCTACAGAGGGATTTGTCTCTAGCGCAATGCAGCATGGCATAGTAACTGAGCCTATGGCTCGCGCCGCTTACGAAGGGACCGTAGGCGCTCTAGTCATCGAGACGGGCTTCGTCCCCCACGGTTCGATCCCTATGGCGGGGGCATCTCCAGACGGGCTCATCGGTGACGATGGGCTTGTCGAGATCAAATGTCCAATAACCGCCACGCATATCGACACCCTTTTGGGACAATCTGTGCCTGGGCGTTATGTCACTCAGATGCAGTGGCAGATGGCCTGCACGGGCCGCAAGTGGTGCGATTTCGTGTCCTATGACCCCCGCATGCCTGAGAAGATGCAGCTCTTCATCAAGCGGATCGAGCGCGACAATGTCGTTATCGCAGATCTTGAGCGTGAAGTTGTGAACTTTATCAATGAGTTGGAGAGCAAAATTGCTCAACTGAAGGAGAAGACTGATGGCATTTGAGCAAAAAGATAACAGTGGGGCTATCTTTAAGAACAACAAGAAGCAGAACGAAAACTCCCCACCGCTTACGGGCAATGCTCTGATTGGCGGGGTCGAATACTGGGTCAGCGCCTGGTCCAAGACCGACAAGAACGGCGAAAAGTGGATCAGCTTCTCGGTGAAGCAGAAGAACCCAACCAGCGGACAGCGTCAGACGACAAAGGCCGTTGATTTGGACGAGGATTCTATTCCTTTTTGAGGTGACACATGGACAGCAATCTACCGCTTTCTGAACAGTATCGAGTTGTCGCGAAAGCGTATGTGGATGCTGATTCCGCTGCGTCTCTTCTTGAAGAAACAAAAAGCGCAGTGCTGGCCCGCATGATGCTCTCTCTGGGAGACATGCCGGTCAGCCGCGCTGAGATGCAGACAAAGGCTTCAGCCGAATGGGGCGAGTTCGTCACCAACATGGTGAAAGCCCGTGAGAAGGCGGCATTCCTAAAGGTGAAGTTAGAATACATCCGCATGAAATTTAATGAGTGGCAATCACTAGAGGCGTCAAAACGCGCAGAGATGAGGCTCTAATGGAAAACTTACAAGACGCTGCAAACATCATGGTCAAAACATCTGAGAAGATTGAGAAGATCCTTCAGAAGGTTGAGCCACCAACAGCCACGGCTGTCATCAATTTTGTCTTCTTGAAGATGGTTCTTAGCCAAGATCAGGGTCCAGTTATCGCAAAAGCCATGGCTGCTACGTTTATAAACAATGTGGTCAATGGCATCGATGCCTACTACTACGGCAAAGATGACAATGAGCCGGTTCACTGATGAAGCGCGTTCGCATCACAACGAAGATGAGGGCCGACATCTTCTTGCGGCACGATGGTATGTGCCATATGTGTAGCATGAAGGTGTTGCCCGGCCAGGAATGGGACGTAAGCCATGAGATCCCTTTTGAGGCTGGTGGACGAGATGATGAGAGCAATTGGCTGGTTGCTCATCGGAAGTGCCACCGGGTTCATACTAGCACTGTTGATATGCCCCTGATTGCCAAAGTGCGCAGAAAGCACCAGAAGCATATCGGAGCTACAAGATCTAAGTCCCCACTGCCAGGCGGGCGTCTTTCACGTTGGAAGAAGCGCATGGATGGAACAGTGGTTTTGCGCAACAAAGGCGATGAAACATGCGATTCTTAGTCACAATGAACATGCCGAGCATCAACGGCATGGATACCCACCAGCTAACCCTAGAGTATCCTGTAAACTCTCAGGAGGAAATGTGTGCTCTTTTGAACAGGCAAGAGTTCATCATCTTCCGCATGTTCTATCGTCGCCAAGGCCAAGATGGAGAAATATGGTTTCAAGATCGCGGCGAAATCATCGTCAACACGCACTGGATCGGTAAAGCACAAGAGTTCATAGACTTTGATAGCGACAAGGAAGCAGACGTTCAGAAGCGTACCTCTAAACGTCCAAATACCCGCAACTTTTAACCAAAGGGAATACCCATGAACTACTACGACATCATGAAAAATGCAGCAGAAGTCTTCAATGAGAGAAACCCAAAGTACGGGGATATGCGTGTCGGCATGAACAACGTGGCTCAAATTGCAAGCATTATCACTGGCATTGAGATGACCGCACATGATGTGGCGCTGGTGCTTCACGCCGTGAAACTGTCACGCCTTGGCGGGGACCGGAAGAATCCAGATCATTACATCGATGGCGTCAACTACATGGCCTTTGCCGGTGAATTGATCATGGAAGAAAGCGATCCATATGACCTTGAGAAGGCTGTTCAAAATGCCGTCGCCATGCCTGAAGAAGAGCCTGTAGGTGAGTTTAGGTGATGGAAAACATAGACGACAAGATGATAGAGCTATGGCAGAAGGGGCACACAGCCAAGCACATAGCCAACGAACTAGGGCTCACCCGCAACACAATTGCGGGCAAGCTCCATCGCTTCAAGATATCTGGACGCATAGAGAAAAAGAACGTCGATGAAAGACTATTCATCATTAAAGAACGATCAAGAAGAGCGAATGCTGGCCGCTCGCCGGAGCTGACAAAGCAGAAGACACCAGAGGTCAGCTTGTACAAGATAGAAGACAAGCTTATACCCTTAGCGAAAGTGAATGCGGATCCTGTAGGCAATTCTGTAAACTTTGTCTTTCATAAGGAAGAGCCCGCGCCAGTGGGTGAACCGGTAAAGTTCGAGCAACTGACATCAAAATCATGTCGGTATGTTATCAACAAGGGCAACGTGAAAGACTTCTTGTTCTGCGGACAGCCTAAAGAGCGTGGATCCTACTGCGAAGAGCATGCAAAACTGTGCTACTACACAATCATAAAGAAACCAAAAAGTGAAAGTGAAACTTAATACAATCATAAGGAAAACAAAAAGTGAAAGTAAAACTCAATCTTCCCGAAATGTTGAGCGCATCCAATGCTGGCACCATCCGGCAATATGCCTCTGATCAACGGAACTCAGACTACTCTGATGGGTTTAGGGGGGACAAGATGACTCCTCTGACCTCGCACATTGAAGGCGCAATGGGTGAAGTGTGCGTAGCCAAGGCTTTGAACATCCACTTTACAGGAAGCGTTAACACTTATGGCAAACCGGACCTTGGCGACGACATAGGTGTCCGCACAACCAATCGGGAAGACTATGGTCTTCTCATCTATCCAAAAGACGACCCGGACTACTTCTATTACCTCGTTAAGGGATGCTCTCCAAATTACAGAGTCTGCGGCTGGATCCGTGGCGGGGATGCCAAGCAAGACAAATACCTGGCTCCACAAGTGAACAACAAGATAACAATCTGGCGTGTGCCTGAAGAAGATCTCAACCCCATGTCTATGGAACCACCCAGGAGCAAACCAAATGATGCTACAGCTTAATCCCGCAATCTCAGTCATGACACCGAAGGGCAAAGGCATAGCCCACATCTTGATCGACTATGGCGTTGAGGCAGACCTCATCTGGATCGTGTTCCAAGATGATGGTGAATGTTGGTCATGGCGCAACCAAGACATACGGGCAGAAAAAAATATCACTTTTGGCCGTTGCTTTGCTTGAAGCAGGCGTAGAGTGTGGCACACTAAACAAGTCACAGAATGGTCTGTGGCTTACAGGCAGCAAGGCTTTGCGTTAGCCGCCTGCGTAGCCCAGCCCCTAAGTGATTGTTCGAAACACTTGCCCCAGCCCTAATCGGCTGGGGTCTTTCGTTTAGGCATTTGCCAATTCCTGAATCTGCGCCGAGATAGCCGTAAGCTGCGCCTGCAACTCCGCAAGAGTCGGCTTGGCTGGCTCAGGCTCAGGCGGCAGAGACGCAGCATAAGCCAGCGCCGCAGCCTCTTCCTCTGGCGTGTACTGGATGACCTTCACTTCACCAGTCTCGACGTTGACCTCTATGCGTTCCATGTGAGCCTCCTATTCGTAGAGAATGTTGACGCTGCCTGCGTCGAAGGTGTCGGTGCCATTGACTGTGGTCAGTCTGATCTGGGTGAGTGTGCCGCCCAGAGAAAATGGAATAGCAGCCAAGAAAACTGCTGCGGGGAACGCGCCCGTTCTTGTTAGTGTCCCGGAATAGGTCCACACGTTCCCGCCAAAACTACTGATGGTCAAAGCCCCGCCAAATGTATCCGTAACAGCCGACAATTGACCAACATAAAAACCAGTGGTGAATAGGGCGATCCCGGACACTGTACTGCTGGCCTGAACATATGCAGCATTGCTCACATAGCCGGAAGTCACAAAACCGCCCGAAGTTCCAAGCCGAATTTGGATGGAAGTGGTGTTCCCACTTATGCTCATCCCATTAAGCATAAACGTGACGCGCTTCACCCAGCTTGGGATTCCGGTGAAGTCGATGCTAGTGCCGCTAGTTGTTGCGACAGACGTGCCCTGCACAATCTTCTGCGTAGATGACCACACAGACCCGTCCGCTGTGAACAGCACGTTGCCCGCAGTCGTTGGCGACACGCTTGCGCCAAGCCCACCATAGCCGCCAGCGAGAATGCCAGAGGAACTAGCACCCTGCGCCATGACTGATATGTTGCGAGAGATGGTCATCTGTTATCCCTCATTCATACAGGATGTTGATGCTGCCCGCAGCAAAAACGTCTGTGGTGGCGGTTGTTGTTAATTGGACCCGGTCCAATGCGCCGGATAAGGTTCGCGGCGTAAATGAACCTGATGTAACACCGTTTTGAGCCGTTGTGCCGCTGTTGCGAGTTGAAACTGTGGAGCAGCCCCAAACATTTCCAGTGATGTTGTTTAAAACAATGGTGGCAGACAATGTTTGTGTGGACACAGAAAAAGCGCCAACAAAGAACCCGTTGCTGGCCCCGCTGTTCCCGCCTACGGCGCTGGTCTGCGATATATAACCAGTACTACCGGCATAACCGGTAGTAACATACGAACCAGAGCCAATTTGTATTATAAAGCTAGAAGCAGCATTTGTCCGAACTTCATTAAGCGATATTGTAACCCGCTTCACCCATGAAGGGATCCCAGTAAACCCGATAGCTGTCCCGCTGGTTGTTGCGACAGATGTACCCTGCACAATCTTCGCTGTCGATGACCAGTTCGTCCCATCAGTCGAGAATATCGTATTGCCAGCAGTCGTAGGCGACAATGACGCGCCAGTGCCGCCATAGGTTCCAGCGAGAATGCCCGCCGTGCTGGCTCCCTGCGCTAGTGTCGATAGGTTACGAGCGTTCGCCATTTCTAGTTCCTACTCGTAGAGGATGTTGACTGAGCCAGCGTCGAAGGTGTCGGTGCCGTTGCCGCTGCTGATGCGAATTTGCGTTAATGCGCCACCAAGCGAAAGGGGAGCGGCGGAATTAAAATATGTCGCCACGTTCCCGGTTCTAACCCCTGTGCCAGCATATGACCATATGTTCCCACTAAGATTGCTAATAAAATAAACACCAGAAGCTGTGTCTGTCTGAGTGGTGGACCCTGTGGTGTAAAACCCTGTTGTAACCGCCGCTGCGCCCAACCCTGCACCTGCTGAAGTAAGAGCAGCGACACCGCTTGAATAGCCAGAAGTAACAAAACCTCCAGAAGTGCCAAGCTGTATTTGGACATAGGAAGTGCCGCTTAGGCTGATCCCATTAAGCATCACCGTGATGCGCTTTACCCAAGCAGGAAGCCCCGTAAATGAAACGCTAGTCCCGCTGGCTGAAACAGACGTTCCCTGCACAATCTTCGCGGTTGATGACCACACAGACCCATCAGCGGTGAAGATCACATTGCCAGCCGTTGTCGGAGTCAAATTAGCGCCCGTGCCGCCATAGGTGCCAGACAAGATGCCAGAAGCACTAGCACCCTGCACCATGATTGATCCGTTGCGAGTAATGCTCATGGGCTGTTCCTACTCGTATAGGATGTTGACGGAGCCAGCGTCGAAAGTGTCGGTGCCGTTCACTGTGGTCAAGCGGACTCTGTCAAGAGTGCCTGAAAGAGTGACATCGCCGCCGCCAAACAAGCAAGCGGAAGTTGTCGTTTTAAGGGTATGAGAGCTTACCCATAAATTTGAGCCCATTGATGTGACCAATACATGTCCAGACGAAATACTTGCTGCTGCTGAACTATAAACAACCATGCCTGCTGTTGAAGATGTATTCGCGCCGCCAGCGCCGCCCGTTATGGTTTGTC
>Ga0209190_1000746_pt1 | contig 23392 bp, 19 predicted proteins | sample M_140205_XF_Meta_FD_187315 | JGI IMG/M metagenome (GOLD analysis project Ga0209190, IMG submission 187315) | Freshwater microbial communities from Lake Montjoie, Canada to study carbon cycling - M_140205_XF_MetaG (SPAdes) (version 2) | ecosystem: Environmental > Aquatic > Freshwater > Lake... | reverse complement strand
CTGGTGCTGGTGCTGGTGCTACTGCTAGTGCTACTGTTGGTGGTGCTGCTGGTGTTGGTGCTGGCGCTGGTGTTGGTGCTGGTGCTGGTGCTGGTGCTGGTGCTGGTGCTGGTGCTGGTGCTGGTACATTTGCTGATGCTGATGCTGGTGCTGGTGCTGCCAGTGGTGCTGGTGCTGGTGCTGGTCCATTTGCTGCTGCTTTATTGGCAGCACCAGCAGCTTTATTTGCTTCATTTTGTTCTAGTAACTTTATACTTTTAGCATTTAATTGATTTTTTCTTGCTAATACAGACTCATTTGTAGTTCTATATAGAATTTTAGAAGCATTTTTTGCAGAAGCAATATTTGGTTTATCATTGACTAACTTAAGCGAATGTTTTATATTACTCATTATCTTCTACTTATATAGATGAATATAATCGATGTCTTTCAAAAAGGTCTCCTATATGGCTCAGAGAGACTCCCATTTGATCGGTCAAAACGATATGCATATGTAGAGCATCCAACAGAAGGATGGCGTGTCTATTTACGGTCATGTGCTTTCTTACATCCAAATGAACCATTTAATCCTCGTCATTTCTTAGTTGTAAAAAAAACAGGTTCATATAAAACAAGTGCTGTATGGGAGCCACCAAAAGGACAGATGGAAGGGAAAGATATAAAAAAATCGTCCGTACTCCAACTTCTTAAGGAAAATGTTCTTCGGGAAGTATCTGAAGAATCGCATATTACACGGATAACTGATTTACATCATACAGGGCTCGTATTTCAATCACAGGAGCGAGATTATCCAAAGAATCATTATTTCCAGTATCATCTTTTTCGTGGCCAAATTACACCAGAACAGATTGCACAATCATTTGATACATTTGAATGGATAAAAGAACACCCGAAAGGTTTTGCTCGATGGTCTAGAGATCGTAAGGAAAAAGATGCAGCCGCGTGGTTCAATCCACGTGAAACGCGTCTTAATCCGCGATGGACGCCTGATATTGTAGCACTTTATCTTCGTAATTATAAAGCTTTATAGTATGAGTTTAAAGATATACAATAATTTATAACTAATATTATGTCAGATGTTATATATTATGCATTTATAAATTATATTCGTAGTTGTATAATTACTGGTGATATTACAAATTTTAAATCAAATTCGAATGTAACTAATATATTAGAACATGTAACTTATGAGTTAGGGTTAGAGTATTATAAATTAATACAGAAATATACTTTATTAACATCAGAACAAATTACAGCTTATTGTAAAAAAAATGATCTATATGGTGAGGGTCATAAATATGATTATGGATGGATTATAACCTCACCAAGTAATTTTCGCTATCTGTTTCATTCGCATCTTATATTATCACATATGAAACAGAAAGGACAAAATGAATATTGTGTTGCCGAAATTGGATGTGGATATGGTGGATTATGTCTTGCATTAACTGAACTTGCACCATTATATAATATTACTCTTACTGAATATCATCTTATTGATTTACCAGATATTAGTTCATTGCAACAACTATATTTGTCAAATTTCTCTATTTCTACTAAACTATCATTTCATTCATCATATACTTATGGTTCTAATATTGCCTCATCAAATCTATTTTTGATTAGTAATTATTGCTTTAGTGAAATTGATAACGAACATCAGAAAAATTATATACATAAATTATTTCCAAAAGTACAATATGGATTTATGACATGGAATCATATTTTATTATATGATTTTGGATTTAATATGATAGTTCAAGACGAGTATCCACTAACTAGTAATTTTGAAAATCCTCTTCTGAATAATAAGTATGTCTATTTTTAGATATTTCATTGTTAATTGTGATTTATAGTATTCATTTTATTACAAACTATAATAAAATGATTACTTTTGGTATTATTACAAATGGACAAAATGATGATATGATTTCTACGGTAATTGTGTCAATTATTACTCAAAATATACCACAATATGAGATAATAATTGTTGGAAATACAACTATATCACATAAGTCTGTCAAACATGTTAATTTTGATGAATCAATTAAAACAAATTGGATTACACGTAAGAAAAACATAGTATGTGAAATGGCTACTTACGACATTATTGTATTAATGCATGATTACATAAAATTATGTGATGATTGGTATGATGGATTTATAAAATTTGGAACTAATTTTGATATATATGTTACAAAAATGAAAACCATTGATGGAAATCGTTTTCGCGATTCTACACTTTTTCCATTTAATCTTGGATATCCATATGAATCAAGAGCATTATTACCATACCATTATCTTATTACACCAAAGATTAATAAATTAATGTATATCTCTGGAGCATATTATGTTATTAAAAAACGAACTGCATTAGAATATCCATTAAATGAAATGTTATGCTGGGGCGATGGAGAAGATGCAGAATTATCCAAACGTCTAACTGACAACTCTATTTTACTACAATGTAATCCATATAGTACAGTACAGTTACTAAAACATAAAGCGCAATGTATATGGGAACATGAAATGACAGTAGATGAGTATGATAATATAGAACGATTAACAGATACTGAAATCGATGTCATGAACAAGATATCAAAATTAGACATACAAACTTATATTATGGGTAGAATAGGTGTTAGATTATAAAAATATAGAGTTATATTGAATCTAAAGATGATTACTATAGTCTTATTATGACTAAATTATTATTATTTTATCTAACAAATAATGATCGTTTCTTTGTATTTGAAAAATTTATGAATGAATTGCAAAAATGTCAATACAAAGATAATATTGATTTACTAATTGTATCATCTGAATCAAACTTTGATCAATATCAACAATACTTGCAACATAAATACAATAATGTATCATATGCATATATACCTTGCCCTAAAAGTGATTATTTACCAAAAGTTCGTTATGCGATTGAATATGCTAAGAAGAATCATTATAAGTATATTATGAAATGTGATAATGATATTATTATACCTGTATATACATTTAATTATTTATATGAATCATTACCATTATTAGATTTAAACTTGACATTGTCTCCTACTTTATCTACAGGTATACCATCCGTTGAGTATTTTATTGAACAATTATTTACAAAAGAAGAGCAATATGCAATTAGAGAGCAATTTAACAAATGCGAATTTTTTGAACAGGGTGGTATATTTGATTATCGTTTTTTAAACCAATATACCATACATAATACAGAATCATGGAATTATCATAATTACTTTGATAACCAACGTAATATAATGAATTCTTATCCTATTTTAGATCCCACAACAGGACGAACTGTTAATGGATATCATCCTGCATATAGAGGAATTCATCCCATTCGACATGGTTGGGGTAATGATTTGATTAATGATTATATTGTACAGCATCGTGATGATTTTTTTAAAGAAAAAGATTGTTCGATCATATATGATGATAGCCCTTATTTATGCAACATGTGTTTTATTATTTCTACAGAAAATTATGATAAATTATTAAATATTGAACAACTTACGATTGATGGTTGTGATGAAGTTCCTCTTAATCGATATGCTTGGAAATATAATCTTAAACATCTTATTGTTAATAATGGACTTGCCATTCATATTGCTTATAATTGGAGATGGTTTCTTAATAAAGTAGATGGATATTCCAATATTGATAAACCAATAATAAGCTTACTTGAGTATGAGAATAATTTTATCAATGCATTATACTCATAATATTGCAATTTAAAGTATTGTATAATATTAATAGTATATGAAATTACTTATTTTTTACTTATCTGATAATGGTCGTCATTTTACCTTTCCTCATTTTGTAAAATTAATGAATGAATCTAATCTTCAAGATAAATGGAAAATGATTGTACTTACACATGATGATGATTTGAATTTCTATAAAAATATGATGAATACAACTACAATTCAACACGATATATTTAGCTTTTCTTCCCATCAAAACTATTTGGAAAAAGTGCGATTTGCAATTGAATATGCAAAAAATAATTCATTTCCATATATGATGAAATGTGATAATGATCTATTCTATAGAGGACGAACACTTGATTATATGATTGAAAATCTTAATTTATTAGATAATCCTACCAATCTTACATTAGGGCCACTACTTTCTTCAGGTATTCCGTGTGTTGAATACTTTATGAATGATTTTTTAAATGAGTCTGAACGCACTGTTCTTGAACACAAATTTTTAGAAACACGTATGGAAGATTTATGGGGTGCAACTTATACCCATTTAAATAAGCATACACTAGAAACAAATGTATGGAATGGTCAGAATTTTTTTCAATCTGTCAAACAGAGCAGTCATTATTATAAAGGAATTCATCCTATTCGTGTTAATCTAGATGCAATTCAATATTTGAATCAATGTATTGTTAGTAATAAAAATGATTTTTATAAAGATAAAGAACTATCTGTGATTTATGATTCATCTTCTCCTTATTTATGTAATAGTGTATTTTGTATTAAAACATCTACATATGAAACTATTATATATGATTCAACATTATATGTAGATGATTTTGATGAAGTACCTCTTAATAAATATGCCTGGAAAATGGGTACAAATCATCTTTTTGTAAAAAATGGATATGGACTTCATATGTATTATAATACGATACCTAATAATCGCACATATGAAAGAGAGTTTTGTGATTCATTCTTTAATTAATACAAAGTACTATTTGTAGATTATAACGACTCCAATACAGCAACAAACTTCTGAATAAATAGGAAAGGAAATGATACATCTATTAAATCTTCATTGGGTGTAGTTCCAAACCATATTGCTACAAATAGGGGGAAATAATAAATAGCGGCCTCAAAGTCTTTTTGATATAATTCCCAGGAATATGATACTCCATTCTCTTTTAGTTTAATATAGTAATACATCTTGAATAAATCATGATAAGTGCGAATATTCTCTATTGTAAAACTTTCCATCATAAAAAATACAATGTCTTGTACACCTTTTCCATTTGCAATGTATTGCCAATCGATAAAGTAAGGCATGTAATCTGTTCCTTGTTTCTTATAAAAGATATTACCTGATTTCACATCACCGTGACAAATTGTTAAAGGACCTTGACTAAGATATTCTTGTAATTCTTCAAATTGGTCTACTTTTTCTTTCATCTTTGTTAGAACCTCCAAAGAAATAACATGTTTCCATTTTTCAGAAAAAAGAGGCCACCGCTCACGTAAAAAATCACCCCATACTGGTTTAAACAGGGGATCATTATGCTTTTTCAAATTTGAAAACGATTTTGATAAATCTTTATTCCAAAACTGTGAATGAAATTTGGCACATTGTTCGATGACTTTTAATGAAATATCAATGCTTTCTTTATTCAAATTTAAACCAAGGATAAAATCGTCTTTATTGATATTCTCTAATAAAATACCTTTCGATAGATAGTCAGAATTCTTAATAGTTCCAATATATTTTGGTACGCAAATCTTTACATAATCACTGATCTGTTCATAGAAATAGTATTCTCTATCAAATAATCCAAGAGTATATGCCATTTTTGTTAGCGATGAGGTATAGTCATTTTCGTATTTAAGGACACAATCAATTATCTCGCCAGATATCAAATCAATTTCCACACGAATCACATCAGATATATATCCTCCCTTTAATTTATTAGTATTCAACCGAATTTGTTTAATGTCATATGTATTTGATAACGAACGACGTATCATCTCTGTAAGGTCATTTGTTACATCAGTACTATCTGATATAACAGATGTCATGTCTATGTAATTAGTTATTCTGGTCTTTATGCCAAGTTCATTTAAAATATGTAGATTTGTTCCAGTATCTACTCCTACAATATTACGTGGTAATACTGCTTTTGCACTTAATAATCCTGATTTTGAATCTTCAAAAATAATACACTTATCAGGTATTGTATGTAATAATTGAATTGCTTTCATATATGGATCAGGATAGGGTTTTGGATGTTTGCACTCATTTCCAATAATTACATACTTTACATATTTGTTAATATGTATGTGTTCTAGAATTGCTTCACATGTATCACGATTACAGTTGGTTACAATACAGATATCATGACCCTCTTCCTTAATACGTTTCATATATTCCACTACACCATCTATAACAATGATTTCATTAAGATACTTACGAAAAAGTCTATCTTTCATTGAAGAAATTGAAGTAATATCATATGATGATGAATCAATGTGCATTTGCTTCATTGCATAAGCATCATTGTTTCCTTGAATGTATTGATTAAAAATATATTCTGTCATTGGAATGTTAAATTGAAGTAATATCTCTTCCCATACTTTATGATAAATGGGATCTGTTTTAACAAGTGTACCATCTAAGTCAAATAAAAATGATAAATGATTATTCTTATACTTTTGTAATTCTTCGGGTGTTCCTAACGAAGAGTATTGTGAACGTTTAATAGGTATTGCTTGAAATATAATGCCTGATTCAATCATATGTTGAATGACACATGATATATAATATTCATTTTTATATCGTACATCTTTCTCTATAATCTGTTGACAATTATAATGCAATTCATGAATATTTTGAAAAAAATATGCACCTGTATTTGCATATGTACTGATTTTCTCTTTCTCTTTAATTTCAACAATGTGATCTTCTTCTACACGTACATAAGAATATATAGGATTTGATTCATTGTCTTCAAAACAGAGTGTAGCACTTGTTGATATTTGACGAAATTTGTTTAGAATTGGTATATGATATAATGTATCACAATCAATCAATAATGTTTGTATATTTATATGTATATTGTGTTGTATAATATATTGAATTCCATATAAAATTGTTTCTGCTGCACCATCTGTTCTTTTATAAATAGGAATTAATGTGATATGTGGATAACGTGCTTGTATTAATGTAGAAAAATCATATGTATCAAGTGATATGTGATAAATAATAAATATCTTATCATCTAAAATTATATCTAATGAATCTAATACATGTTCTATCATTTTTTTATCAAATACATCAATAAGTGGTTTTGGTAATTTATAATTAGCATCTTGAAATCGTTTACCAGTTCCACATAATGGAATAATAATATTCATTACTAGTAATGTGTAAATATTTATGATACAAATAAACACAAACCGGATATTAATATTTAAATCTTCTCAATCTTAGGAGCAACGATTAGTTCCAGATTTGCTTCAAGTCGTTTCTTTTCATCCGATTTATGATCAACTGTACATGCATGTATATCAGAATACAGATGTGTAAGACAGAATACTTTCTTGCATTTACAAGGGTATTCGATTAGCAACTTCTTATTGCACTTAGCGCACTTCATATTACAAATCTGATTATAATATAAACAACTATACATCATCAATTTTATATGTTCTGGTCTTACACTAAAACAACTAAAACAAATAAGCGATTTTTGCAACAACTCTGTCAAAAACAGATTCTATCAGGATTTTCATCTGAACAAGCAACCGATTTGCAGGAAGTGCAACAGTTTCTTTACAGTTATTTTAGAATACATCCAGATGTAATTTATAACATTCCATTAAAAGAACTTGAACGAGATTTTGTTCTTATTGTTCGTATAGATAAGAAATTAGTGGGATGTATTCGTTATCATTATGTAGGGACTATAGAGGAAGATATTCATTTAGTGGATTGTTTCTGTGTTCATCCTGAATGGCGCGGGAAAGGTATAGGTGATTATTTATTACATGATTTGCATCATAGAATGATGCATAAACCATATGCTATTTTCTTAAAAGAAGGTAGTCTACTTCCTGCAATTCCGTTTTATAGTAGTATGTATGCATATCGTTTTGTTAAAGATAAACCAAATAATATAATAGAAGTACCAACAAAAAATGCGTATAGATTAATGCAAATATATAAGAAATCACGAGATTTTTTCATGATTGCTAGACCAACTGATAATCAGTATTGGAGATTATATAAAAATGGTATTCATAGTATTTTAGCATGTGTTCAAGATACATATCAGACTCTTCATGGAAAGAGAATGGGATGGATAACTGCGTGGATAGAAAGTCCAGGAATAACAGATACAATGCGAGGTGATGCATCGTATCAATTATCAGAAATTCCTGGATTTGATATGATTTGGATGGACTGGAATTACTGTAACAAAAAAGATTGGATTATAGATGGAGAATTTCATTGGTATACTTATCAATGGACTTCTGGAATATCAATAGATAAATCATATTGTTTTATTCATTAGACTTTTAGTAGTTGCATTCACTTTAGCATTTGTATTCACTTTAGTAGTCGCATTCGCTTTAGTAGTCGCATTTACTTTAGTCACATTCGCTCTAGCACGAGCAGCTTCTACATTTTTTGCAGTGAAAGCAGTAGCAGGAGCGGTAGCAGGAGCAGTAGCGGTAGAAGTTTTAGAAGCAGTAGCTTTAGAAGCAGTAGCTTTAGCACGAGTTGTATTAGGAGCAGGAGCAGAAGGAGCAGTAGCAGTAGCAGGAGCAGTAGGAGGAGCACGAGTTGTATTAGGAGCAGTAGAAGCAGTAGGAGCAGAAGGAAGAGGAGCAGCACGAGTTGTATTAGAAGCAGGAGGAGCAGTAGGAGCAGTAGGAGCAGGAGCAGGAGGAGCAGAAGGAAGAGGACCAGGGATTGGTTGAATAAAATCTGGAAATAGTAAATTATGACGCGGTATATCATAACGCGATACATTTTGTCTCTGAACAGGTTGCATGCGTTGCTGTGGCTTTTCCGATCTCTCTTGAAGAGCTCTTATTATATTTTTACTAGCTGGTACATTAGCCTGTAATGGATTTGAACGGGGTGTTACTTTTGATTCTACAATTAATTTCATTCCCTCTACGTATTTATATTCACAATTAGAATAATATGCAATTAATATGTCACGTGCATAATGATTGATACGATCAATTTCAGAAAAGCCTTTCTCTATAATATTATTACTTAATGATATATTAAGACGTCCAGTAGAATCATAAGATATATTAAACAACATTGATAAAATTTTACCACAGCGTGCTGCATGATTTGCCTGTATAGCAAATAACTGTTTAACTAATTTAAATACCTCTACTGATGTATCATATGGAATATAAATATCTTCAGGCATGCCTTTACATACCTCTCTATCACGAATATTTTTTATATTTTCAAGCTTTTCTTGTGGAGTATTACCAAAACGAATTGACATTAGTTTCATAAATTTAATATATTGTTGAAGAGATGATTCATTGCTGCCTTCAACTTTTTTATCTCCTCTCACTAATTGTGGAGTTCCAACATAAATCGTATCATAAAAAAGATTAGATAATGCGGATAATCCAGGACTTTTACTAAGAGATTCTCCAGGTTCTGGAATACCACTACGTGAAGTGTCTTTAGCAGTTTCAAAGAATTTTGTTTTACAAATATTTGAAATACCATACTTATTTTCCAATGGCTCTGAACGAAGAAGTTGCATGGCACGTGCAATACAATGACCTAATGGTTTTACTTTGGTTAAATTTTGAATAATACCATCGATACTTAATTCTTTTATTTTACTTTCAGATATAGTTACATCTTTTGATGTAGTTAAAGTATCTCCCTTAAAATTACTTATAGTACGAATTATATTTTCAAATAAAGTATTAAAGCCATTCTCTATACTATTTCTATCCATTGTATATCCATTGTTTTCTTTTCTAACTATAATAGGATTAACACTAATGGGTATACTTATACGCCCATCAATATTGTTATAGTTAATAGATGAAATTTTAAATCGATATTCATCGTTTTTAATTTCTGTTATCGCACAATCTATAAAATATTTTCTGTCATTTAAGTATAAGGTAAATAAACCATAATAACCATCAGTATTCATACGTGATTTTGGCATAAAATATACAGTACATTTTATAGAATTTGTACCTGAATAGCGTAATCTATATCCCTTTTCATCGTCAAATATGCCATCTTTAATATATGACCTTATAAAGGCATAATAAAATAAATCTTTACCACCACCTCTTACATATCTAGGATGCCCTGGAGCATATTGTTGTGAAAAAGATGTTAATCCAGACGTTGTCATAAATGACGCATCATCAATAAGTGTTAATGCAAGTGCTCCATAAATCTGAAAAATACGGACATAATAATAAGAAAGTACTAAACATAAACTCTGTCTTTCTTCATCCGATGGATTTACTAAATCTTCCACTTTACGAAATAACAGAACGCGTTTTTCATTGCGATATGGAAAAAGTTGTATATCATAAAAATGTTTATACATATTATTTGCCATAAATAATACATATTTGTTACATACAGATGGATTAGATAATGCATGAAAATCCCGTATACTTAATTCTTTTAACATGTAATTTAATATAGTATTCATTACATAATGTGTTGTAAGAGACTGTTGTTTGTCTTTTTTTATTTCTTCAGAAACTGATGAACCCATACTATTTAATACCTATTAAATAACATTTTCTAATATATCACTAAATGATTCCAAACGACGGATACATTTCTGAAGAGTTACAATAGATATTTCACTTGCTTGTGCAATTTTAGCAATCGTAATGTCTAATGATTTATTTCGTTTTAGCACAAATGCAATACAACCTGCAGCTAAACTAGGCGGAATATTTTCTTGTGAAAGACCCGCTTCTTCTGCTTTTTCTGCAATTCGTTTAGCAGATTGATATACAATATCCATTTGATTTCTAGGAATTGGTAGGCGATTCAATGGAAGTTGAATATATTCTGTAGCCTTTGTACTGGATTGATTGAATTTATTAACAGTAGTGTTATTAAGAAGTCCCTTTTGACGTGCAAGTGCCATAATTTCCTGTAATTGTTTAAGCGCTTTAGTGAATGTTGCAGAACTAATACCAAATAGTTCTGCAATTTCAGCTGGTTTGCGAGGTGAACCTGCTTGTTTTAAACTTACATACAGACAAGATGATAAGAGTGCATCATGACTCAGACCTTGGCGACCTCCAACTGTTTGCAATGTAATGTACAGATTTTTAGATTCTTCCACAATATATTGATTAATACCATAATTTAAACCAATAAGAGATAAGCGTTCGCTAATTTTAATAAATGAACGTTCTTTATAAGGTACAGTATTCCAAGAATGATATTTACGAACACGATACATTGTCTTTGCAGAGCCGTATCCATTTAAAATAATTGTACCGAGGGATACTTCAGGAAGGCGTGCATCATGAGGTGCTCCTACACGAGTTGGATCACCGCCACGATCATCTTGTGAAAAGTAACGATACTCTGCAGTATTATCAAATGAACGTGACACGATGTAGCCACATTCTTTGCAGGTAACAAGTTCATTTAAATAAAGACAATCTGTATTAAAGCAATATGGACATGTATCTAAATCCACTGTAAATGCTTTAACGTGTGATTTGTCTTTTTCATCATTATCTTCAGATTTATCCCATCCTTCTGACCAAGATTCAAACTCCACTGATTTAAGAGATGAAGATGGAGATGCCTTACGCTTAAATAAGGCTTCCATCTTCGTTGCTCTTATGAACAAGAATATTTTTTAGTCAATTTTTTTACTCATTCATAATTTATCAGTAGCAAGTAATCCAAGTATATCAATATATTTTTCAATATGTTTTAATCCATTACCAGGTTCTCCTGCACAATCAAATAATACAGTTTTATCTTTTCGATATAAATATCCATTTAATGAAATATAAGGAGCACATAGAACAATTGTATTCAATATAAGTGTATTGCGCATACTGTATATTACTACATTGTAAAATGCTTGTTCAGGACAATAGTAATTAACAGTATTATCACATATTCTGTTAATTTCTTTAAAGAAAAGATCGTGCATTTTTCTGGATGTAATTGCAAATTTACCAACACTATAACCTGGTTCCTTCATAGTAAATTGTTCACGAACAGATTTAGGAAATGCAGCGTTATAGTTTGAATTTGTCATATTGCCCTCGCGACATGCATAAATTTGATTTTCTTTCATATGCTGTACAAGCTGTATCAATGGTTTTAGAATAAAAATGTCAATGTCTAAATATAAATAGACATCTTGAGAATAATCATGTGGAATAAACTTCCACATCCATCCTTCTAGATTTGTTTTAGGCGATGATGCGATAAAAATAATATGATTTATTTTGTTCATTAGGCTCCTAAAAGATGTATAATGTGATTGCATATAGTCATATGTGGGTTGGTCAATAGTAATATGAAGTATATCATTGGATTTTAGGGCATTTATTTTTACAATTTGCGTAAGCCACATTACAAAGACTTGAATATACTGATTTTCCGCTACTTGTGCATTTTCACATGTATAAAGAATACAGGATAAACAAATGGAGTTCATTTGTCATTAATTATTATAAATTAAAAACTTTAAGTAGCAATGACGTCTGTTCCAAAGCAGGGTTCTATGACAAAGAATTCATTATTACCGAGTTCAGCACCATCTGGAATTGGTGCACTAGGTTCTAGTTATAATCCTGCAGATGCTATGAAAATGCCTAATCAGATAGGTGTTCGTGTAGGTAATTCTATGGATGATGTCGTAAATGCAGTAAAAGGTGTTGGGTTCTATACGGATCAGATTGGATTTGGTGCACCGTCCACAGGTCTTACAAATGGAATGCCTTTAAAACCACTGGGTGTAAATTATTTTATGAATACAGGTTCTAAATGCTCTAATGGAGCAGAAATGTGGCAATATATCCAGGGAATTCCTGATGGAAGTGCTCTTGGTGCAAATGTTAAAAAAGCAATGGCTGAGATGGGTTTACCGCCATTAAAAGGGTTAGCACCAGGTATGTTGGAAGATGTGAAGCATGCTCTTGATCCTGGTCCACTTATGAATGCTCTATTTGGTTCTGGATATCCCCAATGTAAACAGGTAACAATGCATGTAGGCGATGCATATGGACGTATTAAAGATGACACTACTGGAGAGCCATGGATTAGTGATCCGGAAACTGCACAATGGAATGGTAGTGTATATACACAGAGACGTTGGGTTCAGGATACAGATGATAAAGGTAAACCTATTAATTTGTCACGTGAAGAATGGCTAGCTTCAAAGAAGACGTATAATCCGGACGGAACTCCGATTAAATCGGATGGATTTGCAAATCGTTTGACACAACCATCTAGCATTGCCGTGATAGGTATATTGTGTTTAGTTGCGTTTTCATTAGTAAGGCGTCGATAAGATGCTGAGGCATCGATATAAGATGCTGAGGCATCGATATAAGATGCCTTGGCGTTTACTTCGTTAAACGGTAAGTATAGTAAGCACTGGCGCCACCGAGGAGCTGAGCGGCAACGTATCCTACGTATTTGTTAAAAGATAAGTCATTTTTAAGATACATGGCAAAAGATACTGCTGGGTTGACATTTGCTCCTGAGATGCCTCCAATCAGATATACTACAATGGCAAGAGCACCACCAATAATCAAGGGATTACCACCACTGGCAAAGATAGCTAGAATAAAAAAGAATGAGCCAAGATATTCAGCAATGTAGGGTAACATGTTTTCTAGTATTTAGAGATTTTTTATCTATAGAAAAGTAATCAAGGCACGTGATTACGATAAAGTAATCAAGCTATGCCATTCAGGAGAATTATCATACTCATCATAGAATAAATATAACACATTTGCAATTGCACCAGTTTCTATCGGATTATGTTTCATTGCATATATAATCCATTCAATGAGTTTTTTCTCACGTTGTTCTAATTTTAACATTTTTTGCCCTTTTATTGGGTCATATATGTCAGGATTATAACGAATAAATGTAACAGGTAGACCACGAACTTCAGCTAAATTTATCATACGTATTTGTTCACATTCACATGCATATGATTGATGCTGATGTTCATCCACTTCTACATAAACAAAGTGATCTCCACAATCTATTTGAAAATCAGGGCGTTCTCTACCACATTTACTATCTTCTAACATTTTATCATGAATAAATGGAATCCCTTCTGATTCCAGGACTGAATGAATACGCATCTCTTTCCTTTTCACTCTAAGCTGTACAATAGTTGGATCACATGATTCACATAAATTATTTGTTAAAATATCATCTAATCCACATGAATTGCATTTGGCTATTCCTAGATTGGTAGCATCTGGAGAAGTGTGTGCTTCACAGAAACGTTCAGAATTTGTTTCATATGTTCCTAATTGATTGCAAGATGTGCATTTCTGTTTTGGTTTAAGAAGCATTCCTTTCTCTTTATGAGTTTTACAGAGAGATGTATCTTTTCCAAGGAATCCATATTGAGCTGGTAAGGTACAATTGATAAATGTACAATATTTATAAGAAACATTAATCATATTTATAGTTTTGTGTTCATAACAAAATCTAGGTGGTTCACCTTTTAAATTATATATTCTTGCTTTATCACAGTCATCTGATATACATTTTTTATCTTTAATATTAATCATATTAATCAATTTATGCTCAGAACAGAATTGTCCTTTTCCATTTGCAAAATCATAATGCGCCCTTGTCAGACAATCGTCATATTCACATAGTTTATTTTTTACATCTACCATTCCATCTAACATATGTTCTGAGCAGAATCGTCCTTTCTTCTCTCCTTTTATATTAAAGGTTGGTTGTTTTTCACATCCATCACTTTCACATGTTTTATTTGTAATATTGATCATACCATCTTTTTTGTGCTCGGCGCAGAATCGTCCTTTCTTGCCTACTACATCATAATGTGCTCTACTAATGCATTTTTCTACTTCACAAATTTTATTTTTTACATCAACCATATCATCTAATTTATGCTCTGAACAGAATCGTCCTTTCTTCTGACCCTTAATATTAAAATGTGGTTGCTTATTACATTCATCATATTCACAAGAATCATTTAATAAATCAATCATTCCATCAACTTTATGACGCACACAGAATTGGCATTTTCCACCTTTTACTCCAAAAGAAGGTCTTGTTAGACAATCCTTGAAGGCACAACGTTTTTTATCAACATTCATCATATCAGGTGTTTTATGGGCGCTACAAAATAGGGCTTTTTGTCCCAATATATTGTATAGAGCACGTTTACCACAATGACAGTTTGGCATCTTAATCTACTACATTTATAACAAAAATAAATAATCAATTTTATAATATTTTTATATACCCTTATTATGTTCAGTTTATCTTTTATCCTTATTCTTTATGAGTAATCAGTTTCTGGCTCGTTATCAAACGAGAGCCAATATTCATTGTTTCCAATTCTTGCATTAATAATTTACTTGCGTAAGGAATTTGTAATCTAGCAAAGTTGGTCGTGTTGTTGCATCCACGACACAACCATATATTTTCTATTGGGTTTGCGATTGCAAGCAAACCGCATTCTTTGCATGAGTAGCATGAGAATGAATCTGAGCATTCCATAAGGCGTTCCTTGGTAAATTCACTCATTCCATGTGCTACAATTGCATCTTTCTCCATTTCCAGAATTCAATTTTTTTCTAAATTGAATTCTCTACCAGACTCTTCTACGCATTTCCTCGTAGCCTCATCGTCCTTCATAACTCACCGTATCCATACAATGTATGGATATGAATACGGCTAACCACAAACACTCTCGCGAGTGGGATTGGACTATACCTTAAGCCTTTTAACAAATTGTCAAAAGGCCCACAACCATCTAGTCTCTGCACCTTATCCTTTTGAAGGATCTTGGCTCAGGATTGTCTCTGTATCGTAACCTTATGCCTTTACCCGCTAGTTTTCCCAGCGGCCACCATGACCTTTCGGAGCATGGTTTAGGAGTTAGATTTTACTTAACATATTCTCAGTATGTTAAAGGGTGTTTTTCCCATTGAGAGTTTCCCTGAATTTGATCGTGTTGCCCCTCCATAGGGGACTAGCATGACTTTTACATCACACTTTGGCAAAATGGTACCAAGTCGGAGGCCTCCCTCCCGTGCGCGTCCCTCAGCAGGCTGACGCGTTAACATAACAAGCGGACCCGATGCACGACTATGCATCTTGTCGGCTGAACAATGTCTTAAACGTTGATAATAGCATGGGCCAATGAAGATAGATGTCTCCATTTGTCGCCCAGTGTATCCGTTGTACATAATTTCATTTCCATATGGCTCCATTCCATAATTGTCTCTTAGAATGGTGGCCAAATCATCCACTGTGGTCTCACCGAAGGGCGAGCCATCGCCAAGACATCCTGTCATGCAACCCACTTTTGATAGGAGTGTTTCCATAAGCTGGGCAATAGTCATGCGTGACGGGATTGCATGCGGATTGATGATGATGTCTGGAACGATTCCAGATGCGGTTTGGGGCATATCTTCTGGATTTAAGATCATACCCATAGTTCCTTTCTGCGTTTATACCTCGCTCTGAAGGGTATTTATACCCTTCGTCATTGCTATTCATAGCTCACTATATTCATATATGCACAGCATATATGGATATGAATATAGCTTACTACAAACACTCTCACGAGTGGGACTGGACTATATCTTAAGCCTTTTAACAAATTGTCTTAAAAGCCCACAACCATTTAGTCTCTGCACCTTACCCATATGTTGTGTAAACACTTAGGGTCTTGGCTCAGGATTGTCTCTATTCTCAACATTATACCTGTACCTACTAGTTTTCCCAGTAGCCATTATGCCCTTTCGGTGCACAACTTAGGAGTTGAAATTCTAACGAGAGTTTCCCTGAATTTGATTGTATTGCCCCTCCATAAGGGACTAGCATGACTTTTACATCACACTTTATGGCTAGAATTAACCATGTCTTGAATTACCTGACCATACAGGTATTTTATTGCGTCGCACATAGACTGCTCCTGGGCCTTGAACACGGCAACAGTATACTTTTCCATTATATTCTTTCCATGAATCATGGCGATTTTCTCCAGTTTTTGTGATATTTTTATTAACAAGAGGTTCACATTGTTTTTCAATAATTGTAAGGCGATATGCATCTACATTTGAATGAATAATTTCATTATTTCGTCCTTCCTTTTTAATAGTAGATTCATGTCCTGCTAGGTATTTTATACTAATATTACTAGCATATCCAGCATGAAGACAGAGACGTTGAAAATCATCTGCTAATTGTGAAGAGGATGTATCATAACGACGAGTTCCATTTGCCATTGTATGACCATCACCAAGCATCATCCCATGAATCAATATTTTGCATTGTTCTTTAGTAAGAGACCATACCCATTGTGGGAGTGATTTATTAATTGAACCAACACTTAGCGGAGTGAAATAGGATACAAATGCATGTTTATACATTCTATATGAACTGTAAAATGTATCTATTTTTTTATCTTTACTGTATGTAAATTTAATATTACATTTTTTCTGAATAATATCCAAGTGATGTCGTACTCTTTCCTTATGTGATGAAATTTGAACATATCCGCATGTTGCACACCCTTCTGCGATCCAGATGCCAAATAGGATTAGCCAATCTTCAATGGGAAGAATGATATCTTCTTTTCCTTTTAGAACAAATGCCTGTGGTTCTTGCATTTGTTCACCTGTTTTCAAATGAAGATATAATAATTCAGAAAGATTTTCTTCAAATAAAGGAGTATACGATTCAATATTTTTCTTATAAGTAAGACGTTTTCCATAAATATCTTCTGCCAATTGGAATCCAAAATTCTCATGATTGCGATTTCCAACATACATGCGATGATTAGGAGTAACCAATAAATCTACTTGTGTAGACTTTATATGATACATATTTCCAATGTAATCATATGACATTACTTCCAAAGGGGTAGTATATTGCATTGTTTTCTCATCATCCATTAGTGTTGCTACTTTATCATTCATAGTAAGTTCAGTGAATGAGATCCATCCTCTTGTAGTAAGAATCTCAGTATCATCAGAGTAACAAGAGAATTTATCCCCAATCTCAGGGATGCGGTCCTGTCGCATCCGAATTTTCGCGAAAGAGTATCCTTCACCGTTCCGATTTTTATAGATTTTATCTACGTATCCGCTCTCATTATTACGAGGCATCTTGCTGATATCACGTGATTTCTTGGAGCCTACAGGGACAGTGACACCAGTTGGAACACGTAGAGGTACGACTTTTCCAATCAGGATATCATCAGGAGTCACATAGGTGTTTCGCGGAATGAATCCGTCTTCACCAATCTTGTCGTATTTGGCATTTTTCATATGTTTAGTATCAGCAGGGTCAGGTTTACAGAATTTCTCTTCCTCGCCTGAACTCTGATTTTTGCGTTCTTCATCTTTGTATGTGCGATAGAAGATAGACCGAAATCGTCCGCGATCCAATGCAGCGCGATTCATCATATTTGAATCTTCTTGATTGTACCCAGTGTAGGTCATAATCGCTACAATGATATTTTGTCCTGCTGGCAAATTCTGTGCTCCATAGAATTTACTCATGAAAGGAGATACCATTGGAATTTCAGGATAGCAGAGCACGTGACTCATTGCATCAAAGCGCTCTCTGAAATTCAGTGCATACACACCCATTGCTTGTTTAGCCATAGCAGATTGGTATGCATTACGAGGAGATTGATTGTGGTCAGGGAAGGGAATGCCACTTGCAGTTGTTCCAAACATCATGGATGGATGAATCTCACAATGTGTATATGAGGGATCATTTAGACAGGCATCATATGTCATCGCAATGTATGCATTATCAGTTTCACCTGCATCAATGTATTCAATGAGCCGATTACCTTTAGGAGAAGTCCACGCCACTAAATAGTTCCATTCTTTAATGGCTAAGATGCTTGCTTTTAGGATTCCAGACTCATCTCGTGCAATTTCGCGGATGGTAGGAGCATAATAAATAGGGCGAATGACGCGTCCAGCTTCACTCGTAATCCAGAGTTCTTTCATAGCAGATTTCCAGATAATTCCAGTATGGATATGAATCTTACCCATACGCTTTGCACTGCGTAGAGCCTCAATGATATCGAGTGCTTCATCATTGAGTAACATTCCAATCCAAGAACCATTTAAGAAGACGCGTACATGTTCGTGCTTCTGTTCTATAGTTGTTTCACGGAGTGATAGTAATTTATCCAGCGAATGAATGAAGGAATAAATAGTGACAGGACTACTAAAGATAGTAATACCCGTTGTAACTGCCATATTTTTAATAACACCTACACTGTGTCCTTCTGGAGTCTCGCAAGGGCAGATGTAGAAGATTTGTGAGTTATGTTGTTTACGAGGTGCAATTAGTTTTCCAGTTTTCTCAATCGGCGTAGAGATGCGTCGCAAGTGAGAGATAGTGGAGGTGATATTCAAGCGATTCAATACTTGTGAAACACCGATTTTAGTTGGTCCACCGATTTTGCCGCATCCAAAATTGCCCGTGGCAAGTGAGGATTTTAAGCACACATCCATAATAGTAGATTTAATAATCTTGTTAATATTATTGATGTTTACAATATCAATCCAGTTGCCAGTAGCTTTCCAGGAGCCACTGTGAATCTCTTTGCACAAGGCTGATTTCATATCCTTTACCATACGATTGTTGTATGTTTTGCGAAACAAATCGGCCAGCAAGAATCCAGGAATATCTACGCGCTTATTATTGTAAGAATCACGATCATCGGTAGGAACACGTTTGCTGGATGTCCAAAGCACTTTTCGGGTCATATGTGCCAAGAAGCACGCTTTTTCATATTTCATTTCATAGCCTCCAATGTGAGGAAAGAGTTCATCAGCCAAGATGTCTTGGATATTACTCTGTTTTTGTGATTTCACTGACCAGGTATTAGTATGCTCACCGAGCCAAGCCAGTGCCTGGTCAGTCGTATTAATAGAGCTGGATTCCATGATAGTTTCAATCAAAATCGGGTCGTATACGTCATCTGAGATGTCGCCCAAGATTAATTCACAAATATCTTTATCGGCAAGGACACCCAGTGCACGAAACATAATGAATAAGGGTACATCTGTTTTGATTCTAGGAACAGTTACACGAATCATCATGATAAGTGGATTTTTAGGATGATAAACGATTTTAACTGCATTGGATTTCGGAACCTGGTCATTGTCAGGACCAATGCATTTAATTTCAACAACTTCCATTTCTTTGGCATTTCCACGACCATTGCGGAAAACGAAGGGACGATTTTCAGACATGCGTTCCATAGAAATCATCGTACGTTCACCGCCTTGAATAATGAAATATCCGCCGACATCATTTGCACATTCTCCCATTTTGGAGGGATGAATGTGTTTTTGGTCAGGGAGTAAACAATATTTAGATCCAACCATCACGGGAATTTTACCGATGTGTACATTGGGAAAGATGCGAATATTTGATTCACGGATTCCATTGCGACTATGGTCAATAAAGGTGGTCGTTACTTTTACATCGATGTTTAAAGGTGCAGCATAGGTTAAGTTTCTAAGGCGAGCATCATTTGGCATCATAGGATGAATGGCACCATTGTTTTCAAAGATAGTAGGTTTACGAATGGAGATTTTTTCAAATTCTAACATTACTTCATATTCATGTTGAACAACTTTGCTGATAGTTGCTTCTGCTTGGGTGCCCATGAGTGCGTGGACTGCGGTCGTGGATAAACCAGTAGCAGTAGCCAATGCAGAACGCGGTCCTGCTAACGGTATTTCCGGCGAACCATGAGAGATAATGGGATTTGACATATGAATGATTTCAGGGATATCCACTTCGATAAATTGATTGAACGATTCAATCTGATGAGCAATGATCTGCTTGCCATCAGATTGATTGATGAACGTGCCAATCACGTGACGATAGGTGGGAATTTTATCAGCGATAGAAGCGATAGAAGCGTTAGAAGCGATAGAAGCGATAGACATGATAACGATTAGTAATTATTCTATAAGTTCTAATCGTCAATTTTTATTTTATGAACCTCAATATAAATTCTGATATATTATTAACTCAATGACTGAATATAAGGCAGTTAAAATTACAGGTGGAGCAGTAGCGGATTTTCAACGAAAAAAAACACGTAAGAGAAAAGTAAACGGAGGCGATGCTCCACTGGATCAAGTGGAAGAACATTCCTTTAGAAATGCAAATATAACTAAAATTACAGGTGGAGCTACTGCGATAGCACCCGTTACTCTTCCTGTTGCAGCACCATCTTTTCAAAATCCTATACCATTACCTAATAGTATTCAAACACCGCTTCTACCGCAACAATCGCAACAACAGCAACAACAGCAACAACAGCAACCGCCTTTACAGTCGCAACAACAGCAACAACAGCAACAACAGCAACAACAGCAGCAACAAGGCGGTGTAAAACATATTAGAGTGGAGCTAAAGAAGAAACAATCAAAAAAGGTAAATCTTCATCCTAAACGGGAAATCTCCAAAATAAATGGTAATGTCAAGAAGACACGTAAATTTGTTCTGGGTGTATCTTCTTTTCATAAGCGTATGAATCGTGCAAAGAAAATGCAACGCACTGTGAAGGCAATGCCGATTGATAAATTACGAGAGCATCTTATCAATGCAAAATTAATTAAGAAGACTAGTAAGGCACCTGAGTCTATTTTGCGTCAGATTGCAGAAGATTCACAATTGGTTGGTAAGCATATTTTATAGAAGTATAAAGTATTTTTATATATTGATGTCAGAACTATGTATAATCAAGATTATATTAAACAACAGATTGAATCTAATCAGCCATTTTTTATTGGACGTATTGCAGGTGTAGAATTACAAGTAGTATATCAACTACAGAATCAATCTCTCTCCCCAAATTTGATTCAAGAGTTAGAAAATAATGCTGGAATCAAAGTAACACAAAATTCATTGCAATTATATACAGATATGTTAATTGCATCATATGACAATTGTACTGCAATTGCAGAATGGGATGGAAAGGTATTTGAAATAACAGGAAAGGGTCAAGAGCTAATTAGTAAACGAACACCTCATATTCATAAGATGTTGGCACGTAATTTAGAGCCATATTATTATGAAAATTCGTGGATGTCTGTAATGAAAGGAAAGCGTGTTTTAATTGTGCATCCATTTCTTACAACGATTAAATCACAGATTGAGCATCTTCCAAATCTATTTCCTTTTCCCTGGTTTGAAAACTGTACGTTTGTATTTGCAAAACCTCCAGTAACGCTTGCAGGAAATCATCAGGATAAAGACTGGAAAGAGCATTATGATGAATTTATTAAAGAGCTTCCAGAAGATTATGATATTGCACTTATTGCAGCAGGTGGATATGGAATGTTAATTGCGGATTATATTTTTAAAGCAAAGAAACAAGTCATGTATATTGGAGGTGCATTACAGCTTTTCTTTGGAATTATTGGAAAACGGTGGTTTGATAATAAAGAAATCTTGGCACTTATGAATGATTCGTGGGTGCGTCCTAAGGAACGACCGAATAACTTTAAAAAAGTAGAGAATGGATGCTACTGGTAGTAAAAACTTTTTTGTTAAAAAAGCCTGCCAAAACTATTTTATCAACTTTTTTGTTAAAAAAGTCGCTTAAAGAAATACAGCATATTATATATAGATACAAGATGTATAAAGAATACATTGAGCTCTACAACACATACACTCAAAAATATGGCAAAAAAACGGCCATATTTTTGATGGTAGGATCTTTTTATGAATTATACGATGTTCAGCATCCAGAAACAGGTGAAACTGAATGCAATGTTCGTGAAATCGTGGATATTTTAGGAATTCAGTTATCTGTAAAGCATGAGGGTGACCAACAATGTCTGTTTGCAGGATTTCCAGATTATGTTATGCATAAATGGGCGGGTCGTTTAACGTCTATTGGATGGACAGTGGTTATTGTTGACCAAATTAAAGATATGAAAGGAAAAGTAAAAGAGCGCAAAGTATCACGTATTCTTTCACCCAGTACACATATTGAAAATATTGCTGCAAATGAAACTGCGTATATTATGACTCTATTTATAGAGCAGAAAGCAGATAGAGCACCTGAAATTGGTGCGGCTGCACTAGATCTTACAACTGGAAAAACACTAACTTTTTCGTGTGTAGCATCTGGACGAGCAGATATTTGGACAGCAGATGATTTAGTACAGATGTTACATATTTATCAACCGAAAGAACTAGTTGTTTTCTGGAAAGGTACATACGTACCTGAAGAATCACTTTTTCGTAAACTAATCACGACTACAGCACCTATTCATATTCGCGAAGTAAATACAATTGGCGCATTTAATCACACACTTGTTCGTGCAGAATATTTACAGAAGTTATATATAGTTAAATCACTTCTGCCAATTAGGACTTATTT